>Ga0307989_1001345_pt1 | contig 13382 bp, 13 predicted proteins | sample EllFjometagen185_FD_203164 | JGI IMG/M metagenome (GOLD analysis project Ga0307989, IMG submission 203164) | Marine microbial communities from Ellis Fjord, Antarctic Ocean - #185 | ecosystem: Environmental > Aquatic > Marine > Unclassified | place: Southern Ocean | collected 2014-10-08
TAACGTTTTATAACGTTACCTTGAGTTTTTACAGTATCAGATTTTTTGCAAAAGCAGAAAGTTGATCAATGGTTGCGCATTCCACCATCTGGGTACAATAGGGTTTATAGTCACGAATAGCACTGTTTGGAGAGTACCAGTATTTTTCTTCTTCGGGATTTAACCAAATAGTTCGGGCGGCTTTGCGGCTCATTTCTTCCAGTGTCTCAACTTTTGGGTCTGATTGATTGCTCAACGCATCGCCTAAAATCAGGATGGTTGTATCTTTATTGATGATTTTTGAATAGCTATCGAGAAAAGACTTGAATGCATATCCATAATTAGTCAATTGTCCCATACCAATGTGGTGGGTCTTTATGGCTTTTTGCAGTGCTGTTTCCAAAGGGTACATATTGAAATAATGGGAAATTTCGTATGTATTCCGAATAAAGACAAATGTCCGAATTTTAGAGAATCGTTTTTGCAATCGATAAAGCAATAATAACATAAATTGCGCAGCATAAGCCATTGACATGGAGATATCGCAAATCGCAATAATTTTTCCTTTTTTTCGGTTGGGTTTCCGTTTTTTTACACTAAATGGAATGCCCCCGTATTTCATGGAAGCCCGTATCGTGTTTTTTATATCTATATGTCCCTGATTGGATCTTTTTTTCTGTCTGGAAAGGGCGTCTTTCAGTTTTTGTGCAATTCTTTCCACTTCCGCTTTTACTTTTTCAATCTCTTCCAGTGAAAGTTTATCAAAACTGATCGTAGAAATTGTCCGCTGCTTTTCCCAAGGCAACAGTTGATTACGGGCATGATCTTTGACTGGTTTATTATCCATCAACTCATCTGCTTCTTCTAGTAGCTTTCTTAAATAATCCGATAGCTCCTCCCTTTTTTGACGGTGCATATGAAAAGAACCATTGGCAAAATCAACCGCTTTATCAGAAAGGGCTTTAATCCGTGTCTTGATTTTTTCCCGGACGTCTTGCTTGGACATTCCGATGCCTGATGTCACATCGGTATAGACCGTTCGATAGGTGTCATCTTCTTCACCGGCGTTTACCATAAACCCCGTAATTTCTCCATCCAGATAATCGGCCATTATCTTCCCGAGATAATCACCTTCTTTCCGAACCTCATTAATAAACTCCTTCACCTGCATTTTAAAAGCCACATCCTGCGATTCCAATGACACCGCCCGTGGATTGTGGAAAAAGCTATCAAAAGCGGTTTTGAACCTTTTTCGATCACTTTCATTTTGAACGATGCAAGCTTCCAGAGCGACAAATACCTGACGCTGATTCAATGGATCAACCCATTCCAATGCCGCAATTGAATTGTGGAGAGAAGAGGTAGAGACATCAATACCGCGAAATCTCAAATAATTGACAAATTGGTGCATCATATTAATCATGAGGCAACTCCCAGAATTTTCTCTGAGTTATCCATGATTTGTTCCATATCTGTTTTATATTTACTGATGACCCCAAGGGTCTTCTGCAGAGTTAGAGGCGTAATATCACTAATTTGAAGAGTGAGTAAAGACTCAGCCCAATCCAGGGTTTCCGAAATAGAAGGTTGTTTTCTAATTTCAAGTTTGCGGATTTCCTGAACTGCATTCACCAATTTTTCAATGAGTTTTTTGTCCATTCCGGGGAACTTGGATTGTACAATATTCATTTCCAGTTCAATGCCTGGAAAATCGATATAGAGATTTAAACACCGGCGTTTTAATGCATCGCTGAGATCTCTGACCGCATTGGATGTTAAAAAGACGATGGGAATGTTAATCGCTTTCTGGGTACCCAATTCTGGAATAGTAATTTCGTTGGTGCTGAGAACTTCAAGCAGATAAGCTTCAAATTCGGGATCTGACTTATCCACCTCATCAATGAGCAAGACGGATTGTTGAGGTGATCGAATCGCTTTAAGTAGTGGGCGCGGCAGTAAAAAATGGTCTGAAAAAAAAGCGTCTTCCAGATGAACAAGTTTCTCGATCGATTCAGTCAGACTTTGTGTGGTATCCACCACATCATGAATTTTTTCTTTTAATATTTGAGTATACAACAATTGTTTCGCATATTCCCACTCATAAATCGCCTTGGTTTCATCCAGACCCTCATAACACTGCAATTGGATCAATTCCAGATTCATGGCTCTGGAAAGTGATTTGGCTAATTCGGTTTTACCAACTCCAGCGGGTCCTTCAACCAGAATAGGTCTTTGCATTTTAATGGCTAAAAATACGATCGTTGATATCTCAACTGAACTGATATATTTCTGTTTTTCGAGCATATCAGTGACTTGTTCTACTGATTCGACATTCATATTATTTCATTTTGATCGGGATCATATTATTTGAATCCCGCACCGAATGGTACGGGTTTGACTAACTATGTTATGTATCTGTTTACGATGGCATAAAACAGGGACAGAGGAAAGTGCATTTTTTTATTCAGTCGGTTTTTTTTTAACTTCATGGCATGTGTGACTATTGCAGTAGGATTCTGAAGGACTTGTATCAGAACCATTCCACCATCCTTTGTCAATATGCTGTTTTTTTTCTTCTTCTGCATGCTGCTTAATCTTATATGCAGCATCCAATACAATGCCATAAAGAACTCCACAGCCGACATCTTCTCTTTCAGCATCTCCCCTAGAGGCCAATTCCATCATTTTATCAGCGAGACGGATTACATCTCTGATATTTTTATCGCAAGGTTTCAATCTGATCTACCTTAATAAAAGGATTGAAAGTTGATTTCTTTGGTTTAGTTAAACTTCTACCATGTTATTTTCAATATATGTGCCATACATGAATAATGACCAGGGAGTACTGGCTAATTCAGCCATTTAAACCCCTGGTCCTGGTTTTTACCCGGTCAAGGCTCATTGAAACAGTCCTGTATATCAGGGTCAGGTTGTACCTGATCAAGAATCCCCTTTGCCGGGTTTTAAGCGCTTCTTTCGGTAATTATTCAATATATCAATTTAAAACACTGTCTCAGCCCACTAATTGAGACAGAATTGTTTCATGTATCAATTGACAATCACTTGGATTTCCCGCTAAATATGAAACGAATACAATATTATTGGTTACTTAAATAAATTCGCCCCTGTAGCTCACCCTATGAACATACAAAGGCAGCAAATCACAAATTCTCCGCCGGAATTTTCTCTGATCATAGATAAGCTGACTAAAAAATATGATCAGATGGTGGCGGTTAATGATTTCTCGATATCTTTACAGTCGGGAAGACTGGTTGTTTTGTTAGGCCCGAACGGTTCTGGTAAATCAACCTTGATGAAGATGATCTGTGGTTTGTTAAGGCCTACCCAAGGAAGTATTCAGATTTTTGGTGAACCCTATCAGAAATTTAATCCAAAATTACGAACGAAGATAGGGTACAGTCCCCAGGAAATTATGGCCTGGAGAGAGCTAACTGCAATTGAACAATTGAAGTTAATGACCCGACTGTATTCGATGAATGCAACAGAGGCAGATCAACGAATTCAGACGGTAATTGAGCGATTGGGACTTAATTTAAAGGTTGGTACATTGGCCGGAAGGCTTTCCGGGGGAATGCAGAGAAGATTGAATCTTGCTTTGGCCATTATTCACAATCCGTCGATTCTGGTTCTGGATGAACCCTTTGCCGGGCTTGACCCGCAGGGCAGGGTGCTGGTACGCGATTATATCATTGAATTAACAGAAAAAGAGCACAAGACGATTTTGCTGTCCACTCATAATATCAACGAGGCGGAAGAGTTTGCCAATGACTTGGCGATAATGGATCTGGGGAAGTTATTGACCTTCGATACATTGGCAAATTTGAAGCAGGAGACCGGAAAACCATTAATGATTACATTAAAAAAAGAGATGACCAATTCTGAAGTACTTTCAGATTTGAAAATTTTAAGTGATAATATTGATTTGCAAGCGAATATAATTAAAAATAAACTATTAATCAGTCAATCTACTGACCCATCTAAAATTGCGCAATTGATGAGTTTTCTGGCCGAAAGAGATATGGAAATTCGTCAGATGAAAACAATTGAGATGACATTGGAGGAAGTTTTCTTTTCACTGACAGGCCGGAGTATCAACGAATGAAATGGTTTTTTATCTTCAAACATAGTCTTTACAGACAGTGGCGGGATAAACTGGTGTTGTTGCTGACGTTGTTGACAGCACCTTTTTTCGTTTTGTTATATTGGCTACTTTTTGGGAACCAGTCTGTTCAACCTATGGGTATCATTGTCTTTGACAGCTCCGCTGTGCACATCTCAGGTGGCCAGTCGGGAATGACTGTAAGGGGACTAACTACCGAGCTTGAAGATATTCTGCAGGAAGCCAATTCAGTAAAACCGAAGATTGTGTATACCCAGAGTATTAAACAGCTCAATCACCGGCTTCTCTCAGGCGACTTTTCCATTGGTCTGGTTTTAATGGAATCAAATAAATCTCCAGACTCCTTGAATAAAGAGACCATCATTGAGGTCTATGGAAATGCATCTACGTTTGAGTATCAATTGGTAAATCTGGGTTTAAAAATGGCTTTAGAGAAGTCGATGAATCAATTTTCCGGATTTACGTCTCCAGTGAGAATTCAGCAAAAGCCGCTGGGTCTATCCGGATCACGAACACCTTTTGAGATGTATGTTCCCGGTCTGATTGTCTTTGCCGTTATTATGCTGATATTTTCATCTTCCATGGCAGTAACCCGCGAGGTTGAAACAGGTACACTGGTGAGGCTTGCTATGACGAGAGCATCCGCTTTTGATATTATGGTCGGTATCAGCTCGGCCCAATTGGTACCCGGATTTTTATCTGTTGCGCTAACCTACATTGCCGCCATGGCTCTGGGGTTTCATAATGCGGGAAGTCTAGTTTTTGCTTTGGTTTTAGTCGCTGCTGCATGTTTGAGTAATGTCGGAATCGGGATGATCGTTGCTTCCCTGTCCAAAAATCTGCTGGTCTCTTTTTTACTGTCCAGTGTTTTTATGTTTTTGTTGATTCTGTTTTCCGGTATCATTTTCCCAAGACCGGATATTAGCTGGATCAGTATTGCCGGGAGAAGCATTGGACCTTTTGATATCCTCCCAACAACTCATCTTGGAAAAGGTTTGGAAAAGATTCTAACTCTGGGGGCGTCATTGAATGAGATCAAATATGAACTCAGTATACTATTAATTAGTTCTCTGGTTTTCTTCAGTATTGGGTTGCTCATATTTAGAAAGACTTGCCTTTCTTTTTTTAACAGGTAAAATAGTCTTCTTTATCTAATAAATGTTGACTTAACAAGTGGTCTATATCTGATTAATGTAATACGGTTGAATAGACTGTTATTTTGAAATATTTATTAATCGAAGCCGAATGGGGGGGGGTTATCTCCTCGCTACACATCGTCTGATTTTGAGATTGGAGTGTTACGGATACTATATGTTTAGTATCAAGTTTTGTGAATTTAATTTAATTTGTAACCATTTACTGTTTAAACGAATCATGGAAAATAGGGCCAAAATCATATCCTGGATAAAAGCTTCCAGACTCACCTCCCAAAGTTATATATTTATACCGCTATTACTGGGGCAAGCAATATACTATCAGCAATCAGGAAATTTTAACTGGTTCTTTTTTATCATTTTACAGCTATTTGGAATTTTCAATCAGCTCTATATTGTCTATGCAAATGATTATGCAGATTTTGAAGCGGATCAGAATAATAAGACATTCAATATGTTTTCAGGTGGATCAAGGGTGCTGGTTAATGGTGAACTGGAGCCGAGTCAGCTAAAGACTGCCGCTTTTATTACTGCGGGCTTGAGTGTTGCCTGCGGACTTATCTTTTGGGTGGGTTTTGGTCGTTTCTGGGTGTTGATATTAGCCGTGATTGGTATTTTACAACTCTGGGCATACAGCTATCCCCCATTCAAGTTATCATATCGGGGTGGCGGTGAGATTTTACAGATGCTGGGAGTTGGTTTGGTTTTGCCCTTAATGGGGTTTTATGGTCAATCGGGATCGTTTGAAGGATTCCCTATACTGCTGATAGCCGCTTTATTGCCATTACAGCTGGCTTGTGCCAGCAGTACATCACTTCCGGATTATCCGTCTGATAAATCTTCAGGAAAAAAGACATCTTCGGTTCTGTTTGGATTGATTTTAACTAAATGTGGTATTATTCTTCTATCTTCGCTAACAATTATCTCTGTATATGGTTTGGCAGCACGTGGTGGTTTGGATATACCTATCATAAAGGTTTTGGCGCTGCCTATTATGGCCACTTTACTCCATATTACAGCGTTGAACTCCAAACCTGGTAGCTGGGGAATAATGCTGTTTAATTTTTTTACCGTATTAGCCAATCTCGCTATTCAAGTAGGACTGATTATTGTCTTTTTCATAAGTTAACTCAATCCGGTTAGGTTTTCTGTTCGGGTCGTCAATTCTTGCCTCAGTCTGATTTGTTATACGATTCAATAAGACGGTTTATATGGAGTATAATTTTTTTATTCTTTCAGTACTATTTTTTATTCCCGGTGTAATCATTTATCTGTTTCGAAAGGATTTGAGACCGGTGATCCATATTATGGTTCTGTTTTCACTGCCATTTGCTTTTACAGAAAGTCTGTTTTATCCCACTTATTGGGAACCTCTATTTTTATTCAATTTGATTGAAATTATCGGGTTTGGCATAGAGGATCTGATGTTTGTTGCGGGTTTAGGGGCGTTTACCTCTACGATCTACGCGTTTACATTGAAATATGAGTTTAACTCCCGAACGGTTCTCTCTTTTCGGAATATGCTTAAGCGAGGTTTAACACTGATCGGTATAACATTCTTGCTGGTATTGGTTGTTGCTTTGTTACAGATTCCCATGATTTATGGCAGTGTCGCAATCATGATATTGATGGCAGTTGCCATTTTTATTTTCAGGATGGATTTATGGAAACCGGGTTTAATGGGTGGGGGATTAACACTGGTTGTTTATAGCGGACTTTGCGTTGTTGTGAACCTGATTTATCCTCAGATTTTCGATTTGACCTGGCATACGCAAGAGTTTCTACATATTTTTATATTTGGCATTCCAATTGAGGAGATGCTTTACGCATTTGCATCGGGTATGATTGCTACCGCATTTTATCCTTTTGTGTTTGACAAGAATCTGATTAAAATTAATTCGTAACGATTTACACCCCTTTTAAAATATTGAATCAAAAGCCATACCTCTAATGCTGCTTGAAGGAAGTTAAACAACAGCAGCATCCAAAGCATGCCGAACTCTTGCGAGTATGGGTAAATAATTAGATTAATTCTTCGATAAATGAGATGATACTGTCCGGGGGGCGTCCCATTTTATACTTATTTTTAAACTCAACCACCGGACGTTCAATCATACTTGGATTGTCAATCATTAGTCGAATCCACTCCTTTCTGCTTCGATCATCTTTTTTAGATAACTCCAGCTCTTTAAAACGTTTATCTTTGGTTCTTAACAACCCTGTCGGTTCCAGTTCCAAACCTTTGCAGATAGTGTCCAGTTGCTTCTCAGAATAGGGCGTTTTCATGTATTCAAAGATTTCAAAATCAACTTCGGTACTTTTTAACGCATCCAGCGCTTTTCTGCTGGTGCTTCATCGAGAATTATGAAAAATAGTTGCTTTACTCATTCATTTTCTCTTATTCTGCTGGGGTTGATTGAGATTGTACTCGCTGCCCCATTTCCTGATCGATCATCAGTAAACTTGATTTTGAATCACCAACGAATCTGAGCTTTTTCAATGCGCCTTTAGCGTTTGTCTCCTCTTCGACCTGTTCAGCCACAAACCATTGCAGAAAATTGTTGGTGGCATGGTCTTTTTCTTCTACAGCCAAGGTGACCAAGGAATTAATACGGGCAGATACCGATTGTTCATGCGCGTAGGTGTTTTCAAATACATCCAGTGGAGAATCCCATTCAACCGGTGGTGCTTCAATCTGAGTCAGTTTAAGCCGTCCGTCCCTTTGATCGACAAATTCAAAAAAACGCATTGCGTGATCCATCTCCTCCTCAAATTGTACTTTCATCCACTGGGCAAATCCCGTTAAATCAATGGATTTAAAGTAAGCTGACATAGAAAGATAGAGATAAGCGGAATACATTTCAGCATTAACATGTGCGTTCAGTTCCTTTTCCATTCGTTCTGATAACATAGTGCTCCCTTTTGTTTGCAATGATGTAATTTATTTTATCTAACGCTTTGATTAAATATGAATATCCTATTGATGTCAATCTTTGCCTAAAGGATAATCATTCAGTTCATTTTATCCAACGCAGGTGAAAGTGACCTAGGTTGGATACGGTTGAAACTATATTTCAATATTTAGGCCAAAGCATTTAAAACTCACATCAAAAACAAGGTTAATTTTTTGAAGTAACAAGATGCAACCTCAAATGATAACAAAAAGACACTAAAAACTCTATTTAGTGCCTGAACGAAAAGCCCCTGTTTTTAATTATAATCTGGTTTGGTAGAAGGAAATAGAACACATCTGTTCCGCAGGAAAAAAAGAGATCTAATTCTGCTGTTTTAGCTGAAATTTATGGACATAAACAAATTGACTTCCCAATTGATAAAACTTATAACGGAACCTAATGGGAAAAAATTTAAATATATTAGGTTTCGATTATTATAATGGAGGTTTTCTTGTCTGACAAAACATATGATATTGCCATAATCGGCGCAGGACCCGCTGGAGAAAAAGCAGCAATTGAGGCAGCCGCTTTGGGTGCATCCGTTGTTATTATTGAAAAGGGAATTCGGCCGGGGGGGGCATCTGTTATTACCGGAACCATCCCCAGTAAATCTTTAAGAGAGACAGTAAAGTATATTGAGACACTGTCTCAGACTGAAATCAGCGGTGTGAATGTTTCGTTGACAAAGGAAATCAGTGTCAGCGAGCTGATGCATCGAAAAAATACAGTGATTACCCAAAGGGTCGATGATATTATAGATACGTACCATTCTCACAACATCGATGTCATTTTTGGCAAAGCCTCTTTTTCAACTCCTCATGAACTAATTGTTAATACAATAGAGAACAATGAAGAAGTAGTGGTTCGGGCAGACCGATTCATCATTGCTGTGGGTACGATTCCCTACCATCCTCCGGAATTGATATTCGACGGTAAGTATATCCTTGATTCAGATACTATTTTACAACTGGCAGAAATTCCAAAATCTCTTGCCGTTATTGGTGGGGGAGTTATTGGCTGTGAATATGCCACTATATTTTCCAAGTTGGGAACAAAAGTGTATCTGGTGGATCCGAAAGGGGCATTGCTCGATTTTATTGATTCTGATATTTCCAAAGAGCTGGCCAAGGTGATGGAAACTGATGGTGTTATATTGAAGCTGGGGCAGCATTATGAAGAGATTAAGGTTGTCGATGAAACGGTAGAGATTCTGCTTTCGACAGGCGAAACGATCCATACATCTGCTGTTTTATGCGCCAGTGGCAGACAGGGTATGGCAGATCAACTGAATCTGGATATCTGTGGATTAGAAGTGAATTCTCGTTGCCAATTGAAGGTTGACTCTAATTACCAGACTCAGGTTCCTCATATTTATGCAGTTGGGGATGTAATCGGATTTCCTTCTTTGGTATCTGTCAGTAATGAAGAAGGACGTATGGCAGCCTGTCATGCTGTCACCAATGCAGATGTTTGCCGGGTGGGAGCTGATATCCCCTATGGTATCTATACCATTCCGGAAATAGGTATGATTGGATTAACCGAAAAGCAGTTACAAGAAAAAGATATTCCTTATGGAGTTGGGAAATGTTCTTTTTTCAATCTTGCCAGAGGTTTAATTATTGGAGATCGTCGGGGAATGATGAAAATTCTCTTTCATCAGGATACCCATAAAGTTTTAGGTGTTCATATATTCGGGCAATCTGCAGCAGAACTGATCCATATTGGTCAGGCAGTGATGAATCTGAATGGGAAAATTGAATACTTTGTCGATACCGTATTTAACTTCCCAACCCTTTCCGCTGCTTATAAAGTGGCCGCCCGTGACGGTCTGGCTAAAAGTAAGGAAATTACTTAAGTTTTGCTCCTCTGGGTTTAGGTCGTTTTTCTCTGACTAAATGCTGATTGTCCTCCAGAACGCCGTCAGGTTTAATCGACTGAAATCCCCAGGAGTGAATTTTTTGTAATGAAAAAATAAAGGAATCAATCTTTAAAAAATCCAGTTTTTCATTGATAATATTCATCCAGCCCTCCTTGTCATCGCCGTCAAGCATCCTTGCGACTTTTCTAGCTTGTGTTTCAAAATAAGGATTATCCGCTTTTTCGAGGCTGATTTCCGTATAAAAAGAAAAACCTCCGGGGAGTTCATTTTCATCCAGCTCCTTAGAGCTTCTCAAGAGCGAAGTATAAGGGTATCGATACTTTTCCTTATCCTGTGGTGTGAATTCTTTCACATAAATTCTTTTGCCCCCCATATTACTGGCAACCATATACTTTCCAAACTGTTCACTATTGTTATTGTAGATTGCTTCGGCGATTCTCATAAAAAGCATTAAATAGTCTGCTTCATCACCAATATTTTGCTGCTGGTTTGATGAATTTACCCATTCAAAGATATCCACCTTTTTAAACTGCTTTCTCCAACTTAACGTTAAACCTTTATGAAGTGCTTCCATTTCTTTTGGTAAGACAAAATGGTTGATTGTTTTTGCTAAATCCATATTATTCTCTTCTGTTATTAGTGTTAAAACGGGTTCGATATGTTTTCGATACTCCAAAACGGTCGTCATTCTCTTTTAGTGATCATTTATGATGATGACTGTATTTCAATTGGTGTACCAAAGATAAATTCAGAACTTAAATATTTGGCTAAATGCCATATATTTGAGGATTGATGGATATTGAAAGCCATGAACCGTTTACTGGTAATCGTGTATGGTTTTTTTATTCAAGGATTTTTTGAACCAAAACATTCGTAACTATTCACCACCTCTAAATTATTATGAGCAAAAGCCATGTCTCTGGTGGTGCTTGAGGGAAGTTAAGCAATAGTCTTGAGCGAGGGCAGCAGCAGATCAAAACAACCCCGAAATATGAATTATAATCGTTTCAAGATACAATATGAGACAGTATTGTCTTATGTATCATATTATTTTCACTCCTCATCTCTTAGGGGAGTTTTAATTGAATTCCGACTGGACAGTGGTCAGATCCCACGACGTTGTTATCAATAAAGGCATCTTTCAACCACCCGTCATTGATCACATTTCCCGATACCCAAAAATAATCGATTCTCCATCCTGCGTTATTTTTCCTGGCATTAAAGCGGTAGGACCACCATGAATATTTGACGGTTTCTGTATAAAGATGGCGAAAGGTATCAACATATCCCCTTGATTGAATGTCATCCAGCCAGTCCCTTTCAATCCTGAGAAAACCAGATCGATCCTTATTTGCCTTGGGATTCTTTATGTCAATTTCGTTGTGTGCGGTGTTAAAGTCGCCGGTGATAATTATATGTTTACCTTTCTTTTTCAATTGGTCTGTATACTCAAACAGAGCGGTATAAAAATCCAATTTGTATTGAAGTCGTTCCTCATCCTTCTGTCCGTTTGGAAAGTAGATATTAAACAGGATGAAATCCTTGAATTCCAGTTCCAGAATTCGACCTTCAAGATCAAACTTTTCGATACCAATCCCGTAGTTGACTCTGTCGGGTTTTATTTTGGTATAAACGGCGACGCCGCTGTATCCCTTCTTTACTGTAGAATAGGACCAATAGGATTGATAACCCGGAATATCCATCATCTCTTCAGTTCTCTGGTGCTCCTGAAGCTTTATTTCCTGAAGAGCGAGAATGTCAGTGTCAATATCTTCAAATTTCTGCCTAAAATCCTTCTTCATGACCGCTCTTAAGCCATTTACATTCCATGATATAATTTTTACATTTTTCTTTTTCATTATCTAAACCCGGGAAATTTTAATGATTAATATTTTCGAATAGTAGTTCTATTTTTTCATTTTTGCAAATTGCATTCCCCCTAAAGGATACCTGTTATGGTCCGATTAAAAACCTTACTGTGATTCTTACTCTTGTTCTTTCAAAATCAGTGTTGCAATTCTAGTGCTACTTCAGATCAGATGGTTGCGAGTTTCGAGAGTTGACACATCACTCGCATCTTTGAAGTCCATTTTATATATCCTTGCGGATTGGCATAAATATTCCATAAGATAAGAATTATAATAAAATACAATTGTAACTTCAAATAAGCTTAGCAGGAAATGAATTATGGATAATATTAATAATAGCAAAAGGGATTCAGCTTGCAGAATAGATACGGATGGTAGAACAAAAACAAGGCAAAAACTTGTGGAAGTGACTGAATCTATTATCGCTGATTGTAGTAATCCTGAATGTTATACGCATATTGATTATGAACCGATTCCGTCTGTCCAGTCAGTGATCGAAATTATAAATCGATTCAAGGTTATTATATTTCCCGGATATTTTGATCATGAAAAGCTAGATCCTGCCAATTTAAAGTACAGTATGGGACAATCAGTATATTTAATATTTGATATCCTGGCAGAGCAAATCTCTAACAGTATCCGACACGACTGCTTCAGATACCATAAGAAGTGCAGTAATTGCGAAGCGCAAGGTCGGGAAATCGCACTTCAGTTCCTTAAAAAAATTCCTGAAATTAGAAGAGTTCTGGCAACAGATGTTAAAGCAACTTTTGATGGGGATCCGGCGGCTGGCAGTTACGATGAAATCATCTTTTGTTACCCGGGAATTCAGGCGAATACTATTTTTAGAATCGCCCATGAATTATATCTGCTGAAGGTTCCGATTTTACCCCGATTAATGACCGAATATGCCCATAGTATCACCGGGATAGATATTCACCCGGGTGCGACCATTGGAGAGCGGTTTGTCATTGATCATGGTACGGGTGTGGTTATTGGGGAAACAACACTCATTGGTTATGATGTCCGTCTTTATCAAGGCGTGACACTGGGCGCCCACTCACTACCTAAGGATGCTGGTGTTGAAATGAAAGGAAAAAAGCGGCATCCGACGATTGAGGATCACGTCATTATCTATTCAGGGGCGACCATTTTAGGCGGTAAAACGATTATCGGTACCCGATCAGTCGTCGGTGGAAATGTCTGGATTACAAAATCAATCCAGCCGGATACAAAGGTGATACAAGAAACTCCCGGCTTGATTATGATCAGTACATAACCCCTTTCTTACTTTACCAGGTAATTCTGGGCAATTTCAGTATAATCTGTGATTTGTTGTTTGATCCACTGGCTGTCCTTGTTCAGTTCCTGGGCCATCAGCTCAGCAATTTTAGGTGCCATCTCGAT
>Ga0307989_1001346_pt1 | contig 13379 bp, 5 predicted proteins | sample EllFjometagen185_FD_203164 | JGI IMG/M metagenome (GOLD analysis project Ga0307989, IMG submission 203164) | Marine microbial communities from Ellis Fjord, Antarctic Ocean - #185 | ecosystem: Environmental > Aquatic > Marine > Unclassified | place: Southern Ocean | collected 2014-10-08
TCTTTTTAACCCTGCCCCCTCTGTTCTTACCCGATTTAATCTTTAATTTCTGATTCTTCAATCACTTCAGTTTCAGCCTTCCCTGCCAAAATCCACTCTTTTAGATATTGGTTTTCCAACATTGCTGATACATATTTTTGGCTTGATTCTGACAATAGCACGCCATATGTGCTAAATCGAATGACGACCGGGGCATACATACAATCGGCAATTGAAAATCCCCCAAAAAGAAACTCTCCATTTTCTCTAATTTTATCGATCAAACCGGACCAGATGTCATCAATTCGTTGAATCTCTGTTTGAGTAGCCTCAGATACCTTCAGTTTCAAATCAACTTTGCAATTCATCGGCATATTATTCCGGATTTCGAAAAATCCGGAATGCATTTCAGCACAAATAGATCGGCAATGAGCCCGTTCTTCAACCAAATCTGGCCAGCCTTTTCCATCCATATAATTTTCAGAAACATATTCACATATTGCCAACGAATCCCACACGGTTAAATCCCCGTCGATTAAGACAGGAACTTTTTTCACTGGTGAGAATTCATTGATTTTTCTATGAGTATCGTCCTGATAAAGTGAAATGAGGACCTCTTCAAATTCGATTCCCGCAAACTTCATCAGCATCCAGGGTCTGAGCGACCAGGATGAATAGTTTTTATTACCAATTGCAAGTTTCACTTTATTTACCTTTTTATTCCCGATCCTGAAATACCGGTGGCCGTTTTTCAAAATTCGCCATCACAGCTTCGATCTGATTGGGTGTACTGATAATTTTTCGTTGAAGTGTTTCCTCATAAAGCAATCCTTCATCAGCATCCATTCGCCAGGCATCTTCTAATAATTGCTTGCCCTGTACGATTGCATCAGGAGATTTACCCACAATCGTTTCCGCCAGTTTTTCAGCTTCGGCTTTTGGGTCTTCACAAACTCTGGTTATCAACCCCAATTCAGCCGCTTCCGGTGCTTCTATAATTTTTCCGGTAAACACCAGTTCTTTTGCAACATCCAGTCGAACCAAGTCACACAGTGTCTGTGTCAGAGACATATCAGGAATCAGTCCCCATTTGATTTCCATTACTGACATTCGAGTATCTGGCGCCGCCAGACGAATATCGGCTCCCAAAGCAATTTGAAGACCTCCACCAAAGGCGACACCATGCAGCGCAGCAATTACGGGTACGGGTACCTGTTTCCAAATATATCCCACCTGTTGGGCAATATTAGCCGGCGTTTTATCTGAACGATCGAACAGACTGAATCCACCTTCAAGGCCCTGTAACTTCTGGAAATTTGCAAAGTCCAAACCCGCACAAAATCCTTTACCATTTCCTGATAAAACAACAACTCTGATTGATCGATCCTCAATCACTGCTTCGCCAACTTCAATTATCTTTTGAAACATCTCAACACTTAAAGCATTGTATTTATCCGGCCGGTTGAGGGTTACATATGCAATATGATTTTTGATTTCCAAGGTTACCAGTTCCGACATAATATCTCCCTGTTTTTAATAGATTTTTACTGGAAACGATTCATCATTGAGTCGTTAATTAATTTATTCAGCAGCATAATGATGAGTAAGATTTAATCCAAATTATTCTTTCAATTTTAAAACTGACTAAATTGTAAGTTAAACGAAAAACCATTAACTGTCGAGAATCGAATTGAACTTAAAAAATCGTAACTATTCACTACTTCAAAAATATAGAGCACAAAAGCCATGACTCTGGTGGTGCTTGAGGGAAGTTAAGCGACAGCCTTGAGTGAAAGCGGCATCAGAGGCATGGCGGAATTAAGCAAATATGGTAAATGGTTACAAAAAATCTTACAAACTGAAGAATGAATACGAACATTTCGGTGTTATTTAAAAATACTTCAAAAAACACGGTATGTGTCAACTATGAAATATCAAATCTTTAGCACCGATTCGATGTAATAAACAGCATCTCAGCCGTTTCAACATAGTCAAGTTTCAGATAACTGTTTAACAGTTCACTGCCTAGGTTTCAAAAGAAAATCCATTCGCAACAGCCTTCTTACTGACACAACTCCATTCTCGATTAATTTGAGGTACTGCTCGCATCATATAGCCCTTTAGCACTGTTTATCAAAAAGTCCCATACACTCTTTTTTTAAATCACCTGTTCCAAAGCAAAAAAAACGGCTCCCATAATCTGCGGATCCAGATTATCTACAAATTTCACCGGTTTTCCCAAGGCATCATGGGCACCTGCAACGACAACTGCCCGTTTTTCCCTGAGCTCAGGTTTACATAATCAGTAAAAAGAGATAATAAATTACATTACATAAGATTAATCTGACACACCATTTTAATCAGATTTTCATAGAAAAATATTACTTAAAAGTCCAGAATTTTCCTCAACACTTGAAGGGTTTTATCAAAGGTTTCCGTAAGCCTTTAAAAATAAATGGTCTTGACTGTTTATTAACGACACTAATCCCATTTAAGTTCAGTAAAAACACCAAGGGAAAAACAAATGCATAAAATTGCCGTCATCGGATTATCCTGTCTATTTCCGGGCGCTAAAACGCCGGAACAATATGAAAACAATCTTTTTTCGGAAAAGGATATGACGTCAGTCCATTCTCAAAAGCAGATGGGAGTGGACCCTGATAAGTATTACAGCCCGAAAAAGGGAGTTACAGACAAATATTATAGCACCAAAGGTGGATATATTCAGGACTTTAAATTTGACCCATCGGGTTATCGACTTCCGGCTGACGTACTATCTGAACTGGATAATGTTTATCAATGGTCACTTTATACTGCCAAAGAAGCATTAAAAGACAGCGGTTATCTGAATAGAAACGATGTTTTAAAAAATTGTGGTATTTTACTGGGGAATCTTTCTTTTCCCACCCAATCCTCCAATCGAATTTATTCTCAATTATACTACAAAGCACTGGATACATCGGTTCAAAAATTACTGAATATTGATGATTTTCATCTGGCAGAAGACCGTAAAGACCAGATGGCCGATTACTATAACCGTAAAATATCCGGTTATCCCGCTGCAGTTATAGCGAAAGCCTTAAACCTTTCAAATATTCAATTTTCCCTGGATGCAGCCTGTGCCTCCTCACTCTATTCAGTTAAATTCGCCTGTGATTATCTGATTACCAAAAAGGCGGACATGATGCTGGCAGGAGCAGTCAGCGCTGGAGATCCTTTCTTCGTCAACCAGGGGTTTTCAACATTTACGGCTTACTCCGAAAAAGATGACAGCCGACCGTTGAACAAAAAATCAGGAGGACTAGTTTCCGGCGAGGGTGCCGGAATGTTTGTTCTCAAACGATTCGAAGATGCACTTCGCGACGGCGATTCAATTTACGCCACCATTTGCGGTATCGGACTTTCCAACGACGGACGAGGTCGATCTGTACTCAGCCCTAATCCTAAAGGACAGGTTTTATCCTACGAACGCGCTTACGCCGACAAAAAAATCAAACCGGAAAAAGTGAGTTATATTGAATGTCACGCCACAGGCACACCGGTGGGAGACATTGTTGAACTAGAATCACTGGAAAACTTTTTTGGCCGTTACCCAACCCAACCTTTAATCGGTTCGGTGAAGGCTAATTTTGGTCATCTCCTGACTGCCGCTGGAATGGCCAGTATGATTAAAGTCATCATCAGCCTGCAAAAAGGTAAAATTCCAGCCACTATCAATCTGGATGATCCGGTATCATCTCCAAAAGGTGTGATTAGTTCTGATCAGGTGGTTAATAAAACAACACCATGGCCAAACCAGGCAGCGGTAAAAATGGCTGCGGTGAATGCCTTTGGATTCGGCGGTACCAATGCTCATCTTGTCTTCGAAAAGATGAATGATAAAAAGTTGGAAACATTAAGAGCCACACTCCTGGAAAAGGAACAACCCCGGCAGAAAAAACCCAATCAAAAGCCCATGGCTATTGTTGGAATGGATGCTTTTTTTGGCTCCAACCAAAGTATTGAAGAATTAAATTATTCTATTTATACCAGTCAGAAAACGGATATTCCCCTCCCGGAGAACCGGTGGAAGGGAATCGACAAACAAAAGGAGTTGCTTAAAGCATATGGTTTCACCAACGGAGAAGCTCCAAAAGGATCTTTCATCGAAAAATTCGATTTGGATGTCCTGAGATACAAAATCCCCCCCAATGAAGTCGAATCGATGATGCCCCAACAGATGCTGATGCTGAAGGTGGCTGATAAAGCGATTTCTGATGCCCGGTTAAAAGAAGGAGCAAACGTGGGTGTTATCATAGCGATGGAAGCAGATAAAAGCCTGCACCAATTCCGCGGACGAATTGACCTGGATTGGAAGGTTGAAGAAGCCCTGGAAAAATCAAAAAAGTCTCTTACCCTTGAACAGAAAAAGTCACTAAAGAATATTCTGAAAGATGCCGTTCGTCCACCGGTTAAAGTCAATGAATTCACCAGCTTCATTGGTAATATCATTGCAAATCGTATTTCTGCTTTATGGAACTTTACCGGACCCTCATTTACAATTTCTTCAGAGGAAAATGGGGGTTACAAAGCGCTGCAACTGGCCCAGATGATGCTTTCCAGCGGTGAGGTGGATGCAATGGTAGTCGGTGGTGTTGACTTTTCCGGTAACGTAGAAGATGTGCTGCTAACGCATAAAAAGAGTCAGGATCCATCCAATCATTTCGCATCACCCATTGCATTTAAAGATGATGAATGGCTGGTGGGTGAGGGTGCCGGAGCAGTCATATTAAAAACCCCGGAGATAGCCAAAAAAGAGAAAGACCGATGTTACGCGGTGATTGATGCGGTCAACATCGAAAGTGCACTCTCTACTCAAGAACCTGATAACCTTTTTCAATCCGCATTTAAAGCGGCAAAAATTCATCCCTCCGATGTGGGTTATCTGGAAATTTCAGGCGTTTCCAAAGATCCGGCAAAAGAGATTGAAGGTCTAGTTTCGGCCTACTCATCCAGTTCGACGGATCAAACATGTGCTATCGGTAGTGTGGCTTCCAATATCGGACACACCCATGCGGCTTCTGGAATTGCCAGCCTGATCAAAACGACCTTATGTATTTATAAAAGATATATTCCAGCCATACCTCACAATTCAGGACCAAAACTATTAGATCACTGGAACCAGAGTGTCTTTTACTCAGCCACAGAATCCCGAACGTGGTTCCCGGATAAGGTGTCCGGCAAACGAATTGCTGCCATCCATGGAATCAGTCAGGATGGTGACTGCGCACATTTAATACTTTCTGAAAATTCGACACCCAAAAAACGATCCGATGATTATCTTCAACAGGTTCCTTTTAGTCTGTTATCGGTAAAAGGAGATTCTGAGTCGGACCTGAAGGAAAATCTCGATAAATTACAACAGCAAATCGAGGCCAATGGAAATATCAAGCAGATCGCTAAAAAACAGTTTAAAGTCACCCGCGATACTCCTCCAGAAAAATATACGCTGGTTATCCTGGGAGATAGTAAACAAAAAGTATTGCAGGAAATTGAAGCGGCTAAAAAAGGTATTCAACTGGCGTTAGCTGATGGCAATGATTGGCAATCCCCACAGGGAAGTTATTTTACCGCTACTCCAATGGGAAAAGAAGGAAAACTGGCCTTTGTATATCCAGGAGCATTCAATTCCTACATCGGGATGGGAAAAGATATTTTCCAACTCTATCCAGAGATTTATGATTTAATCGCCAGCTATACCAGCCGTTCAGAGCATCTATTAAGAGACCGGCTGGTAAATCCCAGAACCTTAAAACCATTTACAACCAAAGAACTCAACAAATCTCAAGCGTCACTGGAAAATAATGCCATAGCCACATTTGAAACCGGCATCAATGCAGCCATACTTAATACAGCCATTATGCGGGGGGAATTCAGTATCGAACCGGATATCGCTTTTGGGTATAGCATGGGAGAAGTATCCATGACATTTTCCCTGGGGGTATGGGAAAACACGGATCAGATGAGTACTTACCTGCATACCCAACCCATCTTCAAAGAACACCTGGCCGGCCCGATGAATGCCGCCAGAGAAACATGGAACTTGCCTCCGGCCAAACCCGGTACGGAAGAAAAAATATGGGCGTGTTACACTATCAGTGGACCTGCTAGCAAAATTCAATCTGCCATAAAAGACCGGGAAAATGTCTATCTGATTATCATAAACTCACCGGAAGAAGTGATTGTAGCCGGTGAAACCAAAGCCTGCCGGGAGTTTATCGAGTCCTTAGACTACCAGAGTGTCCTAACACCCATGACAGACTGTATTCACTGTGAAGTCGTCAAAAAAAACTATGACAATGTTGTTCAGCTGCATACATCGCCTGTCGGTTATGTTCCGCCCGTTGCATTTTACTCAGCTAGTAGCTACCAGCAGACAGAAATGACCAGTGAGGTTATAGCGAACAATATCGCCAATATCTATTGTAACACCATCGATTTTCCAAAACTGGTTAATCGGGTCTATGATGATGGTGCCAGAATATTCCTGGAACTGGGACCCAAAGGGAGTTGTACAAAGTTTATTGACCAGATCCTGGGGGGAAAACCTCATCTGGCCGTCACCATGGATCGAAAAGGGGGTGATAATCACTCTTCTATCCTCAGAGCCCTGGCCAAACTGCATAGTCATGGCGTTTTACTTGATCTATCTGTTTTATATGCTAAAGAGGATTTTACTAACCCGGAAAAAGTCGGTTATAAACAAATGATACCCGGAGGACCTCAACTGGAATCCGCCGTCCTGTCAGATAAAAACAGGCAACATTTTAAAGAAGTCCCTGTTGCTAAAGCACCGATGGCAAAAGTCAAACCACCGGCCAAAACGGTCATTCCAAAACCGGTGGCAAAACCCGTCGTCAATATTCCACAGACAGCCGCAGTAAAGAATGCTTCTTCGGCCGGTTATACTTATATGCAGGATTGTGTTTCGGCTCACCGATCACAGATCAGCCGGAGTCATTCGGCGTTTCTATCAGCCAGGAATACATCCCTACAGGAGATGAGAGAAAGAATACGTACTGGCATCATTGCGACAGCTCAAGGTAATGGACAACAACTGTCCATGATCCCGTCAAGTTTATATCAAACAGAGACGCCTCGAACTGAAAGCACCGACTCAAATATCGAGCAACCCGAAACCACCGAATTCACCGGGGATAAATATTTCTACCCACTCCCGAATCAGGGTCAAAAACCAGCAGATGTTATCTGGAATGAAACGGACCTGCTGGAATTCGCCGGTGGAAATATCGCCAATGTCTTCGGGAATGAATTCGCCGTTATTGACTCTTATAAATACAGGGTTCGCCTGCCTCTGCCTCCTTACCTATTGGTTCACCGAATTACAGATATCGATGCAAAAACCGGTGAGTTCAAACCTTCCAGCTTAACTACAGAATATGATGTTCCCATTAACGCCTGGTATTCAGTTGATGGACAGATCCCCTGGGCGATTGCTAGTGAGGCCGGGCAATGTGATTTGCTGCTGATCAGCTATCTCGGAATTGATTTCGACAGTAAAGGAGACAGATACTACCGATTAACTGACTATACCATGACATTCATGGATGAATTACCCAAAGAAGGCGATACACTACGCTATGAAATCAAAATCCATTCATTCATGAAATCGGGTGATGCCCTGTTTTTCGATTTTGGATATGACTGTTATGTAGAAAATAGGCTGATTTACAAAATGACCGGTGGGCGGGCAGGATTTTCAACAGATGCTGAATTGGCACTGGGGAAAGGGGTTGTTTTTTCCAAACTGGATGAAAAAATCCGGCAGAAAACTCAAAAACAACATTTCACCCCCCTGTTAAACTGCTCTAAAACGACTTTTACACAAGAACAGCTGTTAAATATTACTCGTGGCAACATCTCATCATGCTTTGGACCAGAATATGATCAACAAGGTGCTAACGCTTCTTTACGGTTCGCTTCTGAAAAAATCATGATGATCGACCGGATAACTTCCCTGGATAAGAATGGTGGTCCCTGTGGTTTGGGAGAGATAGTTGCTGAAAAAGACCTTGCGCCAGACCACTGGTACTTCCCTTGCCATTTCCAAGATGACAACGTATTGGCTGGAACACTGATTACGGAGGGTTGTGTACAACTACTGGAATTTTATATGCTCTATCTGGGCTTGCAGACAAACACCCGGGATGCGAGATTTCAGCCGATTCAAAACAGGCCATATAGAATTCGTGCCCGTGGACAGATTCTACCGACAGATACCCTGTACAGCTATAAAATGGAGATAATTGAAATTGGACTCAGTCCGAAACCTTTTGTTAGAGCCAATTTTTATATTATTATGAATGGGAAAACCCTCGTTGATTTTCAGGACCTGGGAATTGAAATGGTGGAAAAAGCGCCCATTCATGAAACGGTATCGCTCCCCCAAAAACCGACACAATTCACGACTGAACATATCGATGAATTTGCCACAGGTACATTGTCCCGTTGTTTCGGTCCCGAATACGAGATCTATGAAGGTCGAATTGCCCCCAGAACACCCAATGGGGGTCTACAATTGATTACCAGAGTATTGGAAGTCAATGGTACCCGCCATAACTTTAAAGAGGTCTCCGACCTGATTTCTGAGTATGATGTTCCTGCAGATGAATGGTTTTATGAGCAGAACTCATGCCCAGTGATGCCCTATTCCATCTTAATGGAAATCGCATTGCAACCGTGCGGATTTTTAAGTACTTACATGGCAACGACGATGATTTACAAAGATTCTGAGATGCGGTTTCGAAATCTCAGTTCTACCGCACAGTTGATCTCAAATGTGGATATGAGAGGAAAAACAGCAACGGTGAAAGCGAAGTTATTGAATGTCGCCAAAGCAGCAGAAACCATTGTTCTGAATTTTGAATATGAAGTTTTGCATGAAGGGGAGCTATTTTACAAAGGTACAACCCAGTTTGGCTATTTCACGCCCACCGCATTAAGCATGCAAAAGGGACTGGACCGGGGAGAACTGATTCTACCCTGGTTTAAATTGGAAAAAATTCCAGTAGAGAACTCTACCCATATTGATCTAACTTCGGCAGACGCAAGAAAGAGATACTTTCAAGGGCAAAGTACCAAACCGTTTTATCGACTCGGAACAGAACGATTTGAATTTCTGGATGAAGCCCGGATCATTGAAAATAGTGGTAAATATGGAAAAGGATATATTTATGCTTATAAGAAAGTGAATCCAACCGACTGGTTTTACCCGTTCCATTTTTTCGAAGATCCTGTCATGCCCGGGTCGCTGGGAATAGAATCAATTCTTCAATCCATGCGTCTATTTGCCCTGCAGCAGGATTTAGGGCATGATTTATCGTCTCCCTGTTTCACCAGTGCCCCTGGAATCACCAAATGGAACTATCGTGGACAGATAACCCCTGATAATGATTCTATGGAAATTGAAGCCCACATCAAAACCATTAAAATCTCGCAAGGTCAAGTAATCATAACTGCTGACGCCAATCTTTGGAAGAATGGAATGAGAATTTATCAAATCACCGATGCAGCCATTGCACTGGTGGAAAGCCGATAACATTATCAATATAACAACTCAGATATTAATTTAATCTATCGAGAATTACCCATGACCGCTCAAACGAACAGTTTAATATCGACTGGAACAGATGATAAGACACCGTTATACTGGAAAGGCTCTGAACAGGACATTGGTTATTCCGACCCACAGATTCAATCGGCCCTTTTAGACCTGAACTCCCCTTGCTATCTGATCAAAGATAGCCAAGGGATTGGAGCAGCCACAAGTGGACAATTCACCGATAGTGACAATGCGGGTAAAAATGCCCTCGCCTTTGCACCGGCACTTCCCGTCGAGAATTTGGGAGACCCGGAATTCAAGAAACTGCATGGCTGTAAATACGCTTATCTGGCTGGATCTATGGCACATGGAATTTCATCAAAAGAGATGGTAATTGCCTTGGGAAAGGCTGGTTTTCTAGCTTCTTTTGGAGCAGGCGGCATTGTACCGGATCAGTTGGAAAAGATTATTCAGGAAATTCAAAATGCTTTGCCCAATGGTCCTTATGCATTTAATCTGATCCATAATCCATTTGCCGAAGCAATGGAAAAAAGTGCGGTTGATCTCTATCTCAAATATGGTGTCCAAACCGTTGAAGCATCTGCATTTATGGATCTGACACGCTATGTCGTCCAGTACCGCGCTGCGGGCCTATGCTATGATGATCAGGGGAATATTGAGATTAAAAACAAAATCATCGCCAAGATCTCCAGAAGAGAGGTCGCTCTTAGATTTATGGAACCCGCACCCGATAAATTTCTGAAGCAGCTTCTGGCAGATGGTCTGATCACAGCAACCCAGGCTGAAATCGCTGCCAAAGTTCCCATGGCAGACGATATCACAGTTGAAGCCGATTCCGGAGGCCATACAGACAACCGACCACTGGTTTCTCTGCTGCCATCCATGATCGCTCTGAGAAACGAAATTCAGGAAAAACACAATTACCCGCAACCCATCAGAATCGGCGCAGCCGGCGGCATCGGAACACCGGAATCCACCCTGGCCGCATTCATAATGGGCGCGGCGTATGTCGTCACCGGATCCGTTAATCAGGGATGTGTAGAATCAGGAACTTCTCTGCATGCCCGAAAACTTCTGACAGAAGTCGGCATGGCTGATGTAACCATGGCACCCGCCTTCGATATGTTTGAAATGGGAGGAAAACTGCAGGTGGTCAAACGCAGTACTCTGTTTCCCATGAGAGCCAAAAAACTAAACGACCTTTACAACAGCTGTAAATCCATTGAAGAGATACCCGCAGAAGAACGAAAAAAACTGGAAACTCAGTTATTCAAAAAGGATCTCGATCAAATCTGGCAGGAGACCGTTGACTACTTCCAGGTCCGCGACCCGGAACAGATTAATAAAGCATTGAAAAATCCCCGAAAAAAAATGGCCCTGATTTTCCGCTGGTACCTCGGACAGGCTTCCCATTGGGCTAACAAAGGAGAAAAGGGGCGGGAAATGGACTACCAGATCTGGTGCGGACCATCCATGGGTGCCTTTAATGACTGGGTCAGGGGGTCTTATCTGGAAGATTACCAGCAGAGAAAATCCGTAGACGTCGCCATGAACCTGCTTAAAGGTGCTGCATATCTGTATCGGTTGCAACAATTAAAAAACCAGCAGGTCTGGTTTCCTGCTAAATTCAGTACTTATTGTCCTGTTCCTCAATAAAAATTCAGGAATAAAAATAGGATTAAAACTCTACTCTTGGAGAGAGTAACCGTTTTAACCCCTCAAAGATTAAATTGAAAAGAAAAAACAGATTTTGAAGCTGAAAATGCTATGATAAATATTAGTTTATGAGAGAAAACACTTAAGGTGCCCAGGTCTGAAGTATCGTCTGTTTTTCTTTTTTACCTCACGCAATTATCATCTTGTAGAATCTATTCGCATGCATAAAAACGTTTAAAAGAATCATACAAATTAATTTTTTGAATGATTAGCATTGCTTTTTATACGTTTAGAAAAGAATATAGACGTATATTCAATACGCCTTTGAGATGAAAAGAGTACGGATCTCAGTTATTTTAAAAATTATTCGCAGGATTTTAGATGTCTTTTTCTTCTCTGGACTTACCCGATTATATACTGCGCGCGCTTGATACTGTGGGTTACATAGAACCCACACCGATTCAGGTAAAATCAATTCCTTTGATTCAGGCCGGAAATGATCTTATTGCGGAAGCGCATACCGGAACCGGAAAGACAGCTGCCTTTGCGTTACCTATCCTGGAAAAGGTAAATAATGCACCTCTCAAAAAAAAGAAATTAAGTATTCATACACTGGTTTTAACTCCCACTCGTGAGCTTGCATTGCAAGTGGCATCTTCTTTTATAAGATATGGACAATATTCCCCCAGGAAAATACGAGTTGCGTCTATCATTGGAGGTACTGACATTGATGATCAAGTGAACGCTATTGAGCGAGGCGTGGATATTGTTGTTGCCACTCCAGGACGGCTACTTGATTTGTATAATCACAATGAGGTTTGCCTGTCAGAGGTGGAGGTGTTTGTCATTGATGAGGGAGACAAAATGCTGAACCTTGGTTTTACGGAAGAATTGGACGCGATATTAGCAGCGTTACCGGAAAAACGTCAAAACCTACTTTTCTCCGCTACCTTCCCGGAGAAAGTAATAGAATTAACAAAAAAAGTACTCACTGATCCACTTCGGATAAAATTCAATGATGATGTGCCGACCCTCGTGAGTATCAATCAGCGCGTAATTCAAGTAGACCGGGACAACCGAGGATTACTGTTACGGCATTTGATCCAAACGGAAAATTGGAAACAAGTACTTGTATTTGTCGCCAGCAAGCGAGCCGCCGATAATCTGGCCGGAAAACTGAGAAAAACGGAGCTTAAAGCAGTCGCGTTTCATGGCGACTTGGAACAAGATGAACGAATTGAAGTGCTGAGACGGTTTAAGGCCGGGAAAGTCCGTGTTTTGATCGCAACCGATATTGCTGCTAGAGGAATTGATATCATCGGTCTTACCCATGTGATAAACTTCGATTTACCCCGTTCACCAATCGATTACATTCATCGAATTGGGCGAACCGGACGGGCCGGGCAATTGGGTACCGCAATCTCTTTTATCTGCTACGAAAACTTTTGGCATTTTGTGCTTATTGAAAAACGGGCACAGATTAAACTGAAAAGAGAGCAGATTGAAGGGTTCGAGTTAACAGGTAAACGACCAAGGCGGGTAAAAGGAAAAGCGCCTGTTAAAGGAAAACATAAAAACAAAAAAGATAAGTCCAGAGAAGCGGGTCTTACTACCCTTGTCACACTATTATAAATTCGATAGTTCACATAGCAATAAAACAGTTCATAGACAAATGCGCTGTTCTCATCTCATAAAATTTCCCCGATTTTTCGACAAAAATACTGTGTTACTAAAATAGAAATCAATGGCAGTATGGAATATAGGCTTAAATACTTTTAATAATCTTACATGGATTTCCCGCAGCAACCACATTTTCAGGTATGTCTTGGATCACAATGCTACCTGCTCCTATTGTTGTGTTATTCCCAATTTTAACCCCAGGACAAATAACTGTGCTTCCGCCAATCCAAACATTATTACCAATAATTACAGGTTCTGCGTTTTCAATACCCGCTATCCTATCTTGTACTTGAGTGGGATGGTTTGCTGTGTAAATATGAACACTAGCCCGAGTTTAACAGTTACGCGATAGCACTACCCGCAAAGGTACGTTAAACATAGGATACATGGGATTGTAAAGTATACCCTAAAAGAATACATTTATAAAAGCTTATAGATATTA
>Ga0307989_1001347_pt1 | contig 13375 bp, 15 predicted proteins | sample EllFjometagen185_FD_203164 | JGI IMG/M metagenome (GOLD analysis project Ga0307989, IMG submission 203164) | Marine microbial communities from Ellis Fjord, Antarctic Ocean - #185 | ecosystem: Environmental > Aquatic > Marine > Unclassified | place: Southern Ocean | collected 2014-10-08
AATCATGTCCTTTTCTATCTTCTACATATTCAATCATCTCTTCACCATGACCCATCTTCTCTAGTATTTTCATTGTCAATTCTTTATTAGACAATTCCTTCTGACTACCTACACAATATGTCTCTCCTTCTTTTCCTTTGTGAATAATAATATCAACCGCTTCATTATGATCATCAACGTGAATCCAGTCACGTACATTACGTCCATCCCCATATATTGGAACTTTCTTTCCTTCAATTAGATTCGTCACAAAAAGTGGAATCAACTTTTCAGGAAATTGATAAGGACCATAATTATTTGTGCAATTTGAAATTGTTATCGGCAATTTGTGTGTATGAAAATATGATCGAACAACATGATCAGAAGCCGCCTTCGAGGCCGCATACGGACTTCGCGGAGAATAAGCTGTCTCCTCATGAAAATGTCCATCCGGTCCAAGAGCTCCAAAAACTTCATCAGTTGAAATATGATGAAAACGATTCACCTTGTTCTGCCGAGCTGCTTCCAGTAAAGTATACGTCCCAATAACATTTGTTTTCACAAAATCACCAGCTCCAGTAATAGATCTATCAACATGAGTTTCAGCCGCAAAATGAACAACTACATTCACGCCTTCCATCACATAGTTAAGCAGTTCTAAATTCAAAATATCACCTTTTACAAATTTATAATTTGGGTGATTCTCAAACTCTCTTAAATTTTCTAAATTACCCGCATAAGTCAACTTATCATAATTGATAATTTCATAATGTGGATATTTTCTCATTATATAACGAATAAAATTCGCACCTATAAATCCCGCCCCCCCAGTAACTAACATTTTCATATCATTTTTACCTTATTTTTCAATTTATTATCATATTTTTCATAACTTATTAGCTGAATACTTATCAGCTTAATCTATAAGGTACCTTACTTCACCAGTCCTGTAAGTCAAGTATAAATGTGGACAAAATCTCTACTTATTTTCTAAATATAATTTAAGCCTGTAAAACGCCATAATAGACGGACAATCAGTGATTTCATTTGAATAAATCATTAGCTCAAACTCATCTAACGTAACTTTCTTCATACTGAGAAATTCAGTAAAATCTGGCTGTGCCTCTTTCTCCAAAATATTCTCAGCCACATAGACATGTCCTTCCTGATTACTAATCCCATTACAATAATAAAAATCTGCAATCTTCTCCCAATTCTTTGCCTCAAGCCCAACTTCCTCTTTTAATTCCCTCTTCGCCGCAACCAAAGAATCTTCTTTTACACTTTCAAGAGAGCCCATTGGCAATTCCCAAGAAAACTTCTGCACTGGATATCTATATTGTCCTACTAAGTAAATTTCATTTTTTTCTGTAAGCGCAGCAATAACTACTCCCGTCTTCGCATCAACGTAAGTATACTTCCCCATCTGGCCACTCGGCATCACAATATTATCCTGACGCAACGCATACCAAGGATTCCTATGTATCTCCGTACTATCAATTTTTTCCCATTGTTCATCCATATAATTTATTTTATATTTTCAATATATTTAATTGCTTTAAATATTCCACAAAATAATCAAACTTTGAATATACATATGTCTCAAATCCTAATGAACCAATTAATTCTACATTTTTATCTCTATCATCACAAACAATTATTTCATCCGGACTAAACCTTGTTTCCTTCACAATCACTTTATAAATTTCAGGGTCCGGCTTTTTTAATCCAGATTCATATGAAGTAATAATAAAATCAAATTTATTATCCAAATCAAAATTTCTTTTCAAGTATTCAAAACGATATTTCTCATTATTTGTACAAAGCCCACACTTAATTCCTTGTTCCTGCAAATCTTTCACTAACTTCATCATCTCAAAATTAACATCCCCATCTTCAAACCAATATGAGAGCAATTCATCAACAGTCCCCTTCCACTTCCAGTCATTCAACACCAAAGCTAACTCTTCTTTCAAATCTTTTTCTCCCAATTGACACTCACCAAGCTGATTCTTAAAAAAAGGCATTAAAACTTCTGAATCTATTTCAAATTCACGAACATAACGTTCAGTAAACATTTCAGCTGTTAAATAAACCATTCCATCAAGATCAAAAACTATAGCTTTTATCATATTTCATTTATAATTTTTTTCTGAACAACCTTCATCTCCTCCTCAGGAATTTCCTTTGTAATATCAAAATCAAGCGCTCCACTATGACCATCATTTTCATATCGCGGTACGAGCCATACATGCGCATGCGGAACTTCTTCACCTACCACTATTGAAACAACAAAATCAGTATTCATAGCTTTCTTAATTGCGTTTGCAACCTTTCCCACTACCTCATAATAAGCACCAATATTCTCCACATCCCAAACCCACCGATAATGTTTCCTCGGTATAACCAAAACGTGCCCAGGATTCTTCGGGCGAATATCCAAGAATGCAAAAAAATCATCATCTTCATAAACCTTATACGACGGTATCTCCCCCTTTACGATTTTACAAAAAACACAATCCATATTTTTATATTTAACTGTTAGTTGCTTATTGTTCATTGTTTGTTGTTAAGCCCCACCATTAATCAAACTAATAACAGAAAAGAAAATTGACCCCCACAAAACACCTCTGGCCACAGTCATTAATTCCGGCACCGCAAATATCAACCCGAGAAAAACCATAGACAATCCAATCACCTGCAAATTCAGCTTTATCTTTCCCCATAGATTAGCCGTAAACGACAAATCCTTTCCACTAACTTTAATTACAATGCCAAGAAGAATTACCAGAAAATCCAAACCGATGATAAGAATCGCCAGCGTCAAATCAAGCTTCAAAAGTAAAACAAATATCGTGGACGCAATAAGCAACTTATCAGCAATTGGATCAAGCAAAACACCAAGGTCAGTAATCTGATTACGACAACGAGCCATTGTACCATCAATCATATCAGTCAATGCCAAACAAACAAATAAAATCAACGACGTGATAAAATGTCCGTTCCACAAAAGATAAACCAAAAAAGGAATCCCAATCAATCTAACAAGTGTTAAATGATTTGGCCTCACCCATCTTGGAAAAAAAGGCAAAAAAATCGCACAACAAACATTGTCATATGCATGCGAAAACTTACTCTCCGCTTTTTGCTTCAAATCAATTAATTCTTCCCTCATAAAACAATATTTATATTTAAATCTCCACCGAAGTGTTCACGTAATCGGGTAGTACCGTATCTTTTTTCTTTTTTTTATCCCTACATATTTATCCCGATTCTCGAGAGTACCTGCCTGCCGGCAGGCAGGTCTGTAATCTGTATCTTATACTCTATCTATTTTTTGTTGACCAATCAAAACCAACCTTCGGATCATCAAATTCAATTCTCTCTTCATCAGGATCAGCCGGATCATACGCCTTACTTGTATGATAAAAAAGAGCAACTTTCTCAGCACCCAAAACTCTGTAACCATGAGCTACAAAAGGAGGAATAGAAATCAAAACTGGATTATCTGCTCCCGCATAAATTACCTGAGTCTCACCTTTCGTTGCAGAATCCTCTCTCATATCATGCAACACAACTTGCGCCATACCTCGAACCACAAACCAAACATCCCATTGCTTTTTGTGCCAATGAAAAGCCTTAATAACTCCTGGCTGTGTCTCCGTATAACTTGTTTGCTTTACTTCATGAAAAGTATCTTCCCCTTCTTTAATAATCTCCGCAAAAAACCCTCTATCATCATTGTACTTTTTTACTGGTTTAATTGAAACACCGTCTATCATACAAATTTGTCTTATTAATTATCTACTATCAAGCTTATCAAAATTAAATAAATTGTCTAGCGCACCGTCACCTGAATACCGTTGTAGAAGGTAGCCCAAAGTGCAAAAAACTCACCTTTCATACTAGCATTCAAATCATATATTCTCACATGAGGACCGCCACCAGGACCTGGAGTTGTAATTATTTCAAGTATTCCATCATTATCATAATCACCAGCGGTTACTCGAACACCACCTCTAAAATTCATGTTATAAGCAAAAAAACTAGTCACCTCACTACCATCATAATTAATCACCTGCACGTGAGGACCGCCACCTTTTCCAGCTCCAAACAATATCTCATCATAACCAACATTATCAAGATTTTTCACATCAATATTAACACCACCAGTAAAACTCTCTCCAAAAGGACGATAACTTTTCAACAACTTACCTTCAAAATCAAAAACTTTCACCTCAGCCACCGCACCATAGGGTGACCCAACAAGAATCTCATCCTTGTCATCACCAACAACATTCCCTACCGCCACCGTTAAACCATCTTTATACTTTTTATCAAATGCCAAAAATTCTTTCACTAACTTTCCTTGATTTGTAAAAATCCTCACTACCGGATCACGATTTCCCTGAGGAACAACCACGTACTCAATAACATCATCACCAGTAAGTTCACCAGCCGTCGCCCTTACCCCACCACGAAAATCCTTTTCAAAAGCAAGAAAACTGGACATCAAAACACCACCCGGAGAAACTCCCCTTACAAACGGTATATAACCATCTCTCGCTCCGGCCACAATATCATTCTTGTCATCAAAATCTAAATCTTTTGTCGAAATATTCAAACCTTCAAATTTATCTCCCAAAATATCTACATCAGCTCTATGAGTAAAAGAACCATCATACTGCAATACCCTTCCCGGCAAACCTGAATCAGCTGAAACATAAAAAGTTAATTGATTTTCCGGACCAAACTTATCAGTAGCCTCACTCAACGCTGCCTGAACATCCAATAACCCTGCACCCAAAGCATTACTTTTCAAAAGAGGATTATATTTAGTTAAATCAACAGAATTGTTTATAATTATATCGTAAACATCTTCAATTGGAATGTTTCTATTAATAGATTTAATCAAAGCCGCCGTTCCAGTAACCATCGCGGTTGAAAAAGAAGTTCCATAGAAATTATCACTGATATAATTTCGCAAATCTGAATTTGTATCAGTCTGAAAAGATAAACTTAAGATTTCTTCACCCGGAGCAACTATATCAATACAACCACCTCCATAATTCGAAAAACTGGACAGCTTACTTTGTTTACTAACAGCTCCAACACCTATAATCGTATTCCAGGACCATTCAGCATCATAACAAACCGGATAAATTTTTGTCTTTGCCAAATCATAACCACCAGGAGAATTATTTCCACCTGCCGCCACAATTACTACGCCAGCATTATACGCATTCAAAATAGCAGATCGCAATTCCGGAGATCTTTCATCACCACCAAAACTTAAATTGATAACCACAGCTCCATTAGCCACTGCATAATTAATTGCCTTCGCCACATCCACAGAAGTCCCTTGTCCATCTGGATTCAACACAACAATTGGCATAATTTTTACATTTGAAGTCACGCCTTTAATTCCTTGGTTATTGTCATGAACAGCTGAAATAATTCCCGCCAAAAAAGTACCGTGTTTCACAGCACCAGTACTATATTCACCAGAAACGTCTGGCTCAACCAAATTATTATTATCAAAAAAATTCCACCCATTAATATCATCAATATAACCATTAAGATCATTATCCAGATTATCACCAGGTATTTCACTTGTATTTACCCAAATATTTTCCTTTAAATCCGGATGATCTAGATCTACACCAGTATCAATTACAGCTACTACAACAGCACTATCACCCTTTGTAATCTCCCAAGCATCTTTTGCCTTGATCTTATCTAAGTACCACTGCTTAATTTCATACTTATCAAAAGCATAAACAGCCCCAGTAGACATTAAAATACTTACTAGAACTAGAAGAAAAACACTTAAACTTATTATTTTTATTTTTTTCATAATTTTTGTTTAATTTCCTATATATTTTAACATATTTTAGCAATTGACACTAACATATTGACAACAACCAAATTTAATGTTATATTGAATAGTCGCACTTTTCACAGGAGAATAACATGACTGAAGAACATAAGGATCAGGTTAAACGCCCTGATTTCACCAATACCACTCCCACAACAAACAACTCACCCGGACAACTCTTCCAACTTGATGCCCAAAACAACCGATTCATGAAGGATCAACCATCACAGGATGGACCCACCCGCATCAAACTTCGAGCGATCAAAGCTCTAAACAGCACAGAACTTCTGTTTCATTTCATCCAAAGACTTTTTGAAGAAAAGAAAGTCTCAGAAGCAGACAGAGATATCTTAATCATCTGGTCTGAAAACTTTGCCCGGAAATCATCTATTGATGAAAAAACAATATATGAAGTCCAAGAAGAGATTAAAGATTCCGGTCTTCTTCTTGTTGTCAAAGCTGAAGTTGCAGCTTGGAAAAGAATGAGCTGGCGCGAAGCCAAAAAATGGGGAGACACCAACCTTCCAGACTACTACAACAAACTACTGGAAGATTATCCAGTCAACCATCACCGAATCACCATTCTCTTCGACGAACAAAAAGAGGAGATCAACGACCAACTAGACAACACCTTAAACGAGGTTATTATCAACTTCTGGCACTACCTGGTAATCTGCTTCCGGATTGCCCGGCTAGCAAACAAAGCTAAAGAAGATGGGAAAAAAACATTTTCCTTAAAAACATTTCTTCTTTCTTTCTTTTAACCCAAAAGACGTTCAACGAACGTCTTTTTTTGATTCTATTTTTTTGTTTTAATCAGATCAAGAACTTCCACCACTAACTCATCCATCTTTTTCACTTCTTGCTCTTCTTTTCCTTTTACTCGAACTGTTAAATTATTATTTTCAATTTCTTTATCACCAACTACCAGCATATACGGCACTTTTTCCTTTTCCGCTTTTCTAATCTTATAACCAACAGTCTCACTACTATCATCTACAGACACTCTGATGCCTTTCTCTTTCATTTCCTTTGCCCACTCATGACATTTATCAATATGACCTTCACCAACCGCTATAAACTTCACTTGTACTGGAGCAAGCCACACAGGAAAATTACCAGCGTAATGTTCCACCAATATCCCAAAGAATCTCTCCAACGCTCCATAAATAACTCGATGAATCATTACTGGACGTTTCTCAGTTCCATCACTATCTGTATATTTCAAATCAAATCTTTCTGGTAAATTCATATCCAGCTGAATAGTTCCACACTGCCATGTTCTACCAATTGCATCCTTTACATGAAAATCAATCTTCGGTCCATAAAAAGCTCCATCACCTTCATTAATTACAAACTCTTTTCCAGTTGATTCAAGCGCTTCCTTCAACGCACCTGTACTTGTCTCCCAAGCTTCATCACTACCAATAGCTTTTTCCGGACGAGTTGATAATTCCAAATTATAACTAAGACCAAAAGTTGAATACATTTCATCCACCAAATTAAGCACACCAATAATTTCATCTTTTATCTGATCAGGTCGCATGAAAATATGAGCATCATCTTGATGGAATGATCGCACTCGGAATAACCCAGCCAAAGTTCCACTTAATTCATGTCTATGTACCAAACCAACCTCACCCCAACGCAATGGTAATTCACGATATGAATGAAGTTCCTCTGCAAACATCAACATTCCTCCAGGACAATTCATTGGCTTAATAGCAAATTCCGTTTCATCAATCTTTGACTCATACATATTTTCACGATAATTTTCCCAATGACCAGAAATTTCCCACAACTTTCGTGACATCATAATAGGAGTCTTCACTTCACCATAACCAGCTCTTTCATGAGCTTCTCTCCAATACTTCATGAGCTCATTCCAAATAACCATTCCTTTTGGTTTGAAAAACGGAAATCCTGGAGCTTCTTCATGAAAACTAAACAGTCCCAATTCTTTTCCAAGCTTTCGATGATCTCTCTTCTCCGCCTCTTCCATCATTTTCAAATAATCAGCCAACTCTTCTCTTGTTTCAAAAGCCAAACCATAAATTCTCTGCAACATCTTATTCTTTTCATCTCCACGCCAGTAAGCACCCGCAATTTTATTTAATTTGAAAGCTTTTAACTTTCCAGTTGATTCCGCATGAGGACCACTACACATATCTTCAAAGGTAACATTACCCTGACGATCTTCATTCTTATAAAAACTAATTTTCTTCTCTCCATCAGCGACCAAACCCTCAATCAATTCTAACTTATAAGCATTATCCTTCAATTTTTCCTTTGCCTCTTCAACAGACAGCTCATACTGAGAAAATTTCTGATTCTGTTTCACAATCTGCTTCATCTCCTTTTCAATAACCTTCAAATCTTCAGGCGCAAAAGTCTTTTCACCAAGATCAAAATCATAATAAAACCCATTATCAATCGCCGGCCCAATAGCCAACTTCGCCTCCGGATATAACTTCAACACCGCCTGCGCCAACACATGACTCAACGAATGTCTCAAATTTTCCACATTGTTTTCCATATTTTTATATATTTACTATTTTAATTATTTTAAATTATTTTTTCCCCTATATACTACATGCTACATACTAAACCCCTAATCCTGTATATATTTCCGTAGTATCTGTAGTATCGCGTAATCTGTATTTTTTTATTTACTCTCAAGCATAAAAGTCACCGGCCCATCATTCTCCAACTCAACTTTCATATACGCACCAAATTCCCCCGTCTGCGTTTCAATATTTTTTTCCTTTAATCGATGAACAAATGATTTGTACAACTGTGTGGCTCTAACTGGATCCGCTGACTCAAAGAAATCCGGTCGTCTACCTTTATCACAATTGCCATACAACGTGAACTGCGAAACTACCAATACTTCCCCCTTCGCATCAAGCAAACTCAAATCAAACTTCCCCGTATCATTCGAAAAAATCCTTAAATTCACAATCTTCTCAACTAAGTAATCAACCGCATCCTCAGTATCATCCTTTCCAATTCCCAAAAACACCAAAAGACCATTCTCAATCTTCCCAACAACTTCTTCCCCCACTCTCACTTGCGCATGATTCACACGCTGAATTAATACTTTCATACTTTTTGTATTAAGCTAACAAGCTAGTCAGCTTGTATATTTATATATATTATTTAACATTCCTCTCACCCTTTTGCCAAGTTTTTGTAGTTTTTGTAGTATTTTGTAATTTCGTAGACAAAAAAAACCAAGGCTAATTACCTTGGGGTCCCTTTGCTTTGCTTAACGACTTGCCAATTGACAAGACGGCCTGCCGGCCGAAGCCTTGGCGAAGGACGGTTCCACCCAAATTCCCTTCAACTTCCCAGGTGTCATCCTGAGCCCGTCGAAGGACACTTTGATATTAAATTGTCCTCAATTGCTTAATTTAGCCATTTTACAACTAAAATCCTAATTGGATAACAAATTGGTAGTCTGTTTAATCACAAGAGATTACTTACATTGTATAACTATCAACAAAAAAGTCAAGAAAAAAAACTCCACCATTTAGGTAGAGTCTATTTATTTTAATAGAATTTACTTATATCTTTACCGAAAATTTTCTTCAAAACATCACTAAACGGTCTATCAGTCATAAAACTACGACCATAAACCAAAGTATAGTCACAACTCCCAGCTCCAGTTTCCTTAGTACAATTAGCCCATGCAATTTTCACCTGATATGCATACTGATAAAAAACATCTTCATCAGAAGTAAAATACATTGTTACAATTGAATAGCCATTAGCATAAGCATGATCAACATAAGAAGTTCCCGAATAATTCACTTCATCACATTCATACATTGCATCTGCTAAACGATTAATCTCTCGATGAGCATTCATAAAGAATCTTTCACTTGAAGTAATAGGACCTCCACCACCTCCACCAACAGCAATTGCCGACGCTTCATTCTGGAAACTAAACAACACCAATCCCATCACCAGCACAAACAAACTTTTCATCTCAATCTCCTTTGGTTAGTTGCAACGTGCAACGTTAAAAGAATTGTTATCACAAGTATGGAAAACAAATTCAGAAAAACTGTCATCAAGCTCTTTCTTCGTCACCCACTTCATACTCAATCCCCGTTTCAAAAATACAAACGAAGGATTTTCATCATGAACACTTGTATTCGCATGCTCTTTTGTATTAATCCAATCATATTTAAAGGTAAATTCAGCAACAAACACATCTTCCTCACCATCTCGAACTACATAAACCTTGTAAACTACAACATCATTTTCCTTTAAATATTTCATTCGAGCCATCACATTCTCATAACCAAAATCAACCATCTCACTCATAATAAACGAATACTCAACACGTTTCGAATTACCAAAAAAATGTAGCTCTGCTAACGATGAAGGTAGAATCATAGACGCTTGAGCAGACAAACTCCAAACCAAGACAAGTAGCACCAATAAACAACGTTTCATCCCTTTCTCCCTATTGTTAAAGAACAAACAAAACTTATCACGACTAATCATTTTTGTCAAGAACAAAAAAACACTCCACATTGTGGAATGTTATTACTATTCTTCAATAATTTCCGTCAAAACACTTTTACTTTCCAAAAGTTTACTAAAAACTGAGACAGGAACCTTGTAAATCCAAATAGTTCGTGTAGAAGTCTCACGTGTGGTCAGCCTTTTCATCTTGACCCGTACAAACGCACACGAAGCACAAGAACCTGTATCTGCACGAAATGCAATGATTATGTTTGGATCTTCACCTTTTTGGGGAGTTTCGAAATTAATCTTAAACCCATAAGGTGCCCACAAAAAGGTCTGTCGAGAAAACCAATCATCATCTCCATAATAATCCATCTTAATTCCATACGACATTTTACCACGAGGATACACGGCACTCACTTGATATTTTGAATTTTTCAACTGAACTAAAATTTCAAGCTCTTGAAGAGAAACACTCAAATGTCCATAAGTATGACCAGCGCAACAATCAGTCTTCTCACATGAATAATATTGATCTAGTCCTTGACCCTCATCAGAAAAAGCATTCGCACTAAACATTCCCAAGCAAAGCAAGAAAAACACCAATCGCTTAATCATGATAGACCTCGTTTGTTGTGGTTAAGAACAATATTCACTCAGAAAATTTAACATTCTCAATCACTAAAGACTTAACAACCTTTTGCCAAGTTAAGAGCGTTGATACTTGTTTTCTTTGGATCAAGCCCAAGCTTCACACACCCAAGTGCATGCATACTTGTTTTATTTGGATCAAGTCCATGTTTCACACACCCAAGGGCATGCATACTTGTTTTCTTTGGATCAAGCCCAAGCTTCACACACCTAAGAGCATGAATACTTGTTTTCTTCGGATCAAGTCCATTTTCCAGACACCCAAGTGCATGAATACTTGTTTCCTCAGGTACTAAATTATAAACAGCACATCTCTTTAAAAAAGACCCAGAAGATAGAGACATGAAGACCTCCTTGATTGTAGTTAAAAAAACGTTACAATTACATTCCCTTCACTCAGGAAGTATGACACCATCAAGAATATTTTGAATATTTACGCGAACGTCTGTTAACAATAGAACAATTGCTTCAACATCTGCCCTATCAACAAATTCAAACACGAACTCATTGTTGTCATCAGCATAGAACGATCCACGCTCTTCAATATTTGAGATAAACTCTACCAAAGCTCTAGTAGTTTCAGGAATAAATTCAGATGACTGCACATGGATATACTCATCAGTATTATACTTAATCAATTGCAATTCAACAGATACAGATCCAAAACTATCAAGCCTTACAGTCTCGTTTTGATTCAAAATTTCTAAGTTATCATAAACTTCAATCAACCTTGCCAAAACAAGTCTTTCCGGTTGATCAATTACATCACCAAGAATAAGTCCACCTTCATCTTCCTGCACATCAAACAAAGAAATTGGCACATAAACAAAATGACCACTCCTGATTGAAAGCAAAGCATGGATCGCATCGTTAAACAAACAGGGATTGAGAATAATTCGATCAGACCAAGTAGTCATAAAGACCTCCATTCAGTGAAGTTATACAAAAATATTAGTATATACTTCCTTGTTCAGTTGTTAAAGGACATATTAACTTATCACTATATAATAATTTTGTCAATAAGAAAACTCTATGTGTTTCACATAGAGTTTATTTTAGCAATCTACACCTGGAGTGTATCCAGCCTTGTCATGCTCAGACAGATCAACTGCCACAACATTGTTCAGCCAGAGATCACGCGGAATAAGATAATTTTCATCAATTCCCAAAATCGCATTAGCGAAGTTCTCAGTCGTCAACAAGTTTCTCACATCATAATTCGTACCTTCCAAGTCACTATTTACCAAAAGATACAAATCAATAAACACATGACCAATATCTGCTTGCAACAACAGAACAGTACCATCTTCAAAAGTCAAGTCAATGCTTTCATGATATTTCTTCTCTGCTAGCAACCTCTTTCCATCAAACCTGAACTCTAGACCATCTTCTCTCAAACCAGAGACTTCATACTCAAGCTGAGAATCATGATGCTTCTGAATATTGAAGGGCGAATAACCAAACAAGAAATGAAGCATGTCCAATTCATGGTTCACATGATCAAACATCAAGCTAGCATGCTTTGTCTTCGTCGGTCGATGATATTCAAAAGAAAAAGTGAATTGTTTAACTTTGCCATGCTGAGAAACCAGTCGAGGAAGATTATTCTTCATCCAGACAAAAGGCGGATCATAGCGACGAGGATGACAGCTGGTGAAGACCAACCCCTTCTCACTCGCCAAATCAATACTCTGCTTCAACAGTTTCAACTGATCAACATCAACTGCCAATGGCTTCTCACAGAAGACATGCTTTCCAGCCTGCAAACATTTCAAAGCAGACGTAATATGAAACTGATCCGGACTGGTAATAACCACCGCATCAACATCCTTACAATTCCGCAATTCTTCTTCGCTTGCGAACTTCGTCAAAGAAACAGGCTCTTCCAAGTATGCCAAATAACCATGAACAAAAACGTCCATCGCTTCAGCAGAAGGATCAAAGACTCCTACTAGTTCCAAAACATCGGAATCCCGACAAGGAACTGCGTGAGATTGAAAACCATGCTCACCACATCCGATAATTGCATAACGTACCTTTAGCTTTCCCATGAGAACCTCCTCCCGTCACAGACGGATAAATTTAGGATAATATATCTAGGGACAAATATTTTCAATGTACCACAGATAGTATCATTAATATTGTATTTTGTCAATAGAAAAAGCCCAACCATTGGTTGGGCTTAAGTTATTACGGTTTCTTTGCGTATTCAGGGAGAGTGTCATCCTCGCAAAAGACAAAGGCCTGATTCTTCTGATCAGGATCAAAGTCCCCGAGTCGACAAAGAGGAATATCAGAAGAACCAGTCATTCCTCCGTCCTCAAGAAGAACTGAATCTGCATGAAGCAGTCTCACCCTTCCATTATCATTACCTACGCTCCTCCGAAC
>Ga0307989_1001348_pt1 | contig 13350 bp, 9 predicted proteins | sample EllFjometagen185_FD_203164 | JGI IMG/M metagenome (GOLD analysis project Ga0307989, IMG submission 203164) | Marine microbial communities from Ellis Fjord, Antarctic Ocean - #185 | ecosystem: Environmental > Aquatic > Marine > Unclassified | place: Southern Ocean | collected 2014-10-08
AGAGAGTTATCAACGCCAAAGGGGAAATCAGCCAAAGAACCAATGGACAGGGTGACCTAATTCAGCGGCAGATTCTGGAAGCAGAAGGAGTCGTCTTTAACGAAAAAGGTCAGGTGGATTTAATGAGATATCAGTGTAATTGGTAGAAAAATATTTCATATACTTATGATATAATTTATAAAAATAGTTAGATATTACAAAAAATCATGTTGGAATTATAGTAGGTCGGCGCTGCTTTTATGCTTTTTGGGTGAATAAAAGTCTGAAAATTGTTTATATAAATTATCCAACGCAAATAATGCTTTTTTGGTATCTATTCATCATATCCAGTTATTCCTTCTCAGATATTTTTTTTGGGGTTAGATAGCAGTTCACTCAAATCATATCTGTTCAAATCACCTTATTGGCTTGTTGAATTTCGACTTTAGGATTTTTTTCAGTCATTAGATATTCCTTTCTGAGCAACTATGCCTGGTCTCCCCGATCGCTAACCAAAGCCAATGTCTCAGCCAGTTCCATTTTACCTCTATATTAGAGAGTCAAAAGTTTTTGAAGGTCATAAATGATTCGGATCTCTATCATGTTCTTTTCACCCCCAGTTGAAGGGGACAAAATACTATTACCTGACATCCCTTTGCTCTCATCAATTCAATAACAAAATTGGCTATCCAAATTTTCTGCTCTCTCACGAATGGTTAGCAAGTTGCTGTCGTCAATCGTCAGTGATATATCGACTTGAGAAGTACGGGCGTGCATATGTGAAGCGAGATTCACAGCTTCGAACTAACCTCATAATATTATCTGTCGAAGAATTTATTTCTGCCATTACTTAAAATATTCCGGAGCCCAACTTCGATGAATAAGCCACTTAACGAAAATAAGTTTTCTCGTTTATTAAAAAGCTTTCAGTTTGGTACTTGAAAGTGTAATATAAAAGCTGAAATATTCTACCTCTTGGCAAATGAAAAAAGTCCCTATATATGTAAGCGTTTTCTCGGCGGTTTTCGGCGGAGGTCTAGCTATCATGGATAAAAAGAGAAAATAATCTCTTGACAAATTTGTGAAATGAGATTTATAAGTAAATCTACAAATAAAATTTATCCTGACAGGAAAAAAATAGTCTTATAGGGAACAATAAATTGCTTTTATTTGAAATAAATGTTCCTGAAAAGATAAAAAACTTCCTAATTGGAAACTTTGCTTAATGGCGGAAATTTAGAGTGAAACCTATATCACTCTCTTAATAAACAAGAATAAAAACGTCTTATGTTGGAAAAAGAAATTGGTGAAAAAATCAGGAGGTTGAGGACTGAACAAGGAATCAAATTGGAAGGAATGTCAAAAAGGACTGGAATCACAACCGGCTATCTCTCAAAAATTGAGAGAGGTCTTTCCAATTTACCTATCGCTACTCTTGGAAAAATAGCGGCAGCTCTAAATGTACAAATTGGTGATATTTTTGAAGACCAGTTTTCTGAAGACAAACTTTCTATCATCTGTCCTTGTGAAAGAAAGGTAATCCGGGCCATGGATAAAAACCTTTGTTACCAATATGAAACCTTGACATCCAGTTTGCGTAATAAGCAAATGGAACCTTTTATAGTCACTTTAAAACCCCATTGTAGCGAGGAACGGATGTTTACACATATGGGTGAGGAGATGATCATTCTTATGAAAGGGAAAATGGATTTTTTTTACAAAACAGAACAGCATATCATTGAAGATATAGGAACCTGTATTTACTTCGATGCTTCTATATCGCATCGATGCCAATGTCGGGGAGAAATGGAAACACAATTTCTTTCGGTAATCAGCATGCCAACTTTTGAAGGTACTGAGTTTGCAGAGGAAGGTTAAGTAACTATCGACTAAAAAAACCGAAACATAAAAAATGGGAGGAATAAAATGGAAAAAACATCACGAATATCTGGTTTACATAAGATGTCTGTTTCTGAGCGGATTAAGGTTTTAAAGGAGTTTTCCGGATTAACAGATGAAGAAGCTGGACTTTTTGGGCAAAGTAGTGTGTTGGGGTTAGATACCGCTGACCGAATGATAGAAAATGTGATCGGCACCTTTGAACTTCCTCTGGGACTGGTTACCAACATGGTGGTCAATGGACGGGATATTGTGGTCCCCCTTGCGACTGAAGAATCGTCTGTAGTGGCGGCTCTTTCAAATGCTTCAAAAATGGTTCGCTCAGGGGGAGGCTATTTTACCTCCAGCAGTGATCCAATTATGATTGCCCAAATTCAGGCCGTTAATCTGTCAGATCCTTTTGCTGCCAAATTAAAAATCCTGGAACATAAAGAAGAAATTATTGCCCTGGCCAATGAACAGGACCCCGTCTTGGTAAAATTCGGCGGCGGATGTCGTGATATCGAAGTCCGTGTGATTGATTCAATCAAAGGTCCAATGGTTATCACCCATATTTTGGTAGATACGCGGGATGCTATGGGTGCAAATGCTGTTAACAGCATGGCCGAAGCACTTGCCCCAAAAATTGAGAAGTGGACTGGCGGGCGCGTTTTTCTCAGGATTCTCTCAAATTTAGCTGACCGCAGAATTGCTCGAGCACGCTGTCTGGTGAAAAAAGACTCAATTGCACCCGGACCTGAGATTATCGAAGGCATTCTTCAAGCTTGGGCTTTTGCAGAAGCTGATCCGTATCGTGCCGCAACCAATAACAAAGGAATCATGAACGGTATCAGCGCACTTGTTATAGCTAGTGGTAATGATTTTCGTGCCATTGAGGCTGGAGCACATGCGTATGCTTCCAGATCAGGGCATTATCGAGCACTTGCCCGCTGGGAAATTAATAAGAATGGCGATTTAGAGGGGAGTATTGAACTACCATTGGCTATGGGACTGGTTGGCGGTGCGACAGCAATCCATCCAATGGCAAAACTGATCGTCAAGATTCTGAATGTTCAATCCGCTAGTGAGCTATCTGAAATTACCGCAGCAGTCGGTTTAGGACAGAATCTGGCGGCATTACGTGCATTGGCAGGTGAAGGTATACAAAAAGGACATATGTCTTTACATGCCAAAAATATCGCCATTATGGCTGGAGCTAAGGGAACAGAGATCGATCAAGTCACTAATCAACTGAAGGAAGAAGGAAAAATCCGGGTTGATAGGGCGGAAGAGATTCTACGGTCCATTCGAAGCTCATAAGGCGATTCCTTTATCCATTAAATAGGGGGTTAAAATTTATATCCCGATTTTTAATGGATATTTCCTATTGTTTTTCTCTGTTAGTTAACAAAATAGCAAACCCGTTTCCGCTGTTTTTATGAATCATCATAGGACTGTTTTTTTCTCTGAAGTGTCTTGCTTTGATATTAATGGGAGCCACGGCAGAGTAATTGGGTGATTGCTTTCACAAATATTTGATACTGGTGCTTTAAGTTTAAAAGGTTTTGCGACTTGATAACCCATTCTTAGGGAACAATCTTGCGACTCTGCGAATTGAGGTCGTTTTATAGATCTTTTTCCGATTGTTTAGCTTGAGTCCTGAAGCAGATGGGGCCGAAATGATGGGTAATAGAGAGAAACATAGATTCCAATATCTTCAAAGGTTGTTTTAGATAATCTGATTCACCTTTGGTAAATCCATAAATCTGAGGAAATGATGAAAGCAAAAAAGATTTTATTAAGTTTTTTAATGCTGGCCTTGACCCTTTGTATCATGTTGCCAGCAGTCGTCACAGCAAAGCAAAAAGTCTTCAAATGGCGTATGCAAGTACTCTGGGATTCAGGTACCCTTCCCTTTCAGATAGAAAAAAAGTTTGTGGAACGGGTAGAAAAAATGTCAAATGGACGTTTAGTAATTAAAATTTATCCTCCAGGGTCATTGGTTCCAACTGCACAAATGTTGGATGCACTCCAGGCAGGTATGATTGATATGATGAAACAGTATGAAGGCTACTATATCGGCAAAATGCCCGAGGTTGCCTTTACTAGTTCATTACCACTGGGTTTTACAGATACCTGGCAATTTGAAACTTGGTTCTGGCAATTAGGCGGTGTCGAAATTCTAAGGGAAGCATATGCAAAACAAGGGGTTTTTTATATTGCGCCGACTATTTACGGACAGGAACCGATTCATTCCAAAGTCCCAATACGGTCAATTAGCGATCTAAAGGGTAAAAAGGGACGTTTCGTTGGTTTAGCCGGGCCTGTCCTCCAAAAATTAGGTGCATCTGTTACACCAATGCCGACTGCTCAAGTATACTCGGCGCTTGAAAAAGGAGTTATCGAATTTGCAGACCGTGGTGGACTTGCGGCCAATTACGATGCAGGCCTCTATCAGGTTGCAAAATATATTATTCTCCCTGGTTTTCATCAGCCAACAACGGCAACTATGTACGCGGCAAATATGGCAAAATGGAACCAACTTCCCCAAGATCTACAGGAAATTGTCATATCAGCTGCTCGGGAATCTTCCGCTGATCTGTTTCAATATCATCTTGTTAAGGGAATGGAAGCACTTGAAAAGTTCAAAGCGAAAGGCTGTGAAGTCATCTATCTCCCTGATAGCGAAATCAAGAAAATCAGAAAAATCGCGATGGAAGTCTGGGAAGATTATGCTGGAAAAAGTCCTACAGCACGAAAAATTCTGGATTCACAGAAAGAATGGATGAGAAAGATCAATCTTATTGACTAGTTGTTACACCTTTAGATGTGAAAAAAATTCCAGGTACAAATCTCATTCTGTTTGTACCTGGTCGGATTTTCTTTAAGCGCCAACCGGAGTACATAATCATGCGGATTTTAAAAGCAGTTTTTTTTGGAATAGATAAGCTCAACGAATGGGTGGCAAAACTTGCGAGTTGGGTGATTGTTCTGATTATTGGAGCGACCGTCTATGAAGTCTTAATGCGCTATCTCTTTAACTCTCCAACTAATTGGGTATTTGAGTTTAACTATCTGGCACATGGCCCCTATTTTCTTCTTATAGGTGCTTATGCATATGCACAAAATGTACATGTCAATGTTGATATTATCCATGGCAGATTGTCCCCTCGAGGACGTGCAATTCTAGATATTTTTACCATGACGTTTTTCTTCATCTTTGTCTTGATGATGCTGATTTACGGGGGCCGATTTGCTCTTAACTCACTAGCCTACCGCGAAACACTTTCATCTGCCTGGGCTCCTCCTATTTATCCTGTCAAACTGGTAATCCCTATCGCCGCATTCTTGTTATTGATGCAGGGAATTGTCAAATACATTAGAAGCATTCATATAGCAATTACAGGTAAGGAGGGTGTTTTATGAGTATTGAATGGATTGCATTGGTCATTTTTGCCTCATTGGTTGTATTGATTTTTACAGGTCTACCGTTAGCATTCGTATTGGGTGGACTTTCTATGGTGCTCTCATTTTTTCTGTGGGGTCCACAATCAATGTTGCTGGTTGGAATTCAAACCTGGGGAGTAATGACTTCCTATTTTCTGGTAGCAATTCCGCTATATGTCTTCATGGCTAATATATTACAACGATCAGGTATTATTGAGGATATGTTCAATGTAATGCAAGTCTGGTTTGGTTCTCTCAGAGGCGGGCTTGCAATCGGTACAATTGTTATTTGTACAGTGATGGCTGCTATGACCGGTATTGTGGGTGCGGCAGTGGCCACCATGGGTATTTTGGCTCTTCCAGCCATGTTAAACAGAAACTATGACAAAAGAATTGCTCTGGGGTGTATTTGTGCTGGCGGAACTTTGGGAATTTTAATTCCTCCCAGTGTGATAACTATTGTATATGCTGTTACAGCCGGAGTTTCAATTGGCCATATGTTTATGGGCGGTATTTTTCCAGGGATTCTGCTCTCATCACTTTTCATGATTTATATCGGTGTCCGTTGCTGGTGGAATCCCAAACTAGGGCCTGCCCCTCCAAAGGAAGAGGTTGCAACATTTACCATAACAGCTAAAATTGCTGCACTGAAAAGTATTATCTTGCCAATGCTATTGATTGTCTTTGTGCTGGGCTCAATATATGCTGGAATAGCCACACCAACCGAAGCCGCTGGTCTAGGCTCCGTTGGAGCCATTCTTTGTGCTGCTATCTATCGCAAATTGAACTGGGATAATTTCAAGGATTCTGTTTACGAAACAGGCAAGATCACCGCCATGATTCTGTGGATCACTATCGGGGCGCGCTGTTTTATCTCTGTTTTCTCGGCAGCAGGTGGAGATGAGTTAATTCGTGACTTAATTACAGGAATGGAGGTTAATCGGTGGTTGATTTTGATATTTATTCAATTGATCTTGATTGTTTTGGGACTCTTTTTAGATGAAATAGGTATCATTCTGCTCTGTGTACCCATTTTTCTGCCAATTATCACGAATTTGGGATTTGACCCGATCTGGTTCGGCATTCTATTCCTGATTAATGCACAAATGGATTATATCACACCACCATTTGGATATACCCTATTTTACCTTAAGGGGGTGGCCCCGGAAGGCGTAACAATGGGGGACATCTATCGGGCGGTTTACCCGTTCGTGATCTTGCAGGCAATTGGCCTAGCTCTCTGTATGATCTTTCCTCAAATTATTACTTGGCTACCCAGCCAAATGAATTAGACTTTACAGGTAGCTCAAATTATGTTGCCATTATCGATTGGCCCATTGTCGAGAAATTGACTCAGGTTTCTTAGCGAAACGACCATCAAATTCAGCAATACATCATTAGGTAAGGCCTCCGGATCGGTTTCGAGGGACTTGCCTTTTGTGAAACACAACTAATTTAAAAAAATTATTTGGATCGTAGCAATCAAGATATTTATAAGTGAACCCAAACCTTAATGAGAAAAACTGACTGAGCGCTCAGAAGGTAGGTTGGCTCTTCTCTGTTTAAATGTAGTTCTAAAAGTTTTCTAGGTTAGATAAGAGATCAAGTCTGAAAAGACAAATATATTTTTAAAAATTCGAACACAAAAACAGCAGATTAAAAAATGGGTGCAGAGTTTTACTCAAGTAGATTGATTTTTAATTAATAACCAGTCGGGTTTACTATATAACTAGCTCGATTGTTATCGTAAAACCAATTAATAAAGAAGTAACCATGAAAGACAAGATAATTATAGCAAATGCAAGTGGGTTCTGGGGTGATGAAGCTGATGCAATTCGCAGGCAGGTTCAGAGTGGACATATTGATTATTTAACAATGGATTATCTGGCTGAGATAACCATGATCATCTTAGGGCGGCAGATGGCCAAAAAACCCAATACCGGATATGCCAGAGATTTTGTTACTGCAATCAGTGGTGTGTTGAAAGATATTCAAGAAAAAGGAATCACAGTGATCACAAATGCTGGTGGGATAAACCCTTTGGCTTGTACTCAGGCATTGGAACAGATAATGGAAGATCAGGGTCTTAATATTCCAATCGCTACGATTGATGGCGACAATTTATTGTTGGAGTTTCCAGAGCTTGTTGAAAAAGGGTTTCCCTTCACTCATATTGACACCGGACAACCTCTAGGCGATTTGGCAGAGAAGGTGATTTCAGCTAATGCCTATCTTGGAGCTCGGCCAATTGTCCAAGCGCTAGAAAAGGGAGCACAGATTGTGATCACCGGTCGTTGCTATGATGCAGCGAGTGTAGTTGCACCTTTTATCCATGAGTTTGGATGGGATTGGCAGGAATATGATAAATTAGCATCGGCACTGCTAGCTGGACACTTGATTGAGTGCGGCCCCCAGTCCACTGGCGGTAATTTTACATATTGGCAAGAGGTTGGTTCATTCCTTAATATGGGTTATCCTCTGGTTGAGGCATATCCTGATGGTTCATTCGTATTGACTAAACACCCAAGTACTGGTGGGTTGGTATCTGAAAAGACGGCTAAAGAGCAAATTCTATACGAAATTGGAGATCCCCGAGCTTACATTTCACCAGATGTGATAGCCGATTTTACCTCTTTCTCTTTGGCTGAAGAAGGAGAGAACCGTGTCCGAATTTCTGGAATGAAAGGGCAAAAACCAACGGATAAGCTCAAGGTTTCTGTCAACTATGAAGCGGGTTTTAAGCTCTCTGGAATGATTGTAATCAGTGGTCCTGATGCAGTGGCGAAAGGGCAGGTTTTTTCAGAGATGTTTTGGGACCGGGTAGGCACAACGGGTTTTATTGATCAAAGGACCGATTATATCGGTTACTCTGCTTGCTGGGGAGAATCAGCGGCCCCAGCCAAAGATCCGAATGAGATCATTCTTCGTTTCTCAGCCCGTGCTGAGACTAAGGCTCGCCTTCAGGCGATGAGCAAGGAGTTGGCAGGCTTAATTCTGGCAGGCCCGCCTGGCGTCACCGTCTTTGGCGGAAGACCAGCGGTCAATGCGGCTTATGGCTACTGGCCTGCTCTAATTGACCGAAAAATGGTAAAAGCTCGATTGACGCAAAACGGCCAGGAAGATCTTATCAATTGTGATCTGGGGCCAACTGGTACACCAGAGTTACAGCCAGAAGTTCAGCAACGCCTCGATGAAGGTGGCAAACCCCGTATCAAAGTCCCCTTGGGTCGTATTGCTCATGCACGTTCTGGTGATAAAGGTGATTTGGTCAATATAGGTGTTGCTGCATTACGACCGGAACTATACCCTGAAATTTTACGTGAGGTAACAGTAGAAAAACTACAACAGTTTTTCAGTAGCAATGTACACGGCTCAATTTCCAGATACCGTCTGGATAATTTGTGTGCGATTAATTTTGTTCTTCAGCAGGCCTTAAATGGTGGCGGAACAGTCTCTCTATTACTTGATAATCAGGGGAAAACACTTTCACAGGCGCTGTTAACCATGGAAGTTGAGGTTTATTCGGATTTGATAGCTTAATACCCACTTCCAGTAAACCCGTTTTTTTGTCTGTTTGGGACTTTCTTGTAGAAAGAAATCCCAAATATTATAGATTGTTTTATGGTGATCAGAAACAATTGTGGACCACTGCTGTCCATTCTTTATAAGGGCTGTCAGATGAGATAGCCTTCTATTATAGATTTAGACGTCAATTTTGGTGTGTACGGACTTGATTTTTTCTAAAAATGTTGTCGGCTCAAAGGCTTTGCTGCATGAAAAACTCAATGCAGTAAATTTGTTAGAGCTGTTTGTACAACTAAATACTAAATTTATCGATTTATAAATTCAAGTTGACCATATTCATTTATTGGCAATGATTTATCCAACAAGTATTTGTATTATCAATTACTTGTTTTGCTAAAGACTATTAGATTTTTTAAATCAGTAAGTAAAGGCAAACTAACCCAAATCCACGACCCTTTTTAGTGATATTCATTATGTCTCCCATTTTGGCTGCAAAAGATTTAATCAGGAATTCTATTTCAGAATTTTCTAGTACCCCGTCCCAATAACTCTGACAGGTTTTCTGGAAATTTAACTTCCTATGCCACTTTTAATCTGTTCTGATAGGCCAAATTTTCAAGAGACACCAATAATAAGTTTAACGCGTTATCTGCATTTGCTTTTTTTTTGACACGTTCTTCATTTGTTATGCTTTTCCTGAGTGTTTCCTCCTCGGAATGAAGCACATCAAATAAATTTTTCCAATATTTCATTGGAATTTCTGAAGCATAATTCTCTAAAAGATTAAACATCAATTTCAACTGTTTGGTGAGACTGGAAATTTCAATTTTATTTGCTGCTTGCTTCAATATTTTTGTGAAGCGATCAACTGCTTTCTTATGTAATCCTTTGCCATCATAAGACCAACGAAAGGGGTGTGCAAACAATGTATTCCAATTTATCAGAAAAGACTCGAAGCTTTCCATCAATTCTTCCCCGGAACCGTAAGATTCATTGAATATTTTTTTGTTCATGATACCAAACCAAAACTCAACCAGATTCAGCCATGAACCATGGTATGGAGTAAAATGAATAACAATACGTTTATCTGTTGATGTCAACCACTCAACACGTTTTTCCAAGTTATTTAGTTCTTTCTCTGAAGGACATGTGACTTTACTTAATTCAGCTACCGTTTTACAAAATGAATATCCGCGATGAGTGGATAAATTGTCCATCACATAATGAATCGGTTCTTGATCCGGGCAAGAGGCAACATGGCGTTTAAATACCTCGATAAAAGTATCAGTTTTATGGTCAGCCTGGCATTCTGCAAATACTTTTCCTGTTTTATAATTGAAAAAGGCGAGGACGTTCATTGTACCATTTCTTATGTACTCAAACTCCTCAAGGCGTTTTTTCATTTTTTCTGTTCGAAGATCGGGAAGAAGTCGTTTGAGTATTTTGATTCCGGGGCATTCATCAAAGAAGAAGAGATTTTGCGGAGGATTGTTATATAGTCTGATTAAGTGATCCATTTTCGGGAAAAAATTTGGATCCGTTATATGCAAAAAATACCGTGACTGGTGGGGTTTGAGGCTGTTTTCTTTTAATATACGATGAATGGTAGATTTACTTGGCGTTGCGTTCAAGCATTCAGGATGTGCTGCCATGTGAACAGCCGCCCATCTTAACGACCATCGTCCTGCGTTTGAAAAAGGCTGTGTCTGGCAGTAAAAACCTATTAATTCCAACTTGAATGTTTCTGAGTAAATAGCCGGACGGCCCGAACGTGGAAGATCGGCCATATCCCCAGTATCGGTCATGCGTCGAAGGGATCGACGAATAGTAGATATACTGTCACCAACGAGTTCGGAAACCGCACTAATCGTAAATCCTAAATTAACCAGAACAACAGTTGATTTTCGAATGTTGCTTCTCGAAAAAGGCTGCATGTTGGGAAGAATCGACGGTGATTCCGATATATCAATCCCGCCATCAATAAGAAGATTCAAGATTTTTTTTTTAAAGTTTTAACCAAGTCCGGAAGAGTCTTTTTTATTTTAGTAAGACCAAGCCTGTTCATGTGCCAACGTATTGTTCGTGGAGAGATAGTTGTTTTTTGATGATCATTTACTATTTTAGTAAGCACCTGACTTGATGTGGAATATCCACTAATCGCGCGGGCAGCAAAATTTTGTATAAGTTCTGCCTTTACCTCTAAATCAACCAGGAAATCTTGTTTTTGACCTTTTTGTTTATCAATAAGAACTTCAGGTACATCCTGGTTAGCCAATTTTACAGACAGTTCTCGACAATGCGCAGGAGTATTATCCAGAACGGATGAAACCATATGAACTGTCATTAAATTGGCTTGAAGTAGCTAGACCTTAGCCGAAAAGTTTTAAGTCAAACATTACAGCATTATACACCGTATTTGCTCTTGTATTTCTTCAAAACCGCTAAAGACAAGACCTAAAAAGCAACAAATCCTTTTTTTTAGCTTGAAATGAGAACTAGTGTCCAATATAGAATAATACAAGAGTATGACTATGATCTATATCTATAATACATAGTAATACCGGAGATATGGCCCTTGAAAAATATTTCTAACACATGGACTTTTATATTGCCAAATATACTCTGTATAATATAGTATAAACATAATGTTAGGCAGTTATTTGGGTGTTATATCTTTTTATAGATCATAGAGGACTAATGAATAGCGGAAATGCAGTATATATTTTTAACATGCCCCAACCCCGGACAGAATTGTCGGAAATTTGCAGTGAAGTTGAACATATAGCCGAGCTGGAACCGGAAATCATAAAACTGATTGCCCAGGATCAGGAGTATCATGCCAAAGAAGAAAAAAAACTGAGGATACTGGACGAACAATGGAAGCAAACCAAACTGACGCCATTTCCAGAACTTGAACTGTTTCAGGAAACGGAGATCGAGGCAGAAAAGCTGATTTTGCAACAAGGGAAAAAGAAAATGGCTCCTCAACTCGTTTTGCTTTTCCTCATACTTCGCGGCTACATCGGAGGCTTTAAGGCAAAAGCTACCCAGACACTCATTAAGGAATCCATCACGATCCACTGCTTCCTGGAACGTAACGGCGTCGCCATGCCTGGTTGGAGTACGATAAGCGACAATGTTAATCAAGTAAGCCACGAGACACGTTCGTATATTATGGATGCTCAATTGCGGATGGCTTTGGGAGAGGGACTTGACGATTTCAAGGAATTGACCATCGACAGCACGGCTGTTTCCGGCAATGTCTCCTGGCCAACCGATTCCGGAATTATGCTGCAACTTGTTGAGCGGATATGGCGTCTTGGCCAAAAACTGGAGCAGTTCAGAATAAGAAACATAGCTCCCAAAAGATTTATATCCATCATCAAAAATCTGAAAATCTATCATAAATCGATTTGCATGTTGGCCGGGAAGAAAAACAGTCGCAAAAAAATCAAAAGACTCTACAGTAAAGCCTTGAAAGAAGCGCAAAGTGCATTGAACTCTTTTAAAAAGGAGATGGTTCAGGTAAACCAAGCAGCGAATATGACGGACATAACACCGACCAAACTTCTGCAACGTGCCAGAATGATCGAACAGATGAACAAGGATGTTCAGAGTCTTTCCAGGGTAATCGCCTACTGTACGGATAGAATCAAGCGCGACATAGTAAAAAAGGCGAAGGAGAAGATTATGAGCAACTCCGACAAGAATGCTGCGTTTATCCAAAAAGGACAGCGCGAAGCAGTGATCGGCTACAAACCTCAAATCGGCAGAAGCAAAAAAGGCTTCATCAGCTGCCTTAACGTACCAGAAGGTAATGCTGCTGATTCCGGACAATTCGAGCCGATGGTTGATCAGCACATACGAAGAACCGGAATTTTTCCCAATATCGTCAGCGTAGACGACGGCTATGCCAGTGCCGACGGCAAACGAAAGGTCGAGGAAAAAGGAGTTAAAACCGTCAGTATCAGTGGAGCCAAAGGCAAAAAGATCACTCCTGTAGAAGATTGGGAAAGCGATTTCTTTAGAGAGGCACGCGACAATAGATCATCGGTCGAATCCCTGATGTTCACCATCAAGCATAATCACAATTTTGGTCGTGTAATGAGACGCGGTATCATTGCCGTCCGAGCGGAATTGTTGGAGAAGGTGCTCGCGTACAATTTCTGTCGCCTTATCGAAACAAGAAAGCGGAAAGCAGAATCGCAGTCCGACTCCGAAGTACAGTTTTCTGCTGCTTGAAATTTCAGTGAATGGCATCTCTTGAGTCTTCTTCGAGAGTCTCGGGAAAAGTGCGCTCAAAATTCGTTGGATTAAACGTGATATCCGGTGTTTTCGGCGAAAAACGACATGTGGAAGCGTGGATCTGCAATTTTTTCGGTTGTGAATCATATACAATCGTTTTCTCGGCAGTTTCCGGCTTAGGTCTAGCTATGTGAATTATTGTCAGTTGGTTCGTGAAAAGTGCAATATAAACAATGCAATAAAACCAGTTAAATCTGAGTTGTCGTATTATATGTT
>Ga0307989_1001350_pt1 | contig 13345 bp, 12 predicted proteins | sample EllFjometagen185_FD_203164 | JGI IMG/M metagenome (GOLD analysis project Ga0307989, IMG submission 203164) | Marine microbial communities from Ellis Fjord, Antarctic Ocean - #185 | ecosystem: Environmental > Aquatic > Marine > Unclassified | place: Southern Ocean | collected 2014-10-08
TGAAAGATATTGATATAAGAAAAGCTTTTCGGTTAATGTTTAATCCAAAAAAAATAGAAGAAATTGGAAATTATTTCGTACGCCAAACGGCACAATTTGTCGCTCCAGGTGTTTATGGATATAACAATTTAATTAAACCAATAAAATATAAAGAAGAAAGCAGGCCTAAAAATCTTTTTGGGAAAAAATTAGAAACCATTTCCATAGATTATCTAGCACCATATCAAACTTTGGTAGATTATTTAAAGAAACAGATGTCAGAAGCTGGCTTTCTAGTGTATACAAATCCCCTATCTGCTGATAAATTACTAGAAAAAATTAGAAATAATGAATCTGATATTTATATTTTAGGATGGCAAGCGGAAGATGGAGATGCTGAGGGCTTTTTAAATACATTCATACACAGTGGAGGTGAATTTAATAATGGACGCTATACAAATAAAGAAATTGACCAGTTGATAGATGAATCACAAAAAGAAATGGATCCGAAAAAAAGATTACAACTATTAAAATCAATCATGCCATTGATTCATAATGATGTAATTGGTATACCATTATTCGAATCATCACGAGTTTATGCAATCCAAGAAGATATTGAGTGGGAGCCAAGGCTTGATGGACTCGTAATGGCAAAAGAAGTAGAATAATTTTTAAAATATTGCACGCCCTACAATAAAGTGATATGATATCCTTTGTTATCTATATTGTACTAAGTGCAATTTTTTGAATTCCAATAGCTCATAATTTGTAATCAATTCCTATGTCTTCACCCCTCTTCCAATCAGCAAAAGGAGTACATGATATTCTCCCAAACGATCATCTTTATTTCTCATATATAAAGAAAGTAGTAAGACATCATTGTAGGCGAGCAGGTTATAGAAGAATAACAACTCCTCATTTCGAAGATGCTGGTGTATTTCACAGAAGTATTGGGGAAAGCTCTGATATTGTTGAAAAGGAAATGTTTACTTTTCAGAGTAAGGGTAAAAAACCTAAAAATTATGCATTAAAACCAGAAGGAACTGCTGGTGTTGTAAGGGCATATCTTGAACATGGAATGCAACAAATGCCTAAACCAGTAGAGCTATATTATATAGAACCTCATTTCAGATATGACCGTCCTCAGAAAGGAAGATATAGACAATTTCATCAATTTGGATTTGAAGTAATCGGAGAATCTGATCCTGCAATAGATGCTCAAGTTATATACTTAGCACATAAAATAAATCAAGACTTAGGTATTGCAGATATGGTCACTCTTCAGTTAAATACAATTGGATCAATTGAAGATAGAGAAAGATATAAAGAAGATTTGATTAATTATTACACCGGAAAAGAAAGAAGCTTATGTGAAGATTGTAAAAGACGAATGAAGACAAATCCATTAAGACTACTTGATTGTAAGGAAGAAGATTGTCAGATACTTGCCTCAATGGCTCCAAAATTTGATAGTGTAATGAGCGATGAATCAAAAGAACGTTTTAAACTTTTGAAAGAATATTTAAATGAGTTAGAAGTTCCATTTGAACTAAATACTCAATTAGTTAGAGGTCTTGATTACTATTCACATACTGTATTTGAATTCTGGAGTAGTAGTGAAGGAGCCCAAAATGCTATTGGTGGTGGTGGACGTTATGATGGACTTATTGAATTAATGGGAGGAGAACCAACTCCAGCCATAGGATTTGCAGGTGGTATGGAAAGAGTAATGGCTTATATGAAAGAGGCTGGAATACATCCTGCAAATAAAGATGCTGTAGCAATATTTGTAGCTCAACTTGGTTTAATTGCTAAAAGAAAGTCTCTTGCGTTGCTTAATAAGCTACGTGATAAAGGAATCAATACAGTAGGTGCTATTGGAAAAGATTCAATGAAAGCTCAAATGGGCTTAGCTGATAGAATTAATGCTAGATATAGCTTAATACTTGGTGAAGTAGAAGTTAAAGAAGGAATGATTATTCTTAGAGATATGAAAAAAGGAAGCCAAGAGACTATACCTATTGAAGGAATAGTAGACAAGATGGTTGAACTTTGTGGAGAGAATGCTTTAAAAAATAAGCAGTTATGGGAGGAGTAGCCTCTGAAACCTTTAAAAAAAGTTTTCAGTTATTTAAAATATTTGTAATCAGATTTTAGTGTCAGAAAAAAAGATCTACGGAATCATTGGTCATCCAGTAAAGCATTCACTTTCTCCAGCGATGCATAATGCTGCATTTAAAGCCGAAAAAATAAATGCGGAATACCAATTGTTTGATATTCATCCAGATGAACCAGATGGGTTTGCAAATTTTTGCTATGAAACTGATCTAAATAACATTTCTGGGTTAAGCATTACCATGCCATACAAAGAGTTGGCATTGGAATATTTAGATCATATTGATCCAGTTGCAAAAATGATTGGGTCAGTTAACACAATCATGAATGAAGATTCACAATTAATTGGATATAATACAGATTCTCTAGGAGCCATAGAAGCCATTAAAGAAAAAACTACATTAAAGCATAAGAGAGTACTCGTAATGGGTGCTGGAGGTGCTGCGAGAGCAATTGGCTATGGACTTAAAGAGTTCGGTGCAGAAGTTTCTATTTTTAATAGAACTATCGAAAAGGCAATTGAATTAGCTAATGAATTAAAAGTAAATAGTATCGACTATCGTGATATCCCAAAAGAAGATTTTGATATAATTATAAACACAACTCCTGTTGGAAGTTTTCCAAATTCAAATGAATCACTTTTACATGCCGCTCAACTAGAAGGTGTAGAGGTTGTAATGGATATTATTACGAACCCCATTGAAACACAGTTAATTAAGGAGGCAAAAAAAACTGGTGCCCATATTATCACAGGAGAAAGAATGCTACTTATGCAGGCTTGCAGACAATTTGAAATTTGGTTTAATAAAAAAGCACCAAAAGACGTAATGGAAAAGGCTTTATATGAAAAATTAGGATCTGTTTAATTCTTAGTCCTTAGTTTTGAAGTATGAATAAAAAGGAGAAAGCGACATTCATAGCCAAAACTTTAGACAAGCTCTACCCTAAACAGCCAATTCCTCTTAAACATAATGATACATTCACTCTTTTGATTGCAGTTCTTCTTTCAGGAAATTCAACAGATAAAGCTGTAAATAAAGTTACGCCTATGCTTTTTAAAGTAGGTGGAACTCCTGAGAAGATGGCAAAATTAAAAGTCAGTCAAATACGTAAGATAATAAAACCTTGTGGACTAGCACCCACTAAATCTAAAGCTATAAAAGCATTATCAAAAATAATAATTGATAAATATGATTCAAAGGTACCAAAATCATTTGAAGATCTAGAGTCGCTACCTCACGTAGGACACAAAACTGCATCTGTTGTAATGATACAAGCATTCGGAGTTCCAGCATTTCCGGTAGACACACATATTCATCGCCTAGCACACAGGTGGAAGTTGAGTAATGGAAAAAACGTAGTACAAACTGAAAAGGATTTAAAAAAAATATTCTCTGAGAAAAATTGGGGAAAGCTACATTTGCAAATGATATATTTTGGGAGAGAATATTGCCCTGCTAGAAATCACCATGCTGAAAAATGTCCAATTTGTAGCAAACTTAGCACTTAAGCACTTATTACTTAATACTTATTACTTTCTTAAGGGATGCTACAAAGAAGTCACTACCACCGAGATCTCTCTTGATATGCGGATCTAAGCTGAACACAGATGTAGATGAAGGGTAAACATCCTGAATATCAAATGAGCTATCTACATGAAGAGTTTTTTCAAAAACAATATTTTCTGCTCCTGCTTGTTTTTGAATAATAAACCTGTATGAATCTTTAGGAATAGATTCAAGAGAAAAGGGTAATTTATATTTAATAATTACTTTTTCGTTTTTACCTGCAAAAACTTGAGGGAAAGTGAATTCAAAAACTGTATAACCCAGATCCTCAGAAGTAACCACTTCCTCAAGAGGTACACCATCAACAGAGATTAATGTTGACCCTTTTGGTACGTAAGTACGCATATAATCTATATTTCTCCCCTCCCCTAATATAAAACGTAATGTGTCGATGGAAGTAAGACCTGTTCCATAACGTTTAATAAAAGATTCCCAAGGTTTGAAATCTGATTCACTCCAAGTATGATCTTTGGTAATAGAAAGAGTGTTGATAATTTCCCCACTTTTTCTGATATCTGAATGATGACTAAAAAGAGAATGAATATAACCATCACTTTTATTTCCACCAATAGATGTCGTAACGATACTTAAGAAATCAATATTAGGATTTGGAGGAATGATAGAACCATCTACAGATAGCCTATCGGAAAGATGTTGAATATTAGGGTCTATTGAATAAAGTTGAATATGACGAGATTCAATAAAGTTAGCTAATATTTTATATAACTCTTCAAAATGATTGATTTGAAATAATTGCTCCTGAAATACAGGGATAAGTTCAAATAGAATTTGTTTTGGGCTCGCCTCCCCATTCATTTTTGATTCTATAAAATATGAAAGAAGAAGATTAAAGTTATCTGAGCGAATTTGAAAAGGAAAATTAGGTAACGCTAGAGGCCCTGTAAGGTCTAAAACTTTTTCAACGACACTTTGATCAAGTGCAATAACTGTGTCCACAGAAGGACCCTTGCTGGCCTCTAGAAACCACATTATTTCTTTGGCTGAAGTAGGAAAATCAGGACTGTAATTTGCATCACGCATAAAAAGGCGATCAACAATCTTAGCAATCCCTGGTGGCGGATCTACAACCTCTGTTAATTGACCATCTGTTTGATAAACATCGTGTGAATCTGTTTTAGTAATCTTCCCATCATTCACATCAATGATTAAATAACTTCCTATGAACCCACCAGTGCCACGCAGCTCATGATTATTTTGAAGTAAAACTAAATATCTGTGAGGAACTTTTTCACCTAGTAATTTATATACCGCTTTGAAATGTTGCTGTACCTCGTTTAAATACGGTTTTACTGAAGACATAATTTGCTTTCCCTGATCAAGGTCTTGCTGAAGTTTTAGTGGTAGGTTACTAGCATCAATAGAAAGAATTTTAGTTTCAAAATCCTTAAACAATCGAATGATATTATTTAAATGGTCTTCTTGTTCGTGAACCAAAGAAAGAAGGGGTGTGGCATGATCACCATCTTGTTGCATATGTGCAAATGCTTCTGGCAAAGATTTAATACTCTTTAAAAATACTGATAATTCCTTCCCAACTTCTGTTACATTAAATAGACTATCCATTAAAAGATTTGCAGTATCTAAATATAAACTTTTTTCGAGTTCAAATGATTGTTCAGATAAAATAAATTTGTTTTGATCTTGAAGCTTATCGAAAACTTGTTCTGTATGTGCAAACCATTCATAAGCCTTATCTGAATCCCCTTCTTTTAAATAATGAACACCATTTTTTAATGCCTGAAATCCTGTAAGTGAAAGTGATTTATTTTCGGATATCCATTCTTGTGTTTTGTAAAAAATGTTTAACCCACCAAAAATGAGAAAAACCAAAACAGCAATAAAAACAAAAATCCCATATGTGGATGGCTTGCCTGAAACAACCGTTTTGCCGGTTGTCCACATATCAAATTGCATTTTCTTTCCTTTTTGATTCATAAAAACATAATAATTAAAGGTACGAGTAAAGGCAAGAAATTGAGTTATTATTTTAATTACATTAAACTACTATTATGAAATCTATACATGATCAAATTTGGGAAACTGCTTTAAAAAAAATTCAAGTAAGGCCAATGAGCACCTATGAACTTCAAAAGAAATTACTTTCAAAGTATCCAGAGGAAGAAGAAATGATGGAAAAAGTAGTAAAAGAAATGGAGAATGTTCAATTAATAAATGATCAACGTTTTACAGAGATGTTTGTTCATCATTTAATTCAAAAACCAATAGGGAAAATTAAAATAATGGCTGAATGCCGCAGGAGAGGCTTAGATAGTAATCAAGTTGAACATTGTTTGTTGAATGAAGAGTGGAATGAGAGTGAGAGTATAGAAAAATCTTTGAGCGAAAAGGAACGTACTCTAAATGAAAATGATCCAAGAAAAAGGAAGATGAAAATAATGATGTTTTTACAAAGTCGAGGATTTAGAACAAGTTTGATTTATCGACATCTAAGTGAGTAAGTGAACTTGATGCTTGCAGAAGTTTTTTCATACAAATGAAAGTTGTTTTTACTAGAGTTAAATAATGGAAATCTATATCTAGCGCGACAATAAATGATTAGTGATTTATGAATTAGGGGTTTTCCATTTGCATTATGATTTTGTATTTCCATATCAAAATCTTCAATTACAATATTTGCATCATGCAAATAAATACGGTCATCTCTATCAGAAATAATACATAAACGTGCAGTATCAGATGAAGAGGAATAAGATTCTCGAAACAAAGTTGAGTATCGAGTTTTATTAGGATTCAAATAGAGTGATATCTGATCTGTGTTTTGACGAAAGCCTTCATAAGAGGTTGGAAATGTAGAAAGATCCGTTTCTATCCAATTAATATCATATGAAGATCGAAAGAAGTGAGTAAGATTACGCTTAATAACCGTATGTAATGTACGGCTAACAATATATTGATAGTAACGTACCTTTATGTAATCAAGTATCCTAAATTGGAGAGTGGGATAAAAAGGGGTTTTGTTAAATCGCCGCATATAAAAATAGAAGGTTAAATATACGGGATGGCAACAAAATAAGGGAGGAGCCGACGTTGGGAGTAACTATAATATGTTTATAAAGATTTGTCAAGGTTATTTATTTAAACCACTTAATGATAAAAGGACATCGGGGTCTGGGGGTGATGAGCCAGCCAATGAAGAGTTAAGGCGATGATGATGAATAGGCTTCAGAACCCCCAGTAGTTTTACGCCTCTTTTGCTACCAAAAGAGGCTAGGCCGCCTCCAGGCGGAATATACAAAGAATTAAATGATAATGTATGTATCTATCTGAAATATAACTTAAACCTTCTTAACAAACTCTATCACCTCCAACCAATCCCTCACATTCAAAGCCTCCGGGCGAGACTCGACTGAGAAAGAAAACTTTCCATCTAAATCTTGCGTTTTTAGTTGTAAGTACTGAGCCAATGTATTTCGAATCTTTTTACGTTTTTGAGAAAAACAATGATGAATAATTTTGAAAAATAATGGAAGATCCTCTTCTGGAATAAGGGGTTTATCAAAAACATCTATTTGAATAACTGCTGAATCCACCTTTGGAGCGGGGTGAAATGATTCAGGAGGAACCATTGCAATAATTTTAGGATCACCAAAAATTTGAGTATCTAAAGCTAGAACACTTTTATGTTTTTTATTACAAATTTTTTCTGCAACCTCCTTTTGTACAAGTAAGACCATTCTAGTTGGAGGATTTGAAGATTGAAGGAAAAATCTGAGAATAGGAGAAGTGATGTAATAAGGTATGTTTGCGACAACTTTATACTTATCTGATTTAATATTTGAAATATCAAATTGTAAAATATCATCGTGAATGATTTCTAGGTTGGAAGCATCTGAAAAGCGTTCATTCAAAACATTTATCATATCAACATCCTTTTCAATGACCATCACCTGCTTAGCATCGGATATTAATCTTTCCGTTAAAAAACCAGTTCCAGGACCAACTTCTATCACAACGTCACTTGGGGATAGTTCAGCCGAAGATAGAATATCTTCATAAACCTTTTCATTAATCAAAAAATTTTGACCAAATTGTTTTTTAGCCCAAATATGATGTGACTCTAGAATATTTTGTAATTTGGAAAGAAGTGACATAACAGAAGACTATCAATTTAAAATATTTAAATAAAGTGAAAAACCCGGGGCTGACTTGCGTCGAACCTCGGGTTTTCACGTTTGAGAAATGATGCGCTAGAAGAAGGTGATGTAGAATCCACCTTCTCCTCCTGCAACCCACTGCTTCCCGTTGGAATACTCGAAGCCAAAAGGCACAGAGATGATGCCTCCGGTGAAGCCGAAGTCGATGGAGTTGACGCGGATGTTGACGAACATTCCGCTCGTCATCACCATGGCGTAGCTTCCGTAGACGGAAATCATGCCAAGGTTGAGGTAGGGTCCTGCGTGAAAGAACGCGCCTTCCGGACCAGCACCAACGCCCATACCACCCTTAAAACCGTAGGTGGAGTTCGAGCCAGCGAAGAATTCGGCATCGAACTTGAGGGCAAGGCTTTTATTGAGGTACACGGCAGTAAAGCCGGCGCCTCCACCTTCGCTCGAGCGAGTAGCTCCATCGATTTCTCCAGCATTAAGGCCGAAGCCTTTTGCCTGGAAACCGATCCACCAATCGCCATCGACGATGAGGAAATCATTACTGAGATCCGCATCGAAGGTTTTGGGCACCGTTTGAGCTGATACCGTGGTTGCCGTCAACAAGACAGCGAGGGTCATGAGAATCGTGACAATGCTCTTTAACATGTCCACCTTCCTTCTTAGATGTGGGTGTTTCTGAATCGTTCCGTAGCCACTCACCTTGAGGGCACGGTTAGTTGATGTTGAAAAAGATCTTCAAACGTGATTAAGATTAAGGTACAACAAATAACAGTTATTGTCAAGGGATATCCGATATAACTAATCCATGCCTCTTTTATATTTTTTCTAATGGTGCAATATTTGCAGCAAACATTTTAATGCCGTAAAGCTTATCTTTAAATGCAATAGTCACAAGATCTCCTCTTCTTTCAACAACAATCCCCTCCCCAAAGCTTTTATGTATAACTCTGTCACCATCGGAAAACTGTGACTCCGCTACCTGCGAGAATGTTTCCCTCTCTTTAAAGGTAGGCTGAGAAATAGATGTAATCATACCGGAATTATGTTCACCTTCTGTCTTTTTTAAATGTTCCGAAATATCACTTAAAAATCTTGAAGGAAGGTTTTTTTGGAAATCTCCAAAGATCATTCTTTGTTGTGCAGAAACTAAATAAAGCTTTTTCATTGCACGAGTTACGCCTACATACATAAGACGCCTTTCTTCTTCCATTTGAAGGGGGTCAAGAAGAGAACGAGAATGAGGAAATATATTTTCTTCACATCCAACTATAAATACATACTCATACTCCAGCCCTTTAACGGAATGAAGCGTCATAAGTGTTACATTTGATTCCTGCTGATTAAGTTTATCGGTATCAGCAACAAGAGCAACTTCCTCTAAAAATGAAATCAATGAAAGTTCGCCAGTGAGTCCATCATATTTTGAAGCAACTGAAATTAACTCTAAAATATTCTCATATCTCATTTCTCCTTCCTCAGTTCCATCAATTAAATAAGCCTTAAAATCAACATCTTGAACAATTTTTTTGATCAACACTGAAACATCAGTAGTCATAGCCTCTCCTCGCCACTTTATCATTTTATTCCAAAAGCTAATTAAGGATGCTTTTGTTTTATCATTAAGTACATCAACCATCTCAATATGATTCATTATTTCTGCGAGTGATAATGATCTAGATAGTGCAAAAGCTTGTAATTTTTGAATAGTAGTTGAGCCAATACGTCTAGGAGGAGTATTAATAATACGAAGTAAACTATCTGTGTCATTTGGATTATGTATGACTCGTAAATAAGATAGAACATCTTTAATTTCTTTACGAGAATAGAACTTAACACCTCCAATAACCTTATATGGAATCCCATATCTCAGGAGTGATTCTTCCATGAGACGAGATTGTGCATTGGTGCGATAGAGAATAACAACATCATTAAGTTGAACTTTTTTATCTATCATTATTTTTTCAATCTCTCTCACCACCTTATTTGCCTCATCCTTTTCTGAATCACAATGCCAAACGTCAATAATCTCCCCCTCTTTTTGTTCAGTCCACATCTTTTTTTCTGGACGATTTTTATTTTTAGAGATTACGTCATCAGCAGCATCTAGAATAACTTGAGTTGATCTGTAATTTTGTTCTAATTTAATAATTTTTGCTTCATTATAGTCTTTTTCAAAATCTAGAATATTTGTTATATCAGCACCACGGAAGCTATAAATTGATTGATCACTATCTCCAATTACACATAGGTTTCGGTATTTACTGGCAAGTAATTTAGTTAATGTATATTGAGCATGATTTGTATCCTGATACTCATCCACATTAATATATTTCCAACGCTCTTGATACTCCTCAAGGACATCTGGGTACTTTCGAAAGAGCTCAACCGTAAAGGAGATAAGATCATCAAAATCGAGGGCGTTATTTTGGGCTAAACGTTTTTCATAAGCTTCAAAAAGTGTAGCAATATTTCGTTCAAAATAATTAGACGCTCTAGCAGAAAAATCCTTAGCAGTTTTAAGGTTGTTCTTTTGCTTTGAAATCATTCCAAGAACTACTTTAGGTTTCATCTTTTCGTCATCTATCTTGTTTTCTTTGATTAATCTCTTCATGAGCCCCTCAGTATCAGTTGTATCATAAATGACAAAAGATTTTTCTCGACCAAATCTATCAAAATTAGCTCGCAAGATACGAACACAGATGGAATGAAAAGTTCCGATCACTGGACGATTTTTTTCATTTAAGTCGAAATTTTCCTTTAATAAAGCAGAAATACGCTTTTTCATTTCACTTGCTGCCTTGTTCGTAAAAGTCACAGCCAAAATTTGCCAAGGATGTGCCATTTTTTGAGAAATGACATTTGCAATACGATAAGTTAGCGTACGTGTTTTACCACTCCCTGCCCCTGCTACAATCAAAATAGGGCCTGCAAGAGTATCTGCGGCTTCCCGCTGCCTATCATTAAGTTCATTTAAAAATTCCATGCCAAACAAGGATACATTTAATAATTAAAATATGAAATTTAAAATTCTATTGCATTGCTAGGGAAAAACGTTATAATACCTCCGCAATCTTTTCTTATTGCATTAGTAATAAGACATTTTAGTCCATAAAGATATAATATCATGGCAAAAAAGAAACTAGTTAAAAAAGTTGTTTCACGTATCATTGAAACAGAAAACCGAATGTATGAAATCATGTTCATACTAAAACCAGACATGCTTGAAGCTGCTATTAAAAAGAAGCTCAAGGAATTTAATGATTTCCTTACTAGTAAGGAAGGGAAAGTAACCCTAGAGGATCTATGGGGGAAACGTCCACTTGCATACACCATTAAACAATATGAAGAAGGTATTTACGTTGTATACAACGCAGAATTAGTTTCTTCTTTTATTAGTGAATTAGAAGTTCATCTAAGACTCGACAATGACGTAATTCGTCATATTGTTATGAGTATTGATGAAGACTATTCTTATTCTAAATTTGATGAAGAATTAGATGAAAAAGATGATAAGTCTGATACTAAACCAAAGAAAGCTCCTGTTAAAAAGGAGGAACCTAAGAAAGAAGAAGTAAAAAAAGAGGAAGTAAAGGAAGAGGTTAAAGAAGAGGTTAAAGAAGAGGTCAAAGAAGAGGTCAAAGAAGAAACTCCTGAACCAAGCAAGAGTGAACTTGATGACAAATTAGACAAGATTCTAGGTGATGTTGACCTAGATATATAATTACTTAATATTCAATTTTCAAAATGGCTAAATACATTTTTTCTACAAATCAAAAACATGCTCTCGGAAAACGCCGATGCACATTCTGTACAAATCAAGTTGGTGTAATCGATTATAAAGATATTAAATCTTTACAGCATTTCTTAAATGCTTTCCAAAGAATTAAAGGAAGGTATTACACTGGTGTTTGTCTTAATCACCAAAAAAAGCTAGGTCGCGCTGTAAAACGTGCTCGTCATATGGCTTTACTTCCTTTCACAAACTAAACGTTGTACGTTTTACGTTTAATGAGAAGCATTAACCTTAAATCGTTATGTCTGGACATAGTAAATGGCATTCAATTAAACATAAAAAAGGTGCTGCTGATGCAAAACGCGGTAAGATTTTTACGCGTCACGGTAACCTAATTACAATTTCTGCAAGACAAGGTGGTGATACTGATAGTAATCCTGGATTACGTCTTGCTATTGAAAATGCAAAAAAAGAGAATGTACCAAATGCCAATATAGATAGAGCTGTAAAAAGAGGTACCGGAGAACTTAAAGACGCTGCTGAAATTGCTGAGGTACTATATGAAGGTTATGGACCTGGAGGAATCGCAGTAATGGTTGAATGTCTTACAGATAATAAAAATAGATCTCTTACCAATATAAGAACTATATTTAACAAAAAGGGTGGAAGCTTAGGAGCGCTAGGAAGTGTTGCTTGGATGTTTAAGCGAAAAGGAATAATTACAGTATCATTGGAAGGTAAAAGTGCGGATGATATTGAGTTAAGTGCAATTGATGCAGGTGCTGAAGACATCAAAAACGAAGATGGTGTGATAGAAATTCATACAGACCCATCAAACCTAAACGCTGTAAATGATAATTTAAAAAAAGAAGGTATTGAGACTGAAAATGCTGAGGTTCTTTTGGTACCAGATGACACAATTAAAATTGAAGATGAGAATGTGGCTTTGAAGATCTTAGAATTTATGGATAATCTTGAAGAGGACATGGACGTTATGAATGTATCCAGTAATTTTGATATTGATGAAAGCGTAATGGATAAGCTATCTTAACTAGCTGAGTTAAAATCTACTGAAAACAATCTATCAATCACCTCACGTTCAACTAAGTATGTAAAAGTTGACTCTGTATTTCTCATTAAGTAGTAATCATCAGGAGTTTTTTCACCAATAAAAAAACTTGTTACAGAATCATCATTCATTCTTAATGATAATTTGTAGATTGGGTCTTCTATATCCATTTCTAAATCAGAAAAATCGAAAGCCTTTGTAATAATTACAGTTTCTAAAAAAGACATCACAGATTCTTCATTTATTTCGTTTTCTTCTGGTTGAATCATTTTCCAACCACCTTCTTTGTTCTCTAGTACAACCTCAGAATATGGGTTAACCACTTTTATGCGATTAACTTGAGAGGGAATAAACGAAAGAACATTAAGATCTAACCAATCTTGCTGAGGTAAAATTAAACCACCTACAGGTGGAGCCACTTGAAACACTTCATTTGAATCATATCTTCTTACATATTGACTAGCAAGACCGGCCATTTTACCTACATAAAAATCAGCAATTTGATCTCCGGACTGCTTTAGTATAACTCTTTTACCGAGTGCCTCATCTACACCATAGAAAACTTGTTTTTCAGTATTATTCGATACCTTTGTTTCTATTTGAAGATCGTGTAATACAGATAAAAATTCATGAACTTTAATTTCATCAATAGGATATGAAGATTCATGTTTAAGTATCCACTTCCCTTCTTCCTTAATCATTGTAAAGGTTTCCGCATCTCTACTTACCTGAA
>Ga0307989_1001351_pt1 | contig 13340 bp, 11 predicted proteins | sample EllFjometagen185_FD_203164 | JGI IMG/M metagenome (GOLD analysis project Ga0307989, IMG submission 203164) | Marine microbial communities from Ellis Fjord, Antarctic Ocean - #185 | ecosystem: Environmental > Aquatic > Marine > Unclassified | place: Southern Ocean | collected 2014-10-08
TCTTCCGTTTAAGTAGGCTCTTTCGGTAAATTCTCCAGGATTAGCACTTCTAGCCCCTTCTAAAAATAAAATTTCAAGTATCTTATTCGCAACAAAAACACCGCCATGGCAGTTAATTTCAACTATATTTTCAGTTGTAAAAGTTTTTGGAGCTCTAAATACTGTAACAAGAACTTCATCAATATTTTTATTATTATAGAAGATGTGTCCATAATGTACTGTATGGCTTTTTACATTCTCTAGGTTTAAACCGTTAAATATCTTGTTTACAATATTTATAGATTTATCTCCACTAAGACGTACAATGCTTATAGCGCCTTGTCCTATAGCGGTAGAAATTTGTGCAATTGTATCATTAATCATAAATATCACCTAATTTATTATATCACAATCCATTTTTTTATAGTATACTACTTCTAGGTGATTATATATGAAAAGTAAAAAAGGAATAAAGTATTATGCATTAATTCTTATTTTTTCAACCATTGCACTAGTTATATATTTAGTATATTTGAGAATTAAAGATGGAGTATTTGATTCAGAAGTCTTCCAGTCTTTAGCAATTGTACCAATTTTGTTCACGTCACTCTTATTCTTGTTTGATCGAATATTCGATAGAATTTTTCCAAAAAAACAAGGAAAAGTAAATGTTAAGTTTGATACATTTTTAAAAACTGCGACAGTAGCTATCCAAAACGAGTGTAGTTTCAGTATTGAAGAATATACGACTTTAAGAACCGATCAAAAATTTCAAAAAGGATTAGGACAAGCATTTAGAGTTTATGACAAAGGTGAAAACGAGAACCTTAATATTGAATTTTTGGAAAGAAAATTCAAAAAAGGTTCAAATGATTATGATGCATTTCAAGTTGTAATTAAAGTAGTAAAAAAAATGATGGAAAATTAATAAAAAGACTATTAAAAATAGTCTTTTTGTTTTATAATTAGATTACCATAAAATTCTATAAATGAGGTGAAAATTTATGGCATACAAAGCATTATATAGAACATATAGACCCGCAAATTTTGATGAAATAGCGGGACAAGAACACATTACCAAAACTTTTAGAAACGCTTTAAAAAACAATAAAATTGCACATGCATATTTATTTAGTGGGCCAAGAGGTACGGGAAAAACTTCAATTGCGAAAATTATCGCAAAAGCAGTTAATTGTGAAAAAGCACCTGTTGAAAATCCATGTAATGAGTGTGATATTTGTCGTGGAATAGAAAATAACACTATAAATGATGTTATTGAAATAGATGCAGCTAGTAATAATGGTGTTGATGAAATAAGAGAAATTAGAGATAAAGTAAAATATCTACCTGGAGTAGGTAAGTATAAAGTTTATATCATAGATGAGGTACATATGCTTAGTACTGGTGCTTTTAATGCTCTTTTAAAGACATTAGAAGAACCACCTAAACATGTTATCTTCATTTTAGCAACGACAGAACCACATAAAATTCCAGCTACTATTCATTCAAGATGTCAACGTTTTGATTTTAGAGGAGTTAGTGTGCCAGATATGATAAAAACGTTAAATAATATCATTAAACAAGAAAACATTGGAATTGAAAAAGAAGCAATAAAAGTAATAGCTGAGAGTGCTGATGGTGGAATGAGAGATGCAATAAGCCTTTTAGATCAAGTTGTTTCATATACGGATAAAAATGTGACTGTTCAAGATGTACACACTATTAGAGGAACTGTGTCTAGTGAAAAGCTATTAAATATAGCTAACGCAATATATGATAATAATTCTGTAGAAGCAATTAAACAACTTGACGATTTGATTCTTTTAGGAAAAGAAGCTCCAAGACTTGTAGAAGACCTTATTAAGTTTTACAGAGATGTTCTAATCTATAAGAATATAGATACCGAAGATGAAGATCATTTAATTTATAGTAACGCAATCTTTATTGTGTTATCTAAGAAATTGAGTAACAATATGATTTTTTATTATATTGATTGCTTAAATAAAGCTCAAAACGATATGAAACGTACAAGTAACGCTAAATTATATATGGAATTAGCGTTAATAAAAATGGTTGATAAAATCGAAAAGCAAGAAATTGTTTATGATGATGAAATTACTTATCTTAAAGATGAAATAGCTGATCTAAATAGGAAAATTGAAAATATTGATAGTAAACCTATGATTCGAAAGGAAAAAAGTATAGAAGAAGAAATTATTGAAGAATCAATCAAACAATTAACTAAAGAACCTATTAAAGAAGAGGTAGAAGATAAATTTGTTGTAGAAGAACCTGTTGAAGTACATATGATTGTTGCAGAACAAGAATCTAAAACAGAAGAAATAACAGAAATAACTAAAGATACAAATGAACAAAATAGACTTCAGAAAACACACGACCCAAAACCTCTTTATACAGAAGATGACATCGATGAGAGCGCAGAGGAAGCAATTGAAGAAACAAATATATTTAACAGTCCAATTCCAGAGAAAAAAGTTATTGAAGAAACACCATATTCAACATTTGATATTAGACACGTTGAAGATATTCTTAATAATGCTAAAAGAGAAATAAAAGTTACAATGAATATGAAGTGGTACGATATTGAAAGAGCTTCTAACGCATCAGATTTAGCATTTGCTAAGATGATTACAGAAGGTAGATTAGTGGCTACAGATGGACACATGATAATTATCCAATACGCTAATCCATCAATATGTAATAGAATGATGAAACCAGAAATAAAAGCAAAAATAGTTGGAATGTTAAGTAAATTCCATGATACGGAAATAAACTATTTAGCTCTACCTGAAGTCGTTTGGCAAGAAAAGTCTCAAGAATTTATTAGGAAATGGAAACAAGGAGAAATAAATATAAAATTATCTCCTATTAACCACCCAGATCTTAGAGATATGCCTACAATAGATCATGAAGTAGAAGATATGACTCCAGACAGTGTAAAAGAAGCTATAAGCTTATTTGGGTCAGATATCGTAAAAGTTAAAAAAGGAGACTAATTATGAATCCAGGAATGATAAAAAAAATACAACAAATGCAAAAAGACATGGTAAAAGCACAACAAGAACTTGAAGCATCTACTTTTTACGGAAGTGCCGGAGGGCAAATGGTTAAAGTAGAATTTGAAGGCAATAAAAGTATGAAAAATATCTTCATTAATCCAGAAGCTATCGAATCTCCTGAAGATTTAGAAATGTTACAAGATACAATTATAGCAGCGGTTAACGATTGTATTAAAAAAATTGATGATGAAACAGAAAGTGTAATGGGACAATTTACTGCCGGAGGGTTACCGGGGTTATTCTAAGGACGTGATTTAATTGAGATACCCAGATGCAATAGATAAACTAATTGAAGCATTGAGAAAATATCCAGGTGTAGGTAAAAAAACAGCGGAAAGATATGCTTTATATACAGTAAACAGATTTAATGATGATGCAATTGATGAAATTGTCGATGCATATATCAGAATAAAAGAGGATATTTTCCAATGCCCTATTTGTGGGAATATAACTGATATTGATCCTTGCTATATATGTAAGGATGATTCAAGAGATAAAAGTAAGATAATTGTTGTTGAAGAAGCAAAGGATATAATTGTAATGGAAAAAACAAATAAATATCACGGATTATATCATGTTTTAAATGGGGCAATTTCACCAAGTGATGGAATTGGGCCAGAAGATATTAACATAAAAGGATTATTGGAAAGATTAAAAGACGAAACACTAGAGGAAGTTATTTTAGCAACTAATCTTAGTAACGAAGGTGAGACTACAGCACAGTACATAAACCGTCTATTGATTGACACCAATATTTTGGTGACTAGAATAGCTCATGGTATTCCAGCCGGCGGAAATATTGAATATGCTGACGAAATAACTATATTCAAAGCGCTTGAAGGAAGAAGAAAATTATAATTTTTAAAAATTCATAATATTTACACAAGTTTTTTGTTATAATATAATTATTAAAGAATAAAAGAGGTGGGTTATATGTTTGATACTATAATAGATGCGGTTGAGGGTTTTTTAGATTTAGAGACTTATATAACGCAAGCTTACGACTTTTTACTAGAACTTAGTTATGTTGAACAATTAGTTGGAGCTTTGATTGTAATTATAGTTGGTTTTCTTGGTACGTTTGAATTAATTAAAAAATTATCTAAATTAATAATTGTCGTAGTAATTCTTGGTGGACTTTGGGTTTTATACAACTCAGGTGCCTTCGAGAGCCTTATTGGTTAATAAAAACAGACGAATTAATCGTCTTTTTTTATGGAATATTTGTAATGGCTTACATAATTTCGGGATAATAAAAAAAGATTTATATTTTCTTTGTTTTTATAGTATAATAGAGTGTTAAAAAGATTATAATTTTAGGAGAGATAAAAATGGAAATTAGATTAAAAGAACTTACGAAGATTTTCCAAGCTAAGGATAAAACAGAAACAGTAGCAGTAAAAGATTTTGATATCCTTATCCCTGATGGAAAATTAGTCGGTTTATTAGGACCAAGTGGTTGTGGAAAATCTACAACTTTATACATGATTGCTGGACTATTAAAACCAAATAACGGAAAAATCTTTTTTGGAGATGAAGACGTTACAGAAATGGCACCAGAAGATAGAGGGATAGGTTTAGTTTTCCAAAACTACGCTTTATATCCTCATATGACAGTTAGACAAAATATTATGTTCCCATTAGAAAATTTAAAAGTTCCTAAACCAGAGGCTTTAATAAGAGCGCAAGAAATGGCTGATTTAGTTGGTATTGGTGAACTTATGAATCGTAAACCTAAGCAATTATCAGGTGGACAGCAACAACGTGTAGCTATAGCTCGTGCACTTGTTAAGAAACCTCGTGTTTTATTACTTGATGAACCACTAAGTAATTTAGATGCGAGATTAAGACTTCAAACACGTGAAGAAATTAAACGTATTCAAAGAGAAACAGGAATTACAACTATTTTCGTAACTCATGATCAAGAAGAAGCAATGAGTATAAGTGATGAAATAGTATTGATGGAACTTGGGATTAAACAACAAGTTGGTGAACCTCAAGATATTTATGATAAACCAGATAATTTATTTGTTGCGAAATTCTTAGGAACTCCACCAATAAATGTTTTCAATGGAAACGTTAAAGATAATAAAATATACTTAAACGGAGCATTAATCGGAGAAATTAAAACTCCAGATGCAGAAGTTGTGATTGGTATAAGACCTGAAGGTTTTGTTATTGATCCAAAATCAGATTTCGAATTAGAAGTTAATATGGTTGAAACAATAGGTAGAGATACAACTCTAATAATTAATGATTTACAAGAAACTGAAAGATCATCTAGAGTTATTGTTGATTCTTCAAATAAAGTAAAACCAGGTGATAAAATTAAATTTAGTATCAAGCCAAACAAGCTATTCCTGTTTAATAAAGATACAGGAATAAAAATAACTTAAATGTTAGAAAATAAGAATAATTTAAAAGCTTGGCTTTATCTATCACCGGCATTGCTTTTACTTGTAGTATTCACTTTCTATCCATTACTTAATGCTTTTTACTTAGCGTTTTTAAAAGATTTTAATTTCTTATTAAGATCATTTGATGGATATACATTATTTGGAAACTTTGAGATTGTAATAAATAGTCCTAACTTTAAACAAGCTATGATCAATACTTTCTTTATTGTTTTCGTATCAGTTCCAATATCAGTAATGGTAGCGTTGTTTGTATCTGTAGCTTTAAATTCTATTAAAAAGTTTCAAGGTGTTTTCCAAACGATCTATTTTTTACCATATGTTACAAATGCAATCGCAGTAGGTATGGCATTTGCATTTATCTTTCACCAAAATTACGGACTTATTAACACTGTCTTAGGATGGGTCGGGGTTAATCCAATAAACTGGGTTGGTACCGGAGCATCTTGGGGTAACGCTATGTTCTCATTACTTGTTTATACAGTATGGGGAGGATTAGCATTTAAAATAATGATATTCTTAAGTGGTCTTCAAAGTATTGATAAACAATATTATGATGCTGCTAGAATAGATGCAACACCAAGAAAGAGAGTATTTACAAGAATTACAGTACCTCTTCTTTCACCAATGATTATGTATATTGTTATAACTTCTTTTATCGGAGCTTTTAAAGCTTATTCGACTGTAATCGGAATGTTCGGAATTGGCTTAGGGCCAAAAGGAAACGAGAGATCACTGATTACCTTTGTTGCATTAGTGTATGATGCACTTGAGCACTCAGGAAGTATTGGGGCAATGAGTGAGGCTGCAGCTGCAGCAATCATCTTATTCTTAATTACCCTAGTATTCACATTGGGACAAATGTGGATAAGTAAAAAGAGAGTTCATTACTAGAGGTGTATGATGGAAAATAAATTAGTAGTAAATAAAGAAAAGTCGATAAGAGTAAGAAAAATCCGAAAAGCAATAACATATGCATTCTTAGTATTTTTTGCAATTATAATAATAATACCTTTTTACTGGATGATTTTAACTTCATTAAAAAGTTTCCAAGATTTAACAGTTACTCCACCAATTCTATTCTTACCATTTAATAAATGGAATTTAGAGAATTTCAAAAACGCAATGGAAGCAGCTCCCTATTTAACGTTTATGAGAAATACTGTTTTGGTATCAACGTTAGCTACAATAGGAACAATATTCACAACAATACTTGCTTCATTTGCATTCTCAAGATTGAATTTTAAGGGAAGAGATACTTTATTCTTTATCTTATTATCAACAATGATGATTCCTGGTGAAATATTTGTTATAACAAATTTCATCACTGTATCAGATTTAGGTTGGTTAGGATCAAATAACGTATCACAAACATACAATGATGCTTTAAAAGCATTAGCATTCCCATTCATGACAAGCATCTTCTACATTTTCTTCTTAAGACAAGCGTTTAGACAAATCCCAGATGAACTCTACTACGCAGCTAAAGTTGATGGAACATCAGACTTTAAATATTTATGGAGAATAATGGTTCCAATTGCGAAACCTACAATCATTACAATAGTAATTTTAAACGCAATGGGAACATGGAATGCTTATATTTGGCCAAACTTAGTTACAGATAATGAAAATTATCGTTTAGTAACAAATGGGCTAAGAACAGCGTATAACGAATTAAGTGGACAAGTAATATACAATGAACAAATGGCAGCCGCATTAATTGTAACTGCGCCGTTGCTTGCTGTATTCTTCCTACTTAAAAAATACATTATGCGTGGTGTATCAAGAAGTGGTATTAAAGGTTAAGAAAAGAAATATAAAAAAGATAGTAATATAACATAGGAGGATTAATATGAAAAAGTTTTTAGTTTTAATTTTATCAATTTCATTAGTTTTTGCACTTAGTGGATGTTATAACACTGGTGATGAAATCGATAATACAGACATCGTAGTTTTATCTGAATTACCAGATGAAGAAATAAACGTTACTTTCTGGCATGTTTATGGACAAGGGAAATCAGCTTTATTAGATATTCTAATTGCTGAATTTGAAGAATTATATCCAAATATAAATGTTGAATCAATTTCTCAAGGTTCATATACGGATTTAAAAAGCAAAACAATATCTTCAATTAGTGCAGGAAACACTCCTGACTTGCTTGTAGGTTATCCCGATCACTTTGCTGAATACTTAAATGGAAAAGCAATTATTTCTTTGGATAATTTTGTTGATGATCCTACTTGGGGTCTTGACTTAACTGATTTCATCACATCATATGTTGAAGAAAATCAACAATATGCTGATGGGAAAATGTATTCTATGCCTTATTCAAAATCAACAGAAATGTTAGTTTACAATAAAACGGTATTTGATTATCATAATATTACATTACCTACAGACAGACCTGTTACTTGGGAAGAATTAGAAGTATATGCAGAAACTATCGTTGGTGATGGAGATATGCAATGTGATTACTTAATTAATTATGATTCAAGTGCAAATCTATTTATTACTGGATCTCGTCAATGGGATGGTGGATACACTAACCTTGAAGGTGAAGTTTTAGTTGATAACGCTAATACTTTAACAATGTTAAATTACTTAGATGAACTATTCACATCTAAAACGTTAACTTTACCACTTGCTTGGGATGAAGCTTATGGATCTGCCAATTTCCTTAAAGGTGATGTTTGTATGACTGTAGGATCTACTGCAGGTATTTCATATAATGTGCCACTTCCTGGAAATGAAGGTAAATTTGGTCAGTTTGATCTTGGAATTGCAGCAATACCTCAACACGAAGATGGAGTTGCAAGTGTTATGCAACAAGGACCAAACGTAGCAATCATGTCTGATACATCAGATGCTGAAAGATTAGCTTCTTGGTTACTAATAACGTACTTAACTAGTACTGAAGCAACTGCACAATGGGCTAAAGATACTGGTTATTTACCAGTTAGATACTCTGCATATGATAGCGATTTTTATCAAGATTTCTTAAATGATCCTGATCCAGATTTTCTATATGAATCAATGACAGCAAATGCAGCTTACTTACAAGTAGACGCATTTAAATACGATTCTGCATTCGCAAACCGTGTTACATCTTCAGATGTTCGTGATGAAGCAGGGTTAGCATTAGAATCAATATTCGCAAAAACAAGAACTGTTTCAGAAGCGGTTCAAAATATGATAGACCAATTAGTATGGTAAATAGATAGGATTTGATTCAATTGAAAAAAGGTTTAATGTTATTATTAGTATTAACTCTATCACTAACTCTTTTTGGGTGTGAATCAGAAGATGATGCTCCTATAGAAGTAGATACAACACTTAACACAAATTTTACTGATGAACTAGTAATGGATGTAGATTACAGTTCAAAAGATTTTATTGCTGACGGTGTTGGAGAAGTAACTTTAGTTAGTTGTACGGATGGAGATACAGCAAGATTTTCTACTGGAGGAGAATCATTTCCTGTAAGATTTTTAGGAATTGACACTCCAGAATCAACTTATAGATTTGATCCTTGGGGTAAAAGCGCAAGTTCATTTACTTGTGAAAAGCTGACAAATGCTTCTGTAATAGTATTAGAATCTGATGGTGAATTAACTGACGGAAACGGAAGATATTTAGCATGGATATGGTACGATGGCAGACTATTGAATTTAGAGTTGATAGAAGAAGCTTATAGTGTTGCTAAAGGTGCTGCGGGGCTAAGATATGAACAAACTATCTATGATGCAGAATTCAAAACGCAACCTACTAAGCGACGTGTATGGGGAGAAGACGATCCAGATTATGACTATAGCCTGGAAGGAACTCAAGTTACTATTGAAGAAATTGTCGTTAATCAAGCAGACTATCTTGGGTCTAAAGTTGTTATACAAGGGATAGTAACAGCGAATGTTAACGGACATCCATACATTGAACAAGATGGATTTGGAATTTATGTGTATATCGGTTATGAATATACTACAAAACTAGCAGTTGGTAACGAAGTAATTATTCAATCATTAACTCCTACTTATCATCCAGATGCAGAAACAGGTTCATTACAATTGGTTGGGTTTGTAAGATCAAATATTGAATTAATATCTGAAGGAAATGAAATCTTACCAACAATTAAAGAAGTAAAAGATTTAACAATCTTAGATTTTGGGTCTTTTGTAAAAATAGAAGGACTAACGGTTAACAGTATTTATACAAGTACAAATACTGGGGATCATACTATATCTTGTGAGGATTCACTTGGTAATAGTATTGGGTTACATATTCAGAGTGGTGTTACAAGAACCGAAATAAATGCAATGTTTGTTGTCGGTGAACAGGTTGATGTTGTTGGACCTCTGGCTCGTTATGATTCTATTATAAATATAGAGTTAACTAGTTTAGATGGTGTAACTTCAATCGATTAAAAAAAATTGGAGGAAAAAGATGAAAAAATTATTAACATTAGTTACTGCATTAACATTAGTATTCGCAGTTGCAGGTTGTAGCAATGATGATGACACAACTGTAAGTGATGCTGATTTAGTTGCAGAAGCAACAACTGCTTTATTATTGACAGATTTAAATGAAGTTACTGATAATTTAACTTTATCTAGTTCAGGACTTCACAGTTCAGTAATTACTTGGTCTTCAAGTGATACATCTGTTCTTGCAAATGATGGTTCTGTTACAAGACCAGCACCTGGTGAAGATAATGCTGTTGTTACTTTGACGGCTACAATCACTATTGGTGATGATAGTGATACTAAAGAATTTACTGTACGTATTATTGCTGCAGTACCAACTTTAGATGTTACGATTGCTGTATTTAACACAGATGCTGTTTCAAGTGGTGACGATATCGTTGTTACTGGAGTTATTTACGGATTTGTTGTTGGAAATGGTATTCAAATTTGGGATGGTACTGGATTTGTTTATGTTTATAACGGTGGAGATGTAGATGCTGCATTACTATTAGGTGATGAAGTTGCTGTTACTGGACAAAAAACTATTTATTATGGACTTCCTGAAGTAAACGAAGTTTCTTCAATTGAATTCATTTCAACTGGAAATGCTTTGCCAGCATATGAAGTTACTTCTATCGTTGATTTATTCGATGAAGATCCATTTGATACTATTTATTGGTCTAAACCAATAACTGTTACTGGTATGGTTAAAGTCGAAGACGATAACGCTGTAATAGTTGCTACTGATGAAAATAATATGTCTTATGATATAGTTGTTTATTATAAATCAGACGTAGAAAAAATACTTGCTCTTAAAGCTTTAGCTGGTCAAATCGTTACTGTAGATGTTGTTGTTTATGGTTATCATGATGGTCTTGGTGCTTGGAGAGTTACTGTTGCTTCAAATGCTGTAGTTACTAATGTAACTCCTACAGATGCTCAACTTGCTGCTTATGAAGCTGGACAATTAGACTTAGGTTTAATAGACCAAGTTATGGAAGATGTAGTGCTTAATGTTGTAGGAATGACTGCTGGTTCTACAATTGCATGGGCATCAGACAATGAAGCTGTTGTTTCTGCTGCTGGTGTTGTTACAAGAGTTGCAGGTTCTGATACTACCGTTGTTTTAACTGCTACAGTTACTGTTGGAGCTGAAACTGCTACAAGAGATTTTACTCTTACTGTTCTTGATGCAAACTTTGCCGTAGTGCCTATTACTGTTGCTGAAGCTATTGCAAGTGATACTGACTCTGATCCAATTGTTGTTCAAGGTATTGTTACTGCAATTCTTGGTTCTGATAAAATAGTTATTCAAGATGCTGTTGGTGGACCTGGGATAACTACATATCATTCTTCATTCAATACAGATAATGATTTTGCAATTGGTGATGAAATTATACTTCGAGGGACTCATGTAATTTATTACGGTCTTGAAGAACTTACAGGTCTTACGTTAGTTTCTGTAGTAAGCTCTGGTAATCCAGTTCAAATGAGTACAGATATTACTGTTGAACAAATTAATACTGATTTTGCAGCAGCTCCTTATGCGTTACAAGGACTTAATGCTGTATTAACTAATTTAGTAGTCGTTGATGAAGATTATGATGCAAAATCTGGATACGTTGTTGTTGCTGATGATTCAGGTAATGAATTTATATTCTCAGCAGACGATATTCCTTATTCTGACACTTTCGTTGTTGGAGATATCATTCCTGAACTTACTGTTATTATTTGGGACTTCTATTACAGTGCTTCAAGAGTTATAGTTACTGAATATCCTGGTTTAAGTGATGCTGATGCGTTAATCGCTGCAAGTGCAGCTTTATATGTTCCAGAATCTGTTATTGCAGATATTGAATTACCATTACTAGATGAAGAATATCCTGGACTTAGTATTGTTTGGGCATCTGATTCTGAAGCTGTTATTAGTACTACTGGTGTAGTTGTGCAACCTACTGAAAGTGGAGATGTAACTGTAGTGTTAACTGCAACAATAACTATTGGTGAAGAATCAAGTACTAAAGAATTTACAGTTATTGTAAAAGAATTAAGTTTTGGTATTGAAACAATTGCCGAAATTATTGCATTGGCTAATGACGAAATAGTAGTAACTGCTGAATTTTTAGTTTCTGCTGTCATCCAAAATGGTTTCTACATAACTGATGGAACTGATTACATACTTGTATATACTGGCGATGCTCCTGAAGGTGTTAGTTCAGAAGATTACGTTACAGTTCAAGGTGAAAGAGGAAGTTATAGTGGAACAGAGCAAATTGTAAATCCTACATTCACATTGGTTACTAGTCCTGTTCAAACTATTACAGATCCAGGCGCATCTGAAGATATTTATACTGTTGATCAAGTGATTGCTGGTATGGCAGATAGCACAATGCTTGGACAAGTTGTTCAAATTTATGGTGCAATCTCACTTCAAGGGGATTATGGTAATGTTTTCTTTAATAACCCAACTGATGGAGAAGTAGAAATTGAAGTTTATTACAAATCACCTTCTGATTCTATTACTGCTTTAGAAGCACAAGATGGAATCAATATAATTACAACTGTTTATGTATATAGCAGTAGTAGATTGATATTTGTTGGAGCTGCCGAAGATATTACAGTTGTTGGAACAGTTGCAGGTATTGCGGAAGCTGTAAGTGCTACAATTGATGACGCTGTTGTATTAGGTAATGTAAAAGTTGTAGATGTGATTAAAAATGGATTCTATGTAACTGATGGAACAAGTTTAATGCTTATATATACTGGTGCATACCCAAGTGATATGGTTGTTAAAGGTAGTGAAGTCTTAATCGTTGGTGAAAGAGGAGAGTACAAAGATGCTATTCAAGTAGTTAATCCTAAAGTAATCATTTTAAGCGAAACTTCAGCTATTGCTGATTTAGTTGAACCAACTACTATTACTTCAATAAGCGATTTACTAGCTGGTATGGCTGATGGAACTTTAGTTAATTCAATAGTTAGAGTAACTACTGTTATTTCAATCGAGGGTAGTTATAGTAATGTTTACATTAATGATGCTGCTGATGGAGAAATAGAGGTAGAAGTTTATTACAAATCACCTTCAGCTTCAATTGAATTATTAGAAGCACAAGATGGAAATACTGTTACGATCAACATTTATGTTTATAACAACAGTACTGTTGTCTTCGCTGGTGAAGCTTCAGATATAGAATAATATTAAAGATTTTAGGTCAATTAAAACACTACTTGGGAAAGTAGTGTTTTTTTTATGCTTGGACAAAAATATAAATAAAAGGATATGTTAGAATTACATTGGGGGTGCGCCAGTTCGGTTGCACATATATAGTTGGAGGAAACCCAACCTAGTAAGATTTAGCCAATCGCTAGTAGTTAGTCTTGGAGTCGAAACCGTGAGGTAAGATTTAAG
>Ga0307989_1001352_pt1 | contig 13337 bp, 13 predicted proteins | sample EllFjometagen185_FD_203164 | JGI IMG/M metagenome (GOLD analysis project Ga0307989, IMG submission 203164) | Marine microbial communities from Ellis Fjord, Antarctic Ocean - #185 | ecosystem: Environmental > Aquatic > Marine > Unclassified | place: Southern Ocean | collected 2014-10-08
AGAAGTTACAATAATTTCATTATGATTGTTTACTAAAGAAATTATCTCTATAATATTTTTTTCTGTAAACCCTAATCTGTTTAAACCTGTATTAAATTTTAAATGAATAGGATAATTCTGAAGTTTTAATTGTTTAGCAACTTCAAGAAAAGCTTTTAAAATATTTAAAGAATATAAATTAGGTTCTAAATTAAATTTAATAATTTTTTTGAGATTATTTTTTTGAGGATGTAATACTAAAATTGGAGTTTTTACACCAGCATTTCTTAGAGCAATTCCTTCATCAGCGTAAGCAACAGCAAAATAATCAACTTTTTGTTCTAAGTGTTTAGCAATTTCAATTGCGCTACTTCCGTAGCCAAAAGCTTTAATAACTACTAAAACTTTTGTGGTATTAAGAAGTTTAGATTTAAAATAATTGAAATTAAAATCAATAGCATTTAAATTTATTTCAAGTTTAGTAACGTGCTTATTTTCCATCCGTATTTTGGTCAACTTTTTTTTGTTGAACTTCCTTCATGGCTTTGTAATATGCGGCACGACTTAAAGGTTCGTATTCTTGTGTTTCACCTAACATTACTAATTCATCACCAACAGCAGTTCTATGACTGTAGTGCGCCAAATTACCCGTTCTTGTACAAACAGCGTGTACTTTTGTTACGTACTCTGCAGTTGCCATAAGCGCTGGCATAGGTCCAAACGGATTACCTTTAAAGTCCATATCTAAACCAGCAACAATAACACGTATTCCGCGATTTGCTAATTCGTTACAAACGGCAACAATACCCTCGTCAAAAAATTGAGCTTCATCAATACCAACAACATCAACGCCAGCAGCTAAAATTAAAATATTGGAAGATGATGGTACAGGTGTAGATCTAATTTCATTAGCGTCATGTGAAACTACCATTTCTTCGTTATATCGAGTATCAATAGCGGGTTTAAAAATCTCAATTTTTTGTTTGGCAAATTGAGCTCGTTTTAATCTACGAATTAATTCTTCTGTTTTACCAGAGAACATAGATCCGCAAACTACTTCAATCCAGCCAAATTGTTCGTTATGATTTACTGTATTTTCAAGAAACATTTTGTAATTTCACGCTTGAAAGGTTATTGTAATTTTTTAGTTTTAAAATAAATGCAATAAAAATTAGTATTACATTCGTTTTGAATTCATACAAATTTATTAAAAAATATACATCAAAAATCATTTAATAGCGCAACTTATGCACAAAAAAGTAAAAGCCGAATTAGTGAGTCTGGCACACAGTATTTTAGAAATGAAAAATAATAATGATGTAGCCGAATTACATAATAAAGCACACAACATATATGAAAAATTAACAATTTTAAAGTTTGTTGATTCCAATATAAATAACGTGTCAACAAATGAAGAAATTTCAGTAGAAATTGTTGATAAAATTGAACCAATTATAGAAAGTACAGAGAAAATAGAAACTTCTAATTCTTTAAAGGATATTGAACAAGTTGAACAAACTAAAATACTTTCTGAAGAACAAGTTGAAGATACATTTGGTATTGAAGATACGTTATCAAAAAATGATGAACATGATATTCCTTCAATTCAAAATACATTAGAAGAAGAATTAAAAGAGGCTATTTCTGCAGATGTTGCTACAGAACTCTTTGAAAGAGTAACGAAGGAAAGTCCAGAAATTGAAGAAATTTCTGATAGTAATCAAAGATCTTTAAATGATACATTGTTTAAAAATAATTTACAAGTTGGTTTAAACGATAGAATAGCATTTGTAAAACATTTATTTGAAGGAAATCAAGGTGATTTTAACCGTGTTTTATCACAATTAAATACTTTTAAAAGCGAGAATGAAGCAAAAAATTTCATTAATAAAATGGTAAAACCAGATTATGAATGGAGCTCTAAAGAAGAATATGAGCAACGATTCATAAATTTAATTGAGCGGAAATTTTTATAGTAATTTAATTCAAACTTATCCTAACAGGTTTTAAAACCTGTTAGGATAAGTTTGAACCAATTATTAGGTGTGTTCATTTTTACTTTTGTTTTCTTAAAATTTGTTTAGCTTAGTTATTATTTTTAACAAAAAATCTATGAAACATCAACCTTTTGAGGCTGTTCACTTTTACCATGTATTTAATAGAGGAAATAACAAAGAAAACATATTTAAAACGGAAGATAATTATGTTTACTTTTTAAATTTAATTAAAAAATATTTGTTGCCAATTTGTGATATTTATAGCTATTGTTTGCTTCCTAATCATTTTCATTTTATTATCAGAATTAAAAATTTGAATGAACTTCCAGAGAATTTTAAAAGAGGTAAAATCAAATTACATCAGCCTTTTTCAAATTTATTTAATGCTTATGTCAAAGCAATCAATAAAAAGTATCAGCGTACAGGAAGTTTATTTCAAGAGCATTTAAAGCGTATTCAAATAAATGATGAAGAATATTTACGCAACGTAATAGTATATATAAATACTAATCCAACGCATCATTCCATTTCAAATTTTGAAGATTATAAATTTTCATCTTACCAAAGTTTAATTTCTAGTAAACCCAGTTTATTAAAAAGAGCAGCAGTGATAAATCTTTTTAATGATGTTGAGAATTTCATATTTGTACATGAATATAAAAAATTAAATATAGAGGCTATAAAGGAATATTTATTAGAGTAATTTTTTTATGTACTATAATTTTAGACCTAACAGGTTTTAAAAACCTGTTAGGTCTTTTCAACTAATTCATAAAGTTTAATAACAAATAAATTATATTTTAGCACTAATGAATTACCTTTTGTTAGAAAAAGAACTTAAAAAAAGATTATTATTTGAATACAATTGGGGAGGAATTCAAACAGATGTGTTTGATAAAAAAACTAATTTTATTTATAAAACAACTTTTTTTGACTCACTTTTATCTGAAATTGAAACCAATTTTAAAGAAAACTCTAAATACATTGCTTTAAAAAATTATGCGTTAAATCGTTGGTTTAACTTTTGGTCTGCTAAAGCTGTTGAACATTTTTTTTGTGAGCATATAACTGTAAAACCACACGCTAATTTAAAAGATAAATTCACCGATTTTTATATTAATAACATTCCTTTTGACCATAAAACTACTGTTTTCCCAAAAGGTTTTAAAAAGTCGGTTCCATATGCAATTGGTCATAAAAATGAACTTATAGAGTGGTTGTATCAAAATCAAAGTCAGCAACAACGAAAACATTTTAAAAATAGAATTTTTGTTGTACTGGTTAATTATGAGAATGAAAATGAACATTGGAAATTAAAATCGGAGCTTGGTTGGTTACAACAAAAAATATCAACTTATTTATGTAAATTTGACACTTCTAATTTATATAGTTTCACACATAAAAATGATATTGTGAAAGCAGATATAATTTGGGCAATTAAATAGTTAATGTTTAAAAGTTGATTTGTTGAATCGTGTAATTGTAAATTAATGTTAGTGAATAAAGTTTTTTAAAATTTGACAACCCACAACTAGTAATTCTAAAAAGTGAACTATATAGGCTCTAAACATAAACTTTCTTCTTTTTTAAAAACATCAATAATTGATAGTGTTGGAGACGATTTGACGAATCTTGTTTTTTGTGATTTATTTGCAGGTACAGGAATTGTTGGAAGAACTTTTAAACCGTTAGTAAAGCAAGTTATTGCAAATGATGTTGAGCAATATAGTTATGTTTTAAATAGAAATTATATTGGAAATTATAAAGTTTTAAAAGTTACAAAACAGTTATATTTCTTAAATAATTTAGAAGGTATTGAGGGTTTTATATTTCATAATTATTGTGAAAACGGAAAAGAAGGCAGGTTGTATTTTTCTTCAGAAAATGGTCAAAAAATTGACGCAATACGGCAACAAATTGAAGCTTGGAAAATCACAAATGAAATAAGTGAAGATACTTATTATTTTTTATTAGCGTCATTAATTGAAAGTGCCGATAAAGTTGCAAATACAGCATCAGTTTATGGGGCTTATTTGAAAAAAATAAAAAAGACCGCACAAAAACCATTAATTTTAAAAGCCGCTGAATTTATTCTAACCAAAAATTCACATCAAGTTTTTAATGACGATAGCAATGAACTGATTAAAAAAATTAAAGGAGATATTCTGTATTTAGATCCGCCTTATAATGCGAGGCAATATGGTTCTAATTATCATTTACTAAATACAATTTCCAATTATGATACGTTTCTTCCAAAAGGAAAAACAGGGTTAAGAGATTATTATAGATCTTCTTATTGTAAAAAAAATGAAGTAAAAGAATCTTTCGAAAGTTTGATAAAAAATGCTAACTTTAAGCATATTTTTTTAAGTTATAATAATGAAGGTTTAATGACTGAAAATGAAGTTAGTACCATATTGTCAAAGTACGGAAAATACAGTTTAAAAACCATAAATTACCAACGATTTAAAGCAGATAAAACCGAAAATAGAAATCATAAAGCAACTTCAACAGTTGAATATTTACATATTTTAGAAAAACAATTATGAACGCAAAGCAGTACAACGAATTATTTGACAAGTTAATAGCAAAATATCATATTATAGATAGTGTTGATCAACCATTTGAAAATCTATTTGATAAGAACACTTTTGAACATTTATTATATCGTAAAAACTGGATTGACACGGTTCAATGGCATTATGAAGATATTATTCGTTTACCGGATATTGATCCAAATGAAGCTATTATTTTAAAGCGTAAAATTGATGCTTCTAATCAAGATAGAACTGATATGGTTGAATTTATTGACAGTTATTTCTTAGATAAATTTAAAGATGTAAAAGTAAAAGATGGTGCTAAAATTAATTCTGAAACCCCAGCTTGGGCAATTGATAGATTGTCAATTTTAGCATTAAAAATTTATCATATGAATGAAGAGGCAACTCGCGAATCTGCTTCAGATGATCACCGCTCAAAATGTCAAACAAAATTAGATGTGCTTTTAGAACAACGTGTTGATTTATCGACTGCAATTGATGATTTACTTGCTGATTTTGCTTCAGGAGAGAAATTCGTGAAGGTTTATAAACAAATGAAAATGTATAATGATGAGGATACAAATCCGATGTTGTATGCAAAGAAATGATAGTTAAAAAAGGAAAGATAATTACTACCTATTTTAAAGGCTATAAAATTACCTTTAGTTTTGTTGTACTAATTGTTTTAGCTAGTTGTAAAAGTGTGGATATTCCTACTTTTTCTTCGCAGCATTCGCCAATAGCACCAAATTACCAACAGTCATCATCTTGGGCAATTTTACCAAATAAATATCCCGAAAAACTGAAGCAGTGGAAAACAACTAAAGACAGTTTAAATGCTGATGTATTTTATATTTATCCAACGCTTAATATTGAAAAAAAGGATGTAAGGTGGAATGTTTCAATTGAAGATGTTGTTCAACAAGAAAAAGTAGTTAATAAAGCTGTTTTTTTTCAAGCTTCCGCTTTTTTAAACTCAGGTAAATTGTATGTTCCGTTTTATAGACAAGCTCATTTAAGATCCTATTCAAACTATAATAAAGGTGGGAAAAAAGCATTAGATTTAGCATATACAGATGTTAAAAACGCTTTTATAATTTATTTAGAAAAATATAATAATGGGAGGCCAATTATTATTGCAGCTCACAGTCAGGGAACTACGCATGCAATACGGCTTTTAAAAGATTTTTTCGATGGAAAGCCTTTGCATTCTAAATTAATTGCAGCTTATATTCCTGGAATAGCTATTCAAAAGAATGAATTTAAACACATTTCATTAATGGCTAGTCCAACAGAAACTGGAGGGTTTGTTGCTTGGAATACGTTTAAGATGAATTATTACCCAAAAAGATATGCTAAATTGTTTAAAGGAAGTGCGGTTTCAAACCCAATTTCTTGGAATGTAACCAAAGAATCCTATAGAAAAGATCATAAGGGTTTTTTATTTAGTAATGGCAAATTATATAAACAAGCATTAGGAGTTAAAGTTGCTGATGGAATTTTATGGACCAGCCTACCGCATTTTCCATATAGGTTATTTGTTTTAGGGAAAAAGAAATACCATGAAGGTGATATTAATTTATTTTGGGAAGATATTAATAAAAACGCTTCTTTAAGGGTGAAATCGTACCTTAAAGAACAAGAAGTATTGACTGAAAATAAAAATTGAGTCCACTTTTAATGAAATTGTGGAGAGTTCAGATATTAAAATTAATAAGCTCAATAAAAAACCCGTTTAGAATTAAATTCTAAACGGGTTTTTTATAAAGTCTTTAGTGAAAAGTATAACTAATCTTTAGGTTTTTGCTTTTTCACTAAATGTATATGTAATACCAAAGTTGATTCCAAATGAAGAATAAGGAACTCTTTGTGCTAATTTTTTAGCAGGGAATAAATCAGTTCCATTAGCCATAACTGTACTCGTTGGAAGTTCATCAACATATTCAGTTTTTTTCTCCCATCCTGTTGGTAAATTAGCCATATCAAAAACTGCCACTTGAGTTCCATCAGGTAAAAATACACCTCCAGAAATATCAGCAATTTCTGAATCTTTACGTTTAACACTAATACCCATATATTCCGCTTCAATAAATAAATCAAGGTTTTCGCTTATATTGTGTTTGTAACCAAATGCAGCAACAAACCCTAAAGGTAATTGACCATGAAAGTCAACAGTAGCATCAACTTCTGAATACGATCCAACAGGCAACCCTAATGCACCAGCCGTTGCAGAATCAAAAGAGCTTTTATCATAAATTAAAGCTTCTGTTTTACCGCCTAATTTAATTAAGGCACCAAATCGACCGTATAATTTATTAGTAAATTTATATACTACAGAAGGAGTAAAACCATATGCTCTTCCTCTTGCTATTACTTCAGCTTCTTTTCCAGGTACACTTACCTTATCTACAGTTTGGTCAGCACCATGTAAATATGCAAATCCAAAATCTACTCCAAAAGTATCGTTAAAAAAATAACCTGTTCTAAATTGGTAGTTGGCACCTTCACCGTAACTTCCGTAATTACTTTCACTGCTTGTAGTCGTAATTGTTTCACCAAATTTAACACCTGCACTTGGTAGGGTATAACCTCCACTTGCTGAAACATAAAATTGAGCACTTGTACTTGTTACGATTACCAAAGCAACCAATAATAGTAAATGTTTTATCATAATTTAAAATTGTTTTAATAGGATACAAATTTAAATTTTAATTGAAATTGGGATGCCTCTATTGTTACTTTTATGTTATTAATGTGATTTGTATAATTCACACATGATATTATTGATAATTATATAATTTATGCAACTCTTTTTTTAGTATTTCCAACATAAACTTCATTATTATTAATTATAATAGGGCGTTTTAAAAAAGTATATTCGTCTAAAATTAACTGTTGGTAATCTTTCTCGGTTAAAACCTGATTTTTTAAATCCATTTGCTTGTATTTTTTAGCTCTTCGGCTAAATAATACTTCATAATTATTGGTTAGTTTGTGTAGTTCTTCTAATTGTTTTACAGTAATCGGTTCAGTTTTTATTTCTTGTAAAATATAGCCTGTTGTGTCCATTTCTTTCAATATCTTTCTACAAGTGTCACAAGATTTTAGATGATAATTTTTTTTCATAATTTTAATAAAATGTGTTTAGGTAAAATTAATATGTTTTTATGTTAAATTTGAATACTTTTAAAAAAAATCAAAAAAAATGCAGCAACAATTTAATGTTTTAATAAAATCTAGAGAATTAACCTTAAAAGCAATTGAAAATTGTACAATAGAACAATTAAATAAAATCCCTGAGGGATTTAAAAATAGTATTGCTTGGAATATTGCCCATTTGGTAGTAACCCAACAATTATTATGTTACAAATTATCAGGTTTAAACTGTTTAGTTTCTGATGAAATGATAACCAATTTTCAAAAAGGAACAGCACCAACTTATAGTGTGTCAGAAACTGAATTTGAAAATATTAAAAAGCAATTTATATCCTTACCTGAAATTTTAATAGAAGACTATTCAAAAGGAATATTTCACAAATATGTTGAATACAAAACAAGTGTTGATATTACCTTAAATACTATTGACGATGGAATACTATTTAACAATTATCATGAAGGTATTCACTTAGGAATTATTTTACAATTATTAAAATTTATATAACATGAGTTTATTTGCAGTAGCTTCAATTTTAATTGTTATTTCAGCTCTTTTTGGTTATTTAAATGTGCGGTTTTTAAAATTGCCAACCACTATTGGTTTAATGGTAATTACCATTTTTTTTACACTTTTAGTTTTAGTTACAAGCCTTTTTAATGATGCATTATTGGAGCAAGAAAAATTATTGATAGCGCAAATAGATTTTGAGACTGTACTATTAGATATAATGCTAAGTTTTTTATTATTTGCAGGAGCATTGCACACCAATTTTCAACAACTAAAAGTGCAACGAAAACCAGTTTTAATATTTGCCACTTTTAGTACGCTAATATCTACTTTATTGGTTGGTGTATTTTCATATTATATTCTGAAATTAGTAAGTTTAGAAATTGATTTCATTTATTGTTTATTGTTTGGCGCTTTAATTTCACCAACCGATCCAATTGCGGTATTAGGAATTTTAAAGCAAGTAGGTGCGCCAAAAAAATTAGAAACAAAAATTGTTGGAGAATCTTTATTTAATGATGGAATTGGTGTTGTTGTATTTTTAACAATTTATCAAATTGCTAAAGGAGGAAATACTGTAACTTTTGGTCATGTAGCAGAAATGTTTTTGGTTGAAGTTGTTGGAGGTATAGCACTTGGTTTATTATTGGGTTGGATTACATACAGATTACTAAAATCTATAGATGATTATGATGTTGAGGTAATTATTACAATAGCAGCCGTAATGGGAGGAACAGTTTTAGCTCAATACCTCCATTTGTCTGCACCATTAGCAATGGTAACAACAGGATTATTTGTTGGTCATGATACCGTTAGAGAAACATCGATGAGTAAAATAACAGAGCAATATGTAGATAAATTTTGGGAGTTAGTTGATATCCTTTTAAATACAGTTTTATTTGTAATGATAGGAATGGAAATTTTGGTTTTAACCTATAATAATCAGTATATCTTAGCTGGTTTATTATGTGTGCCAACCTTATTATTTGCACGTTATTTATCGTTAATGTTACCAATTAAATTATATGCTAAAAAATTAGATTTTATTTCAAACACTAATTTAATTATGACTTGGGGAGGCTTACGCGGTGGGATTTCCATTGCCTTAGCATTAAGTTTAACGCAAGAAATGCACAGAGATTTATTTTTAGTAATTACGTATATAATTGTAGTTTTTTCTATTATTGGCCAAGGATTAACCGTTGGAAAATTAATTAAAAAATTAAGTAAAGAATAAGTACATTTGCCTTCAAATATATTCTGAATAGAAAATAGTTTATTATGAAATTCAATACAAAAGCAATACACGGAAATCAACAACACGATCCTTCAACAGGAGCTGTAATGCCTCCAATTTACCAAACGTCAACCTACGCTCAAGCTTCACCTGGAGACCATAAAGGATATGAATATTCAAGAACTGCAAACCCAACACGTACAGCACTTGAAAATGCTTTTGCAAGTATTGAAAATGGAGAATTTGGATTAGCATTTGGATCAGGATTGGCGGCCATTGATTGTGTTATAAAATTATTGAGTCCTGGAGATGAAGTAATTTCTACGAATGATTTATACGGTGGATCTTATCGGATTTTTACAAAAATATTTGAAAATTATGGCATTAAGTTTCATTTTATTGGGATGGAAAATGCAGATAAAATAGAAAATTATATTTCAGAAAACACAAAACTAATTTGGGTTGAAACTCCAACAAATCCAATGATGAATATTATTGATATTGAAGCAGTTTCAAAAATCACCAAAAAGCACCAAGTTTTATTGGCTGTCGATAATACTTTTGCAACACCTTATTTACAAAATCCGTTAGATTTAGGGGCGGATATTGTAATGCACTCAGCTACTAAATATTTAGGAGGTCATAGTGATGTTGTTATGGGAGCATTAATTGTTAATGATAAAGAATTAGCCGATAAATTGTACTTTATTCAAAATTCTTGTGGAGCTGTTTGTGGCCCAATGGATAGTTTTTTAGTGTTGAGAGGTATAAAAACTTTACATGTTCGCATGCAACGTCATTGCGAAAATGGAAAAGCAGTTGCTGAATTTTTAGCAAAACACCCTAAAATTGAAAAAGTATATTGGCCAGGGTTTGAAAATCATCCAAATCATGAAATAGCAAAAAAACAAATGAGAGATTTTGGTGGAATGGTTTCCTTTGTTACTAAAGGGAATAATATTAAAGATGCTTTTAAAATAGTTGAAAATTTAAAAATATTCACATTAGCTGAATCCTTAGGAGGTGTAGAATCTTTATCGGGACATCCAGCAAGTATGACGCATGCGTCTATTCCAAAAGAAGAAAGAGAAAAAACAGGTGTTGTAGATTCTTTAATTAGGTTAAGTGTGGGAATTGAAGATATTGACGATTTAATTGCTGATTTAGAGCAAGCGTTGGAATTAATTTAGGTAATAAACAGACCCAACGTGAACCCACAATAATCAATCATTATATTTGTTTGCAGGATCTTGTTTTGCATTCAATCCATCAATATAATTTGAAAAGAAATATTGCCAACGAGACTCAATTAAAATATCGGAATATTCACCCAATTTATGTCTAGTTCCAACACCAAAAGTTGCTGCTCCCGTAATAAATCCAATTTCATGACTACTACCTACGGCCTTGCCCTTTTACAGTAATTAAATTAAAGCAACATAAAAAAAAAGTAAATATTTTAAAATAGTTGTTCAAAATTAGGGTTTTAGAAGTATCAAAAGGAATATTTTTTTTACACTATTAATATACATAAACATTTTTGAAGTTATTTTAGTATAAATGGCTCGGTTAGTTCCCAGTTAGCTTTAACTATAAGTTCTTTATCGAAATATTGAACTACTTCAGGTTGTCGTTTTGTTAAAAAGTCTCCAGTGTCCCATTTTCCATTTCTATTTTTATCAAGAGTAACTCTTACAGAGTAAGTGCCAGGAGTTAATAACTTAAAACTTACTATTTGTGGTTTTTCTATTTTTTTTGTTCTTACTACGAGCCCTTTACTGTCTAATAATTCAACAATAAAATTAGTATTTTTATCGCTTAATAATTCAATATTTTGGATACCATAATTTTCAGGTAGTTTGGTGTTTAATTGAAATACTAAAGAATCGTTTGAAACGCCAAAAATATCTGTAATTGTTTTAGGTAATATTGTGAAATTGTATTTTGTATCGTGTTTTTTCACGAAATCTAAATATAATTTTGTTTTAGATTCTGATAGAATTAAATTAAAATCAACAACTGTAGAGTCTTGTTCCGTAATATTTATCAATGATTGGTTAACGTCTATAATAGGTATGTTAGTTGCTATTGCAAAAGTATCGGTCAAATGTAAAACGCTATTGGTACTTTTATTAATAATTAATGAATCTACTTTTGAAGTTCTAGGTTTTACAGTAAATTCTTCAATAAAATTACCTTTTGAAACCATAAAATTAAGAGAATCTGCTTCAATACCTGTATACCAATAATTAATAGTGTCCTTATCTTTTTCAAAGTTAGTTACAGATTTAAAGTCGTTTGAAGTAGGTGTTAATAATTGAATGTTTAACCCTTTTGCATTTCCTTTATATCCAAATATTAAATGACCTTTAGTAACTTCTTTAGGTTTAATAACTTTTAATTCAGGGATTTCTTTAAAAATCGAAATATTAAATTTCTTGTCGGTTGGAATAGTGATTGTATCTTCCACAAAACCAATTTTATCAATTTCAGGGTTATATATTTTATTCCCATTACTATCATTCAAAGCAATAAGAAGGTATTTCCCAGCACGTAAATTTGTAATTTCAAAAAGTGTAGAATCTAAAGTATTAGCAATATAACGTGGTTTTTCTTTAAAAATAGTGGAATCGGTATATGAGTCGTTATATTCATACAACATTACATCAATACCTTCAACTGGTGTTTTTAATATAGGGTCGGAAACTTCACCTTTTAAATCTAGTGAATCAATATAAGTTCCTGTAGAAAACACATATTTAAAATTACCTAATTCATTCTCTTCATTATTGTCAACAATACTATTTCCAAAATTAAATGCATACGTAGTATTTAAATCTAAAGTGTCTAAAATTTCTATTGTAATTAACTTACTAGCTGAGCCTAATGGCGTTATTATTGGGTCGTATTTTTGAGGAGGTGAAACCACCAATTGTTTATTAACATCTTTTAATTTAATATACTCATCAAAATAAATTTTAATTTTTTTAGCTTTAAAATTTATGGTTTTATGTTCAGGATTTGCACTTACCAAAATAGGTGCAATACTGTCTAATGGGCCACCAGTTGGTCTCCCTCTTTTAGCACAATTTGTTAGAACTAGGCCAAGTATTATTAATAAAAGAATTTTATGTATGCTATAATTCATATTTCTGCAAGTAACTTTAATGCAAAATAACAATTAATTTATTTAAATAACGTATTTGGTTATTTTGTATTTTATAATTTTTAGTAAAAAACTATTTGGTATATGCCATGCAGGCTATACTTATTTTTAAACCTTTAATATTATCAAATGCTTTGCAACAAGCTTCAAGTGTTGCACCGGTTGTAATAATATCATCAATTAATAAAATATGTTTGTTTTTTAAGTTGTTTTGATGTTGTACAACAAATAATTCTTGTACATTTTTCCAACGATCTAAACGTAATTTTTTAGTTTGTGTTTTTGTTGATGAAACTTTTATTAAATAAGTATCATTAAATGTACTATTTAGTTTTTGGGATAAACTTTTCCCAAAGGTAGTTACCTGATTATAACCACGTGTTTTTAACTTCTTTTTATGAAGCGGTACAGGTATAATATAATCTATATTTTTAAATCGGTTGCTTTCAAGCATTTCAGAGCCTAACCAATTGCCAATAAAATTACCAACCTGTTGCTGTTTATTATATTTAAGTTCATGAATTAATAGTTGAACTTTTCCTTTTTTTAAAAAATAAAATAATGCGGTTGCATTTTCAATTGGGATTCTTCCATAGAATGATTTTTCAACTGAATTATCTTTTTCAAAACTAAAATTAGTTAGCGGTAAATCGTGTCTGCATTTAACGCAAATAGTGTATTCATTATTTACAAGATGTTCATGGCAACTCAAGCAAATTTCAGGAAAGAAAAGAGTAAAAATATCTTTCAAAAA
>Ga0307989_1001353_pt1 | contig 13332 bp, 18 predicted proteins | sample EllFjometagen185_FD_203164 | JGI IMG/M metagenome (GOLD analysis project Ga0307989, IMG submission 203164) | Marine microbial communities from Ellis Fjord, Antarctic Ocean - #185 | ecosystem: Environmental > Aquatic > Marine > Unclassified | place: Southern Ocean | collected 2014-10-08
CGCAGCTATGCTTTGATTTCACCCATGTCCAACACCCCCTGTGTTTATTACCGCCTAACCAAGTACCGCCGCGAGAGAAACAACCAATGGCGGGTCAGCAGTGTCAGTAGTAGTGATAATGTCCCATTTCTGCTGGAAGACGATACCGGCCGAGTCGAAATAAACCCAGCAGGATGCCGAGTCAGCGCCGGCTCAAAACAGGAAGGGGTACCGGGGCAAGTCGGGTTGATGCGGCTTGGTGACGACAGCGATGATAAATGGGTTGAAGAAGTTATCGTTGATGGGACCCTCATCTATGTTTTGGGTTATGCCTCAGTCAAGCGCGCTGAGGGGCCAACGGTCGCGGAACAAAAAATGGAAGCTTTACGTGAATTAAAACGTAATCCCCAGAACCTGCAAAAGTTTGACTTCGACGGCGATGGTGAAATCAGTGCCAATGAATGGGATGCTGCCCGCCATGCGGTGGGTGAAAAAGTGTTCCAGGAATCTCTACAGAACAAGCAACAGCGCAGAAAGCAGGAAGAACATATTGTTATCGGCAAGAGAAAAGGTCGGCCGTTGATCATTACTGAAACCCACTCGGAAGATGATCTGACGAGTCGCTATCTTTACTATAGTGTTCCCCTGTTTTTAGCTGCAGCAGCTGCGACAGGTGGAGCAATCTATCTATTGCTGAAATTTCTAAGATAATAACTGCCAAAATTAAAAAGGAGATTAATTATGGGTGGCTTGATCACATTGGGAATTATTCTACTGATATTAGTTGGTCTCATTATTTACACCGTCATCATCTATAACGGTTTTGTTGCGTTAAAGAATAATATTGAGCAGAACTGGAGTAATATCGACGTCCTCCTCAAGCAGCGCTATGATGAGTTACCAAAACTGATCAAGGTCTGTGAAGGCTATATGCAACATGAACAGAAAACTCTGGAGGCGGTGGTTAAAGCCCGCTCAATGGTCAACTCAGCCCAAGGTGACGAGCAGAAACTGCAGGCACAGAATGCCCTGACAGACACGCTGAAATCATTGTTCATGGTGGTAGAACGGTATCCGGATCTGAAAGCGGATGCTGGTTTCAGGCAGCTTGGCAACCGGATTTCTGAAATTGAAGATCAGATTGCTGATCGCCGCGAACTCTATAACGCCTCAGTGACCATTTACAACACCCGGCTGGATCAATTTCCAGATGTCATCATTGCCAGAACCTTCAACTTTGACAGTCGCACTCTCTGGAAAATTGACCCAGCACACCGTCAGGACGTTGAAGTTAATTTCCAGCAAAGCTAAATTTTTGATCTCGGGAACCTGAGCTGAGGACAGTGACAAGTGAGCTTAAATCTGTCCCCAGTCATGTCCTTTTGAAAAAACATTAAAATATTGCAGAGCACCTGTCGATAAGCTAATTGCTTCTTCTAATCCTTGATTAGATCGCAGTTTGTCGTTCCATGGATGGAATTGGACATAGGACACTATATTCATGGCACTCAATTATTACCGACTCCTTGGGGTTCCCCCAGATGCCGGGCAGCGACGGATAAAATCCGCATATCGCAGCCTGGCTAAACGTTTTCACCCTGATCGCAACAGTGGAGCGGAAACAGCTGCCGAACTGTTTCGCCAGGTGAATCACGCCTACAAGGTTCTTTCTGATCCGCAGTTACGCAAACATTACGATCAAAAACTTCAACAAGAGGATCTCCAGAAAAACTCATCGGAGGCAAAAGCTGGAACTTCACAGCTTGAACCACAACAAAAGTTTAATCGCTTCGTCAATTCACTTCTTGACGCATTATTTGGAAAGATTGATGCCCCCGCAAAACCAAGGGACCGCAGAGTTCAAGGAGTAAGAACAACAACTCAAAAAAAAGAAAAACCCGCCTTCAATTTTCACTACAATCTTGCTATGGAAAATGAAAAAACTCCCTATGTTCGCGGAGAAGATGGCGTTTTCAGAAAAGCACCCAGAGAAAATCACCGCTGATTGCTATTCCCCCTTACAACCCAACTTACCGATGCAAGTATTGAGATAAAAAACATCCTCTCGTCATATCATCATCAAGAACCTCGGGTTGATGTTTCTACTTGACTGCGAGTATCATGCAGCTATGTTAGTGTCCCATGTGACGACTAGCGTTTAACCTGAATCCTTTTGCTTTATCAACAGTCTGACGTGAGAAAAGACAAAATACACAAGGAGGATCTGATGACAGATCATGTTGAAATGAAGATGTGTGAACTGAAAGCCAAAGGGTTGATGGAAGAGATCGATCGACGCTCACTCGAGCCAACAGTAGTCTGCGGAAAATGTGGTGCAAAAGCTGATAATCCTGAAGATTTACATAATCCACGCCCATTGATGAAAAAAAAGCTTGATAACTTTTGGGGTTAAGACCAATGCAAAAAATAATGGATTTCTTTTCCAAGAATGATCATTTTGCCCGTCATTGTGGAATCGAACTTATAGACATAAAACAGGGTCAGGCAAAAGCCAAAATGGACATTCAACCATTCCATATGAATGGCGCAAAAACAGTTCATGGTGGTGCAGTTTTTACTTTAGCTGACTTTACCTTTGCTGCAGCAGTCAACAGTCAGGGCCGGTTGTCGATGGCTATCAACACCTCCCTATCTTTTTTCAAGCCCACCATCAGTGGGACCCTATATGCGCAAGCAGAAGAGCTCTCCATAAGTCATAAACTGGGTTATTATCAGATTAATATTACCGACCAAAACCAACAGTTGGTCGCTCAGTTTCAGGGTACCGCCTATCGTAAGCAGGAACCTGTATTAGCGAACGAGACAGCAGTAAAATAAATATTAATATTAATATTAAAAGTCCGACACCATTAAAGTGCTGGAAATAGGAGAACGGTAAAATGATTAATGTAAATGATTTACGTAAAGGGATTGTGTTTGAACTCGATTCGGCTCCTTGCATTGTTATTGATGTAAGTTTTCAATCCCCAACAGCACGCGGTGGCACCACCCTGGTCAAAACTAAATATCGCAATCTCATCAGCGGACAAGTATTAAATAGTTCTTTCAAGGCCGGAGACAGAATGGATGATGCGGATTTTTCTCGCCGCAAAGGTCAATACCTATATGCCACGGGTGATCAGGGTGTCTTCATGGATCAAGAGAACTACGAACAGTACGAGGTCAGTGGCGATATTTTTGAAGATGTAAAGGGATACCTGCTGGAAAATCAGGAAGTGATGCTTGGGGTATTTAATGATCAGGTCGTCATTCTTGAAGTTCCACAAGTGGTTGAATTAATTGTCACTGAAACAGCTCCAGCCATTCGCAACGCTACGGCAACAGCACAAACCAAGGAAGCTATTCTGGAGACAGGTATCTCAGTCCAAGTCCCCGGCTACTTGGAGTCCGGTGAGAAGATTAAAGTCGATACCCGGGAATGCCGCTTTGTTTCCCGAGCTTAACTTCACGAAACCTGGATTGGTACATGCTCGATATCGAAGAGATTAAAGACAAATTAGCAGGCTTCCAACCTCAGCCCTTGAAACAGGAATTTGATCGGCACGCTGCCGTCACCATGCTGTTGCGAATTAAGGACCAAAGGACAGAGGTGCTTTTGATCCGCCGGGCTGAGCATGACCAGGATCCCTGGTCGGGAGATCTTGGTTTCCCAGGAGGTAGAATTGAAGATCAGGACTCCAATCCGCGTGCAGCAGCAGAGCGGGAAACCTGGGAAGAAATTGGCTGCCAGTTAAACGAAAAAAATTACCTTGGCCAAAGCACTGAACTGACTGGAGCCTACCTGTCAGTTCATATTTCCTGTTATATCTATCAGATTGATAATGACACCCAGTTTAAACTTAACGGTGAGGTTGTTGATCTGTTCTGGGTGCCACTGCAGACGCTGCTTGACCCTCTGCGCAACCAGCAGCTTACTTTTTTTTATCGGGGTAAAGATCGTTGCCATCCCGCCATCAAACTTGATGAATGGAGTGAGCGCCCTCTCTGGGGGATTACTTACCGTCTGCTGGACAATTTCCTCAACCTTTTTGACATTTCATTCACTTATCCAGAACGTCGCTAAATTGATATAATTGTTTTAGCGACTCCACGACCTTGAGACGATTACCGTCAGGAGAATATAAATGGAACGCGAAACCCGCCTCGTCAACTTTGATTCGTTTTATCAAGAGAAGGACGTGGACCAACCACGAACAATAAATCCCCCCATCTTTCGGGGTTCAACGGTTCTATTTAAAGATTTTGCAGACCTGAACCTGGCTAGTTCCGGTCAACACAAGGGCATTACCTATGGAACAGACCGGCTACCAACACAAAGAGCCTTCGAAGAGGCGGTAAGGGAGCTTGAAGGTGGAGCTTTAACCCGCGCTTTTCAATCGGGGATTAGTGCCATTATCAATACGTTTTTAGCCTTTACCAGGAGCGGTGACCATGTCCTCATTTGCGATAATGCCTATGGTCCCACAGCTCGCTATTGCACCGCGATTCTGACAAAATTTAATATTCAGATAACTTTTATCCCCCCCGCAGCCGGGAAAGAGGTTAAAAACTACCTTCAAGACAACACGAAACTTATTTTCCTGGAATCACCCGGCTCCAACACGTTTGAAATTCAGGATATTCCCGCTATCACTTCCTTGGCTAAAGAACGGGATATTGTCACTGTCCTTGATAATACCTGGGCAACCCCTTTGTACCTTGACCCTTTTGCTCTGGGGGTAAATATCTCCATTCAATCGGCAACCAAGTACCTGACCGGTCATTCTGATATTTTAATGGGGACGGCCACCGCAGATGAAAAACATGCTGACATTCTGCAAAAGTATTACCGCATCACTGAAACATTCACACCAGAAGAAGACTGCTATACCGCCCTTCGCGGCCTGAGAACTCTTTCCTTACGCTTACGACAACATGAAAAATCTGCGTTGGAAATTGCTCAGTGGCTGGAGACATTGCCCATCATTGATCATGTTATCCATCCCGCACTGTCAAGCCACCCGCAACACCAGATTTGGCAAAGAGACTTTACAGGCTCATCAGGACTTTTTGCTTTTACCTTTAAAGAAGAATATGCCAACGACAAACTGGCAGCCTTTATTGACTCCCTGCAATTATTTGGTATTGGTTACAGCTGGGGAGGTTTCAGAAGCCTGATAACTGCAGCAAAGTACAATCGCACCCAGGAATCAAAATACACAGGTAAAACAGTTGTGCGGTTAAATATCGGGCTTGAAGACTCTAAAGATATACTCAAAGATTTAAAGTCAGGCTTTGAATTTTTAAACTGATATTCAGTTCATGGTCAACTCAATCTACCTAAAACTTCATCTCAGTCTGGGTTGAGACACTCGGATATGGAGCTTCAATGAATACGGCAAAATTGATCTTTAAATTAATTTCTGGGTTTTTATTACTTCTATTGGTTTCCTGCGCAGGAGTCCCGCAGACAACCAAGGGAACCGATCTCAATCCTCAATATGTATCTGTAGCTCAGGACGGGACTCGCTTAGCCAAATATGCACCGACCTTTGTCATTGAAGAGAGTAGCAAGAGTTTTAACCGGATAGGAACGCCTGCCGTACGTCAAGATAAGAACGGAAATCCGGATGTCTATATTGACCCAAACCAACCGACCATCTATTCAATGGAGCAAAAGTTTAAAAATAAGGATAGAAACTTTACAAACCTTATCTACCGCATCCACTTTGAAGCAACGCCTTTATACCATCTGACTGCTGGCAAGAACCTGGGCTTAATCACTGTTGTCACTCTTGACCACAATGACAGGCCACTGCTCGTTACGACAGTTCATACTTGTGGTTGCTACCTGGCTATTATTCCAACATCCCATTTGGCCCACCAAGCGTATCCTGAAAACTGGCCCCTTAATGGCCAGGATGTTTTTGGAGAGTGGCTGCCCAGCCTGTTGGAATTCAAACCATCCTCAAATTCACAGCAAAAACTTGTTTTCCGGATAAAAAGTGAAACCCATCGCGTTATGGACCTTGATCTGTTGCCAGAGAATAATGTCATTCCACGCGTTAATTCTGTTATGGCCACATTAAAACCCATGTCAGCACTTAAAAAACTTCCATTTGGTGAGACAGAAATCTCATTTTTTGAAACTGATGGAGCCCGAAAAGGATACGTCCGTAACAGCCATAAACCCTTGGAAAGGCTGCTCATGAGTTGGTGGAGTATGGATTGGCGTATTGGTGAAGACAAAGATTTGGGCCCCAAAGAGCAAACTGGCACAACTTTTTATACAAGTCTCAAGTTCTGGGCGTGGGCGAAGTCCGATCTCTGGAATTTTGAAAATTTCCTGAAATATTGGGGATGGGAGCTTTAAATCATATTCAAGGGCAGCGCCCTAGATTGATACAAAATAAAAATATTGTGATAGCAATCATAAAATATATTTTCTAGAATGGTGGAAATCAATCAAAAGGAGAATCAAATGCCAGAATCATTGAATATCAAAGACTCTATGAATCCAAACCCCGTGACAGTTCTACCTGAAGTTAATATTGCCGATATCGCCAAGTTGATGTTGAAACATAAGGTTTCAGGTGTTCTTGTTGTAGATAGTTCGAAGACCCTCTTAGGAATGATCTCTGAGTTAGATTGTCTCAAAGTGATGTCTGATAGTATTTATATTGACGGTTGCAACACCTCATCACTAAGTGCAAAGGATATTATGATTAAAGAGGTAACATCAGTCTCGCCTGATGCTCAACTTTTTGATGTTATGACGTCTATGTTAAATCAAGGTCAACGTAGAAGGCCTGTTGTTGAAAATGGTAGGGTTATCGGTCAGGTGACTTGTCGTCAGCTGTTAAGAGTCATAACCTCCTTCTGCTAAATCGATAAAACTAAGTCAACCAAAGGGATCCCAAGCCAATTGGATGGGGGTCCCTTTGGCATCGAAGTTCATCTCAAGCGCAGATTTAAAGATCACCAATAAATGCTGCCAAAGCCCCAAAATATTCCCGCGCATTGACATACATAATATCATTATGATTCCCCTGCGGGAAAATTTTCAGACTCTTCTTGCCTACTGCCCAATCGTACAGTCGCTGGCCATGGCTGACATCAACCAGACCATCATTCTGGGTGTGCAGCACAAGTACCGGACCAGGATATTCTTTCATCTTACCTTGATGATTCAAATGACAATCTACTTCATCTTCAAATTCTTCAACACTGACCCCAAGATCAGCAGCGTCAACCCGTAATAATAATCTCTCCAAGACATCAGCAACACCACTTTCCAGAATCAGCCCTGCCGCTTGTGGAAATTTAGCAGCGGCTTCAATGGCGAAAATTGAACCGACGCTGCGTCCAAAAAATATCAATTTATTTGCCGGTTGTTGCAGAGCTTCAATCGTTGGCACCACATCCTCAAGCATTTTCCCCAACTGTGGCTGCCCAGTTGACTGACCATAGCCACGCAGTTCAGCTAAAAAACAATTACAACCCATTTTCTGAACCAGGGTCACAAAATCACCCTGCCAGTCATCGACAATCTCACCGTTACCGTGAAAATGAATCAGAGTTTTCGCTGCGGGATCGATTTCATGATAACTACAGGCCAATTTTGCATCACCACAATCAACCCAGAATGGATTTTCAAAACTTCCGTCCCTGGGAAAAAAATAACGTTCACTGATTAGGGCATGATCAAGTATATTGTGCATATGAACACCTCAGATGAATTAAATCGTTGGAAAGCTATTGACATTCAATTAATTGAATATCAATATGTCTCTTCATTTTGTCACTTTTCTTAACTCAACTATAGACTCAAGAGGATATCATGTCAGACGTCAAAATTTTTAAAAACAGCACAGAAAAATCATTCGAAACTTTTCTGGAAGACTTAAGTAAGGAAATTGAAGCAGAAGGGTTCAGCATTCAAAATCGCGACAGATCAGACCTGACTGCTTTTTACCAAAGTGAAGGAATTGACATGCCCAACAACTATAAACATGTCGTACTCCAGATCTGTAAACCACAAAACTCTGGAAAATCCCTCCCTGTGAATCCCGAAAGAAGTGTTTTTGTTCAGAAGTTCATCTTTGTTTACAATAAAGGCGGAAAAACCGAAGTCCGCTTTCTTGGCTACTCAGCGAAATTAATCGGCGACCTCTTGGGGCACAATGAATTTGAAAAAGGTCCTTCTGATGATATGTTTGCCGAAGGAATAAATGGAACCTTTGGTAAGATGGAAAAGATTGTTCAGGCTGCAGTTTAAAGCCTTTCAGCTGATTTAATATAGCGGTGTACTCTCAAATACACCGCTATATTAAAATAGACCTAGCCTTTATCAAAGGGGCATCTTCAATTGCAAACTTTTGCTGGGTAATATTGTGTTGAGTTAGCCACTGGCTGATAAACGTTGCACAATGATTAAATTCCAGAGGGCGCGAAGGGGCCGAAGGGATACGAATAAGCTCTTTGGTCAGAGCAATGAGTTCGTTTTTAAGGTGAGTAACAAGCACACCCAGCTGCTTAAATTAAGTCTGATTTTTCTTGTCAGATCCCAATCACATGTTAGTTGATGGATGTTTCCGGACATAAAGCCACCAGTAGATCGCTCCGACAAAAAGACCCCCGCCAACAAAATTACCTAAAGTCACCGCAATCAAATTGCTATGCCACATAGATCCCCAATTCAGCTGATCAATAATGGCCGCATCGAGTCCGGATGTTAAACGTGCACCCGGTAAGTTTTTTGCAAGAATCCCAGCGGGGATAAAATACATATTGGCAACGACGTGTTCAAACCCTGCTGCCACAAAAGCCATAATTGGGAAGAAAATGCCGAGGATCTTACCACCAATATCCTTCGCCGCCATGGCTTGCAAGACAGCCAGACATACCAACCAGTTACATCCCACCGCACGGACAAAATAAGCCCAATTGTGGGAATGACCCGCTACCTCATGACTGACTTTTGCAGAAGCAATCTGCAAGGCCATACCGCCAAACACCCCATCCATAATTCCTGTCTGACTGACAATCATCCAAGCAAGAAATAGTGAACCAGCCAGATTCCCCAAGTACACCCAAAACCAATTACGCATCACCTGGACAAAAGAGACTTTTTTCTCCAGAAAAGCTGCCGTCATCATGGTGTTTCCGGTCCAAAGTTCAGATCCGGGGATAATCACCAACATCAATCCAAGGCTAAAAACGGCACCAACAAAAAACTTTTGCAGCCCAATCCAAGAAAAATCACCCGTGCCGACTACGGTCGCCAGATGCGCGGCAAAGCCAATATAGGCTCCGGCCAAAAAACCGAGAACCAAGAGTTGCAACGGTGATTGCCGTACCTTTGCTTCTCCCCAAGCAACAAGGGATGATGCCAACTCAGATGGCTCGAGAAAATTTTTCATGAAGCACACTTTCTCCGCAAAACAGACAAGAAGGGAAATACATTATGAAGACAAATCGGGATATTCCACCACACTGCCATCAGCAGCCTGGATCAACAGAACATCCCCTTTCTTTTTGACATATTGTGGGACCAATGGCACTTTCCCTTTACCTTCAGGGAGATCAATAACATAGTGTGGGGATGCCAAACCCGATACTGGCCCTCGCAGTGAGTGCATAATTTTTAGTCCGGATTTGACAGAAGTTCGAAAGTGTCCAGTGCCACGGGTAAGATCCATATGATGCAAATAATAGGGGCGCACCCGCATCTTCAGTAATCCGCGAAATAGCTCACTGATAATATCAGGATGATCGTTGACACCACGCAGCAGAACAGTCTGATTACCAAGGACTATTCCGGCATCAACCAAACGTGCACAAGCTTCCCTTGCCTGTTGTGTCAGTTCACGGGGATGATTGAAATGGGTATTTAGATAAAGAGGCTGAAATTTTTTCAGCATGCCACAGAGTCGCTCGGTAATTCGTTCTGGTAGAGTCACCGGAACCCGGGTGCCGATACGGATAATCTCAACATGGGGGATAGCGTAAACCCGGGCAAGTAAATCCTGCAGAACGGAATCTGGCAGCAGAAGTGGATCACCTCCAGAAAAAATAACATCCCGAATTTGTGGATTTTCAGCAATATAATCTATGCCTTCGCGCAATTCACGGAAGCTCAAAGACATGTTGCTACAACCAACTTTCCGTTTGCGAGTACAAAAACGGCAATAGCTGGCACAGCTGCCCGAAACTAGAAAAATCACCCGATCAGGATAACGATGGATCACGGCTGGAGTCGGTGAAAAATCTTCTTCTGCTAGGGGATCAGACAAACCAGAATCGTCCAGTTCACGTAAATCCGGCACACATTGCTTCCAGATTGGATCATCAACATGTTCGATTAAGCTCAGATAGTAGGGAGTAATCCGCATGGGATAGCGTGCTTCGACTACCGCAAGCTGGCGTTGATCAAATTCAAAGTGTTCGGCCAACTGTTCAACACTCGTCATACTCTCCTTCAGAGATTTCTGCCAGACATCCTGAGCCATTATTCAGACTCCTCGGGTTGTTGTCCGTGGCGGAGCATCCAAGTGGTGACCATCAGAACCAACAAACCAAGATCACGCCACAACGCTGCCAAAGGACTGGTTGGATTGTTTGAATTGGACCTAAAGCAACCGCAGTCGATATCAAATCCTCGAATGATAGCAGACGATAGGGCAAGGATAAAAACAATGTTCAGAACAAACAGAACTAGCACTGCAGGTCGCACCCGCATGTTAAGCAACAGTAACATCCCACAGAGAAGTTCAAGATACGGGAGAATTGAAGCGACGAGATAATTCCAAGCGTAGGGAAGAACTTTATAGTTAGCAATCTGGCCAGCAAAAGCGGCAATATCATTTGCCTTAGTCACCCCTGCATAGATGAAAACTGCGGCCAGAACAAGTCGGCTCCCGTGATAGATGGCCTTACCGAACAGTGTCATTGCCCTGCTCCTTCAAGTGGACGCCCGGCAGATTTCCATTCAGGAAGTCCACCTTCATACACAAGCACATCGGCATATCCCTCTTTGAGCAAACGCTCTCCCAACTCAAAAGAATCGGAGCAACCATAGCCACTACAGTAAGTAATCAGAGTTTGGTCAGAGGAAACCTGTTGCTTGAACGCGACTAAGTGGCTGTTTAAATCTGCAAAGGGAAGAGAGAGTGCTCCGGCTAAATGTTCCTGCTGAAAAGAGAGAGCACTTCGAGCATCGATCAACACAGCATCTAAGGCCAGAAGTTCATCGAGTTCATCCAAAGAAACTGGCATTGGAAAAGATGGGGAGGTCTCCAAGTTTTCTGCCGTGGCTTTTTCAGGAACAGGGCTGGTATATCCCGGAACAGAGATTGCTTTTCCAGAAAACGCATTAAAAATCAGCTTAAAATTCAGGCTCAGTCCAACGGCAACGGATAAAACACAGAGGATAAAAGCTTCAAGAATAATGCGCCGTAAAGCTGGACTAAGGGACAGACTATTCATCTGGAGATTCTTCCAGTGCTGGTGAAAGGGTGCTGACCGCTTCCCGCAGACGCTGGTTATCTTGACTCAACCTATCAATGCGACGATTGCAATCGGTGAGCACCTCATTCAGCTCATCCAGCATTTGGGTTTGATGACTGAAGCGAATTTCCAGTTCAGTCATCCGTTCTTGTAGATCATCAAGCATGGCTATACTCCCTTACCTCAAAATAGTGCGCTATTTAGTGCCTAACTGGAAACTATGGGTGGCACGTGACAGTCTTCATATGGGAAACGAGAATTTTTCGCAAGGCCAAACAAATCAAGTATTTGAGTGGAGACGTAGTGCTTTACGCCGCACAAACAAATAGGCAGATTGACGCAGAAATTGCGGAAAATAGCCGTTTCCGAATGAAAACTATTTATAACGCGCTGAGACAAAAGAGGACAATACCATTTTAACTTTAGTTGATGGGCATCAAATAGCTGGAGTCCATCCGGAAGCTATTTCTTCCCTGCATCCAACACTCGCCTGACTGTCTGTAGTAATTCTAACAAATATAATGATTTGGATGCCCGGTCTGATTCTGTTTCAGTTCTGTTCAGTTGATTTGTCAAAACCATCCCCATTGTTATCTGCCAGCATTCCTGCCCTGCAGGAATATTTTTGTCTGACAGGAATATTCCTTCGTTATTCAGGCGTCTCTTCGCCACGAGCTAGCAACGTCTCTCTTGTATCTAACTGAAATAATTAGGTAATTTCTTTATTCATGAAATTATTAAATGTTGGCACGTAGGTTGCTCTATCTAATAGACAGAAACAAAGAGTTAAATGCTGACTGGAAATGGAGTGAAATTATGAAAGCACGGAAATTACTGATAGCCGACGGAGATACCGCAGCACGTAAACAAATGGCTGAGTTCTTTGAGAATTCACACTTTGAGGTGGAAACCACTGCTTCTGCTGCCTATGCCATCGCCAAGATAGTTCAGAAGAATGAGCCATTGGTCATTCTGGGTGATTCGTTTGAAGAAAAAATTGCTGCAGTTGATGTCATTGCTTTGATGCGTAAGTGTAATAAGAATCTGCGCATCATTTTGGTTTCAGACGACAGTTCTCTGGAAACCTTAAAGCGGATTCGTGAAGATGGCATCTTCTACCATGCATTGAAGCCCCATAGTCAGGAAGACAATGAAGAGCTACGTTCCGCTGTGGAATGTGCAGTTCAAAGTTACTAATCAATCAAGACACGTTTTACATACATTTGCTCAAAGGAGTTCATCATGAAAAAAATAACTCAAATTACCCTTTCAACAATCGCATTATTAGCAACAGCACTTCCAGCCCTGGCTGAAACAGGAGCAAGAACTGACAACAGCATGACTCTGGTCTACTTGTTCTTAGGTGTCTGTGGTTTGATCATCTTCCTGCAACTGATCCCGGTTTTTGCTTTGGGGTTTGGCATCCTCAAAGGGTTGTTTGGTCATAAAGAGGCCCCCGCCACCAAAACCCACTGAATTGTGGCTGGATAGCATTATCACCACGGTGAGTTCAATTCATCGCAACACCTGCCAAAGATAGCAACTCTGCAGCGAGCTGGTTCTGAAATAGAATCAGCTCGTTTTTTTATTTTCCTTCTCGACACCAAAAGCACAACCATGGATTCCAATCCCTCAGGAATATTCCTGCAGTACAGGAATGATCTGCCTTAATCACAACGTCCCCAATAGAAGAAAATACCTAACTAGCCGATAACAAGTGGTTTTATTTTTTTATCTAAGTTGGCATGGCTGATGCTAAAGGTATAGTACAACAACGAAACAACAAACAAACTCATGGAGGCAACAATGGGATTCTATAAAGCTGAGACAGTACAAAACACAAAA
>Ga0307989_1001354_pt1 | contig 13291 bp, 8 predicted proteins | sample EllFjometagen185_FD_203164 | JGI IMG/M metagenome (GOLD analysis project Ga0307989, IMG submission 203164) | Marine microbial communities from Ellis Fjord, Antarctic Ocean - #185 | ecosystem: Environmental > Aquatic > Marine > Unclassified | place: Southern Ocean | collected 2014-10-08
GTTTTCGAAGGATACATACTTAAAGTGATTTGAAAGTTTAATGCCACCCTAGCTCAGTTGGTAGAGCAACGCATTCGTAATGCGTAGGTCAGGAGTTCGACTCTCCTGGGTGGCCCACTGCTAAACCTTTACTACATCCCCTTAAAACAAGGGTTATTCCTTAAAGCGTTATGCTCTCACGAAATGATACCGAGACATTTCACGCCACCACATGCCATATTCTTTGACACTATTTTGACACAGTTAATTTTTCTTTCAAACTTACAATGGAATCGCGGGTCTATTCGGAGAGGTAGATGGAAAGCTGCATGAGTTTGCATCGGCCATGTTTTGCAGGGCTAGCTCACAGGAGGGGCAATAGCAGTGAGTTTTCTGCTGCTATGTTTGCGCTCATCGATGAATTGTCTGGTAGCGTCCTGAAGCCGTGGATCCTCAAGCTCAGCCTCTGACATCAATCTGGCTCTAACAAGGGCCTCACGGTCTTCTACAAGCCTCAAGCGACGTTCTGCTTCACGTAGGTTGCCAGTGCCCGTAGCTAGCCTCTTTTCCTTACCACCAGGGAGACGGATGCGGATATAGTAGCTATTTCCTTTTCTACGAGTGTGGCCATTAAATACCCAGTTGATGAAGGAGCTACTTATTCAACATGTCTATGGAGATTTGTTCAATCTTTGTGATATAAATTGGCCTTATCGGGTTGTCTCTTGCGTCTGTGGGAGTGGATGCCATTTTATCAATGATGTCCATTCCTTTAACAACTCTTCCGAAAACAGTATAGTCCCCATCAAGCTGGGCTTGCTGAGCCAGGCAAACATAAAACTGGCTACCGTTTGAAGATTTGTCTGGATTTTGATCCCGTGCTGCTCCAATCGATCCTCTCAAGTGTCGTAGCCCAATTTCCGCAGGGATATTCTTGCCCACTCCGCCAGAGCCATCGTCTTCGCGAGATTCATTTTTTGTTAATGGATCACCTACTTGAACAACAAAATCAGGAATAATGCGGTGAAAGTAAGTGCCCTCCAATGCTCCTGAAGTTACAAGCTCCAGGAAGTTTTTTGAATGTAGGGGCACATCTTGCTCGAACAGGTCAATAACGAATTCACCCATACTTGTTTGAATCAAATAAAGAGGGTCATGCTGGGGCTGGGATAAGTATTGGGGATGATCCTCCAAATAACTTGGCCAAAATTTATTCTCGATCTCTCCAACGAGGAGAGCAGTACCGGTTTGTATTGCAGATACGACTGCTGATTCTTTCTCAGGCTCATACCACCAATATGTAAAAGCTGATCGGTAATCTCCAGTATATCGACCAACCATATATTCGGGGTACCCAAATTTATCCCAGAAGAGAACACGTTGATAATTTCTAGCAATCCCCCAAGCGGCAGGATGCTCTTCTGAGTAGATTCCATCAATCTCTTGAATGATCCTGATTCGGCGAGATTGGTCAAAGGTAATATCATATTCTTCAAGCAATTCATCAACGCGCGATTTTTTAAACCCACTAATATTGTTAGTGTTATTAACATCAGCTAAAGATGAGTGAAGGCTAGTCACTGGATTTGGGAAGATGAGACCACCCCAACTTTGCATGTAGATGGCAAAATTACGCTCCATGAGGTTTTTCCAGTTGGCATTACCATCGATGTACTTGATCCGCATATCGATGCCATATTCTATCATCATCTGCTGAACGGGTGTGACCATATAGTCTAAACCTTTTTGTATAGCTATCTCAAAACGCAAGACCCGGCCATCTTCATGAACCAGCCACCCCTCTTCATTTCTGGATGTATAACCAGCCTCCTCAAGGAGTTTGATTGCCTTCCCTGGAGAGTAAGCCACTTTTTCATTGTTAGGGTTCTCATAAACGGAACCTGAATACAATGAGTTCATCATGGAGTATTCACTGTAATACATCTCTTCATTCATCTTCTCGCGGTTATATAGGTAGGTGAAGGCCATACGAACTTTTTTATCATTGAAAGGCCATTTGCGCATATTGAATGCATAGCCAGAGGTGCCTGCTGGTTTTTCTGAGTAAATTTTACGCTTTTGAACCCAACCTTTTTGCACGGCCACGAAATTCGTCTCCTCAACCCACTCACGGGAAGCGGCAACCGTATAGAAATCACATTCGCCCTTCTTGAATTTCTCGAACATTAAAAGGTTGTTGTCCTTCACCACATTGAAAATAATCTTGTCAAAGTTATTCGTATATCTATGCATTGGGACATGTTCAGCCCAGTAGTCCAACCGACGGCTGAAGGTGAAGGATTCCTGAGTAATGATATCTTCCTCCTTGATTTCATAAGGACCTGAGCCGGGCATCATCTTAAATTGATACTCTTTCAAATACCCTGTCCCATCAAGCTGGTTTAGATAGTACGAAGGCATGATAGCCATGCCGCCAAAATAAAGCAGGTTGCGCCAGTTTAGGTCTTTACACGCCACTGAAACGATATATTTACTTTCAGCGATAGGGCGCTCGAACTTCCCATAAGTGAGTTGATCAGAGGGTGATAGGATTGACTCATCCATATGTAAGTCCCAAGTGGCAATCACATCCTCTGCGATAACCTCTCGACCATCTGACCAGCGAGCATCTGGATTGATACGGAACCAGTACTTCATTTTATCATCTGAAATTTTCCAATGACTTGCAAGTAAAGGGACATATTCAAGAGTAACAGGGTGGGTTGTGACCAAGCTTTCATAACACAAACTGGCAATAGTTGAGTTCTCAACATAATTGGCGTTCTGCCCCTCAATCCGCATGGTTGCCGGAAAGCGAGACGTAATATATCTGAAGGATCCGCCTTTTTTGGCCCGTGGATCGCCAAAATATTTTTGTTCTTCTAGCTTCATCTCATAGGTCACGTAACCCAAATCAGCTGCAATGTTTTCAAAGCCATACCCACCTTGCTCCGGAGAGGCTGTTGAGCTCAAAAAAACTGCTTCGTCAATCTCATCACCAGTTTCTTGCCAGTATGACCACCCAATAAGCTTTTGATCGTTCGCATACGCACCGGTTCTTTTCTTTTGACCATTTTCGTACCACTCGGTATAAGCTCCTTCGAGCACGTCATTTTTGAATACACCTTGTTCATGTATGCGGCCATTCTCGTACCAAAAGGTATATGGTCCATGGCGCTTACCATTCTCAACCGTGACACTAGCTTGCTTCTGTTGGCTAGGATACCACTCTGTATACTGACCTTGAGCAAAACCATCAGAAAATGAAAGTTCTGCCTTTTTCTTCCCATTGGTGTGCCATGTTGTCCACATTCCATTTAGTACAGGATTCCCACTATCATCTACACCATTATAGTTTGTTTCCTCTTTCACCAAAGCATGTTCATATAGGACAGTCTTGTATAAAAATCCGTTTTCTGCATAATGCGACCAGAGACTATCTTTTCTTCCTGCCTTATAGAATCCGGTAAATGCGGTTTTGCCATTTTCGTGAATGTCAAATACCCCACCATTATAAAGCGTTGGAGATGTGGGGCTATATACAAGCCCACCCTTCTCAATCAGAAGGTTTGCCCCCCAATTATTTTGGGGATAAGCTAATGTCGCTAAACAAGTCAGCAGGGCAATAATTCTAAGAAGGGTTCTCATTATCTTAATCCTTTATGTTGAACCGTAGGCCTTATGCAATTTTCTTATCGGAAGGCTCATAGGTAAACGAAAAAACAGTGTCCGTCATCCAGCGCCTGAAGCCTTCATTATCCATGAACTGCTTAAAGAGTTCAGTGTCATCTTTCATAACAGCGGTCATGACGCGCAAGAGTGCCTTGTCATGCTCGATACGAGCATTCTGCTTATCAGAGTTCGCCTGAGCATTCTTATATGCTTTATCCTCGGCCACCCTCGCAGGAATGGTCTCAGTAATGAGCTCTCGGACTCGATCCGCATCTTCCCAGGGGATGTCGCCAAAATGATCATTGAATACTTTGATGATGTTTGAAAGCCTATCCATCTCGGGTTCTGGTTTATGCCCAGCTCCAGAAGTTGGAATCGGTCCAATTTCAGCATCATCATCGGGTAGAATGATATGCTGCATCGATCGTTTTTCAGCACGATAGCTATCCATATCGATGGCATCCAGGATACCTTTAGAGAGATCTATCTCAACAGGTGATGGTAGTTTTGAGACAAGAAAATTGAGAAAGATAGACAACTTTTCCCAGCTCGCATTGTTGTAGGGTAAGACTGAGGATAAGAAGCCATAGGTACGTACAAAGCCTTTCGCCTTCCCCTTAAAATCAACCTGTCCGCTTTCGTCTAGGTCATTAAGATATACAACGACGCATGCATCTAAAATTGGATCCAGCTCTTCGCGATCGGATCCAGCGAGGTAGTTTTTGACAAAGGTGTCGACCTGGTCGAAAGAATACACCTGGGCACCATCAAGATCAGCTTGCAGATCATGAAGCTTATTGGGGTCTGTTTCTTCTGCCAATATGGTTGAGCGGTAAAATGTGGAGAAGGACTCCTTTATCATCTCCAGATCATTCATAAAATCCAATACGAAGACATCATGCTTCTTCGGATGCGCCCGATTGAGTCTCGAAAGTGTTTGGACAGCCTTTATCCCAGACAATGTTTTATCCACGTACATGGTGTGTAGCAATGGTTCATCATATCCTGTCTGAAACTTGTCTGCACAGATCAAAAAGCGATAAGGATCATCTTTAATCCGCTCAGCGATCTTGTTAGAGGGGAAACCGTTTAACGATGCTTCAGTAACCTTTTTGTTCCCGAATTGATAATCGCCTGAGAAAGCAACGATAGCATCATAGGGACTTTTGCGTTTTTCCAGGTATTCTCGAATTGCGTGAAAATATTGCAAAGCCCTTTCTATACCATTGGTGACCACCATAGCTCGCGCAGACCCACCGATTTTGTTTTGTGAGATGACCTGCTGGTGGAAGTGGTCCACCATGATTTCGGATTTTAGACTGATGGCATGCTCGTGGCCCTCAACATACCGGCGTAATTTTTTCTGGGCTCTCTTTACATCAAATTCGGGATCGTCCTCAACTTTCTTGGCCAGTTTGTAATAGCTTGCCACAGGTGTGTAATGCTTCAGCACATCCAGTATAAAGCCTTCTTGAATGGCCTGTTTCATGGAATAGTTATGGGATGCGTGGTGTTGGATTTTTCCGTCGGGCTGTGGCGCTGGTTCACCAAAAATTTCTAGCGTTTTTGATTTCGGCGTGGCGGTAAAGGCAAAATAACTGGCATTTGGAAGTATCTTCCGAGAATCCATGATGCGATTGATCTGATCCTCATAGGTTTCTTCTTCAGCTTGCTCACCAGCTACTGACAAAGCCTGGGCGACAGCAGCCGAAGCCTTGCCTCCCTGGCTTGAGTGGGCTTCATCTATGATGATGGCGAAATGCTGCCCGCGCTGTGTATTGCCGATCTCATCTAGAATAAAGGGGAACTTCTGAATGGTGGAGATGATGATCTTTTTGCCATTCTCAATGAATTTCTTTAAATCCCCGGAGTGCTCAGCATGTCCAACAGTTGCGTTGACCTGGGAGTATTGCTTGATGGTGTCTCGAATCTGCTTGTCCAGTAGCTTGCGGTCTGTGACCACAATGACGGAATCCAGTATATCAGATTCATCCTTGCGTAAACCAATGAGCTGATGAGCCAGCCAGGCGATGGAGTTGCTTTTACCGCTACCGGCAGAATGTTGTATCAGATAACTCTTCCCGGGGCCATTGAGCTGTACATCTGAAAGCAGTTGCCTGACGACATCCAGCTGGTGGTACCGAGGCCAGATCTGGGTTCGCTTCTTTTTGCCAGTTTTCTCATTCTTTTCTTCAACGATCTGGGCATAGTTTTCCAAAATATTGGTCAGACTTTCACGGGTGAGCACATCATTCCAGAGGTAGTCTGTCTTCAAAGCAAACTCTGCAGGTGGGTTGCCGGCACCATCGTTCCAGCCCTTGTTAAATGGCAGAAACCAGGATGCTTTTCCCTTGAGGTGCGTACAGAAACGCACTTCACTCTCATCCACTGCGAAGTGGGCTACACAGCGACCAAACTCGAACAGTTTTTCACGCGGGTTGCGATCCTTTTTATACTGCCAGACCGCATCATCCACGGTTTGTTTTGTAAGGCTATTTTTTAACTCGAAGGTGAAGACTGGGAGGCCATTGATGAAGAGACCCATATCAAGCGCCAGTTGTGTTTCATCACGACTATAGCGTAACTGACGGGAAACGCTGAAGCGGTTCTGGTCAAATAGCTCTATGGCTTTATCATTTCCACCTGAGGGCGTTCCATAAAATAGATCAATATCGTGCGCGCCATGACGGATGCCATTGCGGAGTATATCGATGGTTCCACGTTTTGACACTTCTCCCTGGAGTCGACTGAGGAATTTGCGACGGGTGGGACCATCCTCATGCAGAGATAAAGTCTCTGAGATATCAGGCTGAGTTTTGCTCAGAAATGCCGAGAGTTGTACAAGATCTACGCAATATTCGCGATCATAGTCATAGGGATTGCCGGCTAGCCAGCCCATGCCACCATAGGTTGAAGACGGATCACCAATGGTTTCAGCCTTGGGGGGATCACAAGGGTTTCCGGAAAGAGCTTTACAAATTCGTCGTTCGAGTCCGCGCTCTGTAGTATCAGTTAGCATGGTTATATCCCGAATTGCTTGCGAACCATGCCCTGTCCCAGCAAGTCTTTGTAAAGGAGGTAACTGCCCACTTCATAACGAATACGTCCTGCTGGTATAGCTGGAGATATGCGAAGTTCATCTGCAAATGCTTCTACAGCCTCCTTCGATGGGAAGGAATCTTTAATTAATTCCTCATTCCAGTACTCATCGGAGATGAGATTCTCCCTGGCAAATTGATTGGCTTCTGCTTCACAAGCATGACCATCTTCTTCCGAAAGCTCATCGATGAATTCAAGATTCTCGGCGTTTAGATGCATCACCACATGGGCCAATTCATGAAAAAGGGTGAACCAAAAATTATCCATGCGGTCATACCGTAAAGTAAGTGCAACTAGGGGAGCCCCATTTGAAAGGAGAATAGCTGCTCCATCCAGCCGGGTTTTTGGGAGGTGCCCTTCAATAATCAAATGGATTCCAGCTTTATTGAGGAATTGTTTAGCTAGTAGAGGACCCTGTTCAAAGTAGCTCAATTTCACTAGCTCTAAGAAGAATTCAGATGAGAGTCGACTAGCATTATATTCAGGAAGAGTTTCAGCCAAGGCAAGAGTGATAATGCGAATCCTCCAAGCAGCCAGAGCATGGGGGTCAGGTGTATGTTTTAAATGCAAACCCTTCCTCCCCAAAGCAGGTGAAAACTCCTGTGTTCCCAGTGGTGCCAAAAAGGAACTCATGAGTTCAGGGAGTTTTTTTCTAGCCTCTCGTGCATTACCTTCAAATTCGGGAAACCACCCTCGCTTTACCATCTCAGCAATGGGGAAATGGCGAAAGTCAGTCTCGGGAACTGAATGAATGCTCTCAGGAGATGGATTTTTCTGCATGAATACTTCAGCAGGGATACCCAGCCCCAGGTGCAGTTTACGTATCATTGGTAAACTGAGACCACGTTTCCCGGAAAGGACCTCTGATACCTTGCTGGCGCTGCCGAGATATGGGATCAGATCTTTAGCTAGGAGATCATTTTGCTCCATACGAAACTTGATAGCAGAAATGGGATCAGGCAATTCTATGGGGTAATGCTGTTCCTCATATAGTTCAATAAGCTTTACCCAGAGCTCTGATTCGTCGGCGCCAGTAGTTCCGAGTTTGGCATCAAATAAAACATCAACCCGCTCGAGTGCCTGCTCATATTGTTCTTCAGTTTTTATGAGTCGTGGTATCATCAGATTTCTTCCGCATCGTCAATAGCATCATATTCCTTGTGAGTTCCGATAAACCGGATAAACACAGTCTGGGATTCGTAATTGATTCTTACGATCAAACGGTATTTATTCCCCCCGATGTTAAACACAACGCGCCCCTTTTTTAGAATGGTGGCAGATCCATATTTCTCCTTGATGTCTGCCGGTGACTCCCATTTTGCTCTCGATGCTTCAGCATGCCATGCTTTGAGTGGCTGTTCTGAGTCTGGGTATTTTTCCCAGAATTCACGCAAAATTCTTTTGGAGATCACATGCATCTAATATGGAGTTCCCATAACAGTTGTCAACATAATACTTCCCAATATGGGAACTTATTTTTTTTCTTCCTCATCCATACGCTCTGAGGCTAACTCGGTTGAGAAATATCTTTGGAGGACTTTTTCCATTTTCAGCCTAAAATTTGTTTGACCGCCCGATCCGGGAAAGTCGATCATTTCAGTATTGAGAACATTGTAACCCTTTTGGGCCAATAAGTTGAATAGACCATCATACACCGGACGAGAGATGAGGATGATAGGAACGGACTTGTCAATATTCTGCGTTAGTTTATTCATGAAATCAGGTCGATGTTTTTTAATCACAGCAACCTTATCCTTCGTCCTCGTCACTCCAATGGGATCATCAAGAGCATCCTCCAGAAAGAAACCATCTTCACAGAATCGATCTAATAGATTTTTCTTGTTATTTCTGATAACCTGGGCAGGATCTGAAAGCTTATATACCACACGCATCGTTTGTATAAACAGAGAATCTTGTTCTTTAACATTCTCATAGTAAAAGAAGCGTTTCACATCGTCAGGTGGAGACTCCGCAACGAAAAGAAGTTTGATGGGGGTGGGTTGATATCTCTCTCTGGCCTTTTGGATATTATTCATTAGATGTTGCCCCCTCCAATTCAAGTTCACTATCGGATAGTTTAGCTGCAGCCTCCCTGACATCCAGCTTCCCAGTAACCACATCAGCAATTAAGCTAGTTCGGTATTCCTTCATTAGTTCAATTTCACGATCTAGGCGATTGACGGCAGTTTCGATCTTCATATTTGTTCGCTCAATAAAGTTAACGATTACTAATTGCTCATCTATTGGTGGAGTGGCAACCATGATCTGATATAAATCCTTCCGGTCCACGCCGGGAACCGCCGACTTGCCAGCATGGTCAGCTTTAGAAATCGTTCGTAGTAAATGGTAGCACCAAAGAGGGAGATTCGCTTGAAAGTCAGTGACAAAAAGTGCAGTGTTGTGCGGCCAATAATCTTTCTCCACATAGAATACAGCATCTGTGGAACCATATCGCCCCATCACTACACCCGGCGCATGAGCTTTGCACTTTTCATGAGTCCCTATTTCGCCACCAGATGAGATTACCGGAAAAGGTCCCTCAGTTCTTTTTTCCGCAGGCAAATCATATCCGCGTTGGAGACGCGTTACCCACTTCAAGCGCTTCACCTCCCAATGTTCCGGCACCTCTCCTAGCCACTCAACCCTGGAATCCTTCATGGGCACATTAGGATCCAGTCCCTTGGTCACCACTTGACGAATAGTGGCTTGTTTCTGCTCTTCCAGGAGCTTGAAGAGCTGCTTCTTGGCAGCAATCAGCTTCTTGATGCGCCGGTCCATGTAGTTCAGGTATTTGACGATGGTGGCTTGTTCGTTTGGAGGAGGAAGGGGTATTCGCGATCGACTCAGCTTTGTGTAGTCAATGTTTTGACCTTGTCTAATCCCTGTGACATACAAACCTAAATTTTCAATGTATGGAGTAGACTTGAACAAGTGTGCAATAAAATCGTGATTCTCATGCTTTTTTGAAAAGAGGATGGTGTACGCTGGGCTAATTATCCCTTGTTCTCGTGCATACTCAATACCTCCCTGAAAAGATCTGAGACTGATGACAAAATCACCCTTCATTACTAACTTGAGTAAGTGAAGATCTTTTAGTGCGAGGACAGTTCTATTTTCATAGTCTTCTTTTCGCACCACCCCTTTTGTTTGGGTGGCAGCTAATAAAGGCTCCTCAGGGAAGCCCTTTGTTACTCTTTCTTGGAGAATGGCTTTAGTCCTGGGTAGCCGCCAGTGCTCAGGCACAAGTCCAAGCCACTCAACCTCAGATTCCTTCATCGCTAGATAGGGTTTGAGTCCAACCATCAGGAGAGCACCTCAAACCACTCCTTGATCCGTAACGCCATCAAGCGTCGGCGCTGGGCCAGGAATTCATCATAGCTGGGGATCTCTCGATCAAGGAGGGCAAGCGGGATACAATTTTGCTTAAAGTTTTCTTGAAGACGCTCCAGCTCCACAATCCCACCATATTTTTTATCCCCTCCATTTACCTGGTCAATTAAATGCTTGAAATAGACCTCTGGCGCTTTGTCTCCGATAGCGATATTGATCTCGCTCTGTGCCATGACAAAATTAGCAATCTGGTTGTAACGACCCCGACTGAGACCCTTCTTCTTCAGGTGGTTCCGAGGGTATATGTGGTGTTTATCACCTCGGTTCAAAATCAAATCCCGAACTGTGATATCTGTAGAGAGAAACCCTTTGTCTCCCAGGCGTACCTGTGCTGCCTGATATGCGATAAAGTATGGGCTTTGACCCGATGAAGTATCCATGAGTTGGGGGAGCATTCCAGTCCAGAATGAATCTGGTAACTCATTTTCAATAATTGATTCTGAATAAGCTTCAAGACCCTGGGCTTCAATCTGTCTGATATCAAAATCAAAGGCAGTTTCGGGCGCGCCTGAATACTTCCGGGTTAAGATGGACATGGCATACCAGCGCCGAACAATCCGCTCCAGGTTATCCGAAGACAGGCCCTCTGAGCGTCCCTTCAAATAGACGATGTAGGCAAAATTAACGGCATTCTGGCTGCGGATAAGCGAGCTGGTCACGAACCCAGCTGACCTGAGTATCATGGTCAGTCGATCGAAGTGAGTCTTGCTCATGAAGTTCATGATCCCATCCTTCAGTTTCCCAAAAGATATCTCCGCGATGGACTCTTCATATTCACGGGTTTCAAAATTTCTCCCAGACAGTAGTGCCACCAGGTCCTGTAGCTTGCCACGACCGAACTCCGAAGTGAACGCGACCCTGAGCATATCCGTATAGGTCGGATCATACAGGTCGTCATTAACATCTTTCAGCCATTTCATTTTTGGCATGAAATCGGACTCAGCGAAAGCTTTATCTCCCTTCATGATCTTTGTGAAAAATTCAGGTGCTATGGCCAGATGACAAAAATAGTCGATTGCCTTCCGCAGCATGTTGCCGCCATAGGTCTCGTTCACCGAGATCTTTGACATGGCAAAATCAGCCTGGGATAATTCTGTTCCAGCAGAATTCACACGGATGAAGATTTCTGTGACCGTTTCAATGTCCAGGTCTTCGGCCAACTCAATCAAACCGACATGGTTGCTAATAATTTTACTGACACGCTCGAGGATTTTACCAATTTCTTTGCGGTCTATCCCTGGGTTTCTGGCGACATAATCATCGGTGAGCTCGCCCAGGTAGACATCGGGATCGAAAATGGCTTTGATATCATCAATCCATTCTGAGTTCTTGGCGATAGCAGGATTTCGGACCTCAAATTTTTCTTCAATAGGGTTGAATGCGATCCGAATCCTCACAGTTTCATAGTCTTTGGTGAGAACCTCCCGGCCCAATAAAGCAGCCATTAATGCCGTTACGCGTTGCTGTCCATCGATGAGAATACGTTTTCCCGCAGAGGGTGATCCATCCTTCAGCTTGACAGTGGGATTTCGCCAAGAGATGAGATATCCAACCGGATAGCCCTGGTAAAGTGAGTCCAGGAGATTTCGAACTTTGGTGGCATCCCAAACAAAAGGTCTCTGAATTTCCGGGATAGCAATCTCGCCTGACTTTACCCAGGTCAATAGCGTTTCAATAGGATGTGGTGTAACAGAATATCGTTGCGTTGCCATTATGAATTTTCCTTTGCAATTGCTTTGACAATGCGAGCTCTGGCTTCTGCAGTCTCAGCAAGGGCAGTGTCTTCTCTTGTCTGAGTTATCCACTCAAAGAAGCGCTGTACCCCATGCCGTGTTGTGCTCTCATCTCTGCAATTTTTTATGAATACGAACTGTATTTTTTGAACCTGATCAGCCACAAAAATTCCAAATGGTGCATTCACCACAGTTGCATCCGGGAAACCAAGCAGTTTTAGTGCTTGCGCTTCAGTTGCAGTCTTGTTGCAACCGATTATGTGAATCGGCCCTCCTCTTTTTTCTTTTAGGACCTCTGCTAATTTATAGTCCCCTAGAAACGGCTGACCAACCATCTCCTTTGCTGGACCGACAGTTAAAGCAGCAGGTATTGCATCCGGAATGATGAGAATATCTTTGCCAGCAATTTCTACTATGTGATAGTCACCCTCTACTTTAGTTCCCTTTCGACCCATCATGACAGTCTTAAGAACTGCAACGATTTCCATTCGCCTCTTTTTAAAGTCAAGCCTTGACCAGTCAAGTGCTTGACCCTTATAATATGCTCCTGTGCTTGCCACTCTCACGCCCGACTGGGCCAGCCTAAGGATTGCATCCTGAATGGCTTCATTAACACGATCCTTAAGGGTTTGTTTCGATGTGACTTTTCCACCTCTAAAAAGACTTTGGGTCCCCACATATTTCTGAAAACTCTCATTCCTTTGACCGCTTGGAGTGTTGTCTGTTTTGATGTTGCCAAGATCAATGAGTCTAACCTTCTCTGGGGCTTCTGACAATGCGGTCATCAATTCCGCATGGCAGATACCGATATCACTGCCTGTATTCGCCCATCCAGAATTCCCATTGGACAATGATATAAGGATGTCACAATCTTTCGCCGCTTTTAGGCAAACCTCCCAGCTATCCTTTGTTCCAGGTTGAGGGGGAGTATCTTCATTTATCCAAACTTCAATCATGTGCTTGCCGAGAAATTGAGAATCCTCAAGGTCCTTCTTCAATTCTTTACGGATATCGGATAGTTTGGTAGCCCCTTTACCAGTAGGAAAGTCGTCATCACAACGGCTTGAAATCATTACTCGTAGTTTCGATGATAGAGCCATCAGCTCTTTCCCCCGATAATTTCATTCAACATGCCATCCGTCTCGTTTTCCAGTGCAAAAATATCAGCCCGAATCTCATCAAGTGTGCGCATCGGTTGTGGCTTATAAAAATAGCGGGTGAAACTGACTTCATACCCGATCTTAACGCTATCCGCCTTATACCAGGCATCAGCAGCATAAGGTAATACTTCCCGCTGTAGGAATTTCTCGATCCCGCCCGGTTCAAGGAGAGGGATCTGTTCTGTATCTCTAAAGTCACTGTCTGGCTCATATTCAACCACAAAGGTCTTTCCGTCTAGCTCTGTTTCGAACAATCCA
>Ga0307989_1001357_pt1 | contig 13273 bp, 8 predicted proteins | sample EllFjometagen185_FD_203164 | JGI IMG/M metagenome (GOLD analysis project Ga0307989, IMG submission 203164) | Marine microbial communities from Ellis Fjord, Antarctic Ocean - #185 | ecosystem: Environmental > Aquatic > Marine > Unclassified | place: Southern Ocean | collected 2014-10-08
AAGCCCTTCGTTTTTAAGTTTTTCAAGATATTTTTTTGTTTCAACTTTCTCACTATCTGCAACAGCTACTTTCATCTTTTTTCCGATCTGGAAAAAAGGCAAAGCCAGCGCCTCTCGGACTTCTGCGACATCAATCTTTGAACTTAGATCCACATTAATCACCACACTCAAAATATCGACATAAGGCAATTTCACTTTTTTGGCTGCAGAAACTGCTTTCTGCTCCACAAAATCACGATTAATTTCATTCAAGGCACTCTCCGCGCTCACTGCCTCGAGAGGCTTAGCGGTAATTTTTTGTTTTTGGAGGGCGGTAATTTGTCTGGTGTCTGACATTTTTGTTTTCTTTTTTGTTCAATATAATCTTGCTATTTTAGCAAAAACAAGCGAAAAAATCAAGTTTTTCACTATCTAAATGGCGCGAGAGACGGGATTTGAACCCGCGACCTCCGCCGTGACAGGGCGGCGCTCTAACCAGCTGAGCTACTCCCGCAAATATAAATTTGCTTGATCTAAAACGTACAAAATTTCAAATTCAACTATTTTTATCTCCTAATTCTCAATTTCTAATTTTCAAACAATGCTCAATGCTTCAATTTTTTGAATTAAAAAACATTTGAAATTAGAAATTTTACAGCTAAAGTTGCGTGATTCTAAATCTTCCTCTCAATCTTTTCAACCTTCCAAGCCTGAATAATATCACCCTCCTGAATCTTAGTTTTCTTCAATGAGAGCTTCAGGCCACACTCAAATCCTTCCTTCACCTCATGCGTATTTTCTTGATCGCGCTTCAGGCTCATAATCCGACTTTCATCAATCATCTCTCCGTCACGCAAAATCCTTATATTTGAGCCATTTATCATTACTCCAATCTTCACCAAACCACCCACCGTTTGCTCCTTGCCCTTCGTGAAGAAAATTCCCTTCACCTCCAATTCTCCCAAATCTGTTTCGATTTCCTCAGGATCAAGCAGACCACCAAGCAGCTTTTCAATCTCTTCAAGAAGCTTGTAAATAATCGTGTGCTGTCGAATGGTAACTCCCTCTCTGTCCGCAAGCTTCACCACATCCAGTGGAATTTTCGTGTGATAAGCGATCAGTAAACCATCCGCAGCCGCAGCCATCAAAACATCTGTCTCACTCACCTGACCAACCCCTTCATGAATAATTTTGGCTTTTGCATTCTTGCCTCCAATCTTTGCGATGTTTTCTCGAATCGCCTCCAGACTTCCTTCCACATCCGCCTTTAAAACAATTTTCAACTCCTTCATCTCTCCCGCGTTAATCCTGCCAATAATCTGACTCATGCCACTAGCTTTTTCCCGTGTTGCCACATCCAGAATTTTTTGCATTTCAATTGATTTTTTCTTCGCCATTTCTGCATCAGGCAAAACCTGCAAAATCTCACCAACTCCAGTCCGAGGTAAATCTGATAATCCTGCAATCAAGACAGGCATACCTGGAAGAGCTGTTTTCACTGTCTTTTGATTCCAGTCAAACATTTTCTTCACTCTTCCAATGATTGGACCAATGACAAAATTATCACCAACCTTCAGAGTCCCAGTATTCACCAAGACCGTAGCTATCGGTCCGAGCGATTTATCGAGTCGTGACTCAATCACTGTCCCGACCGCTTCACGCTTGGGATTCGCCTTGACTGGATTGAGATCATTGATCAGCAAAACAATCTCCAATAACTCCTCAATGCCTTGATTAGTCGGCGCGGAAATTGGCACAATCTCCGTCTTGCCGCCCCAATCTGACGCTTGCAAATCGTGCTCCGCGAGCTCACCTTTAACTTTGTCAATGTTCGCCCCATCTTTATCGATCTTCGTAATTGCGATAATTATAGGTACTTCAGCCTCTCGCGCGTGATTAATCGCTTCAACCGTTTGCGGTTTCACACCTTCCTCCGCAGCCACCACAATTATTGCAATGTCCGTCGCCTTCGCCCCTCTAGCTCGCATCGTGGTGAAAGCTTCATGCCCAGGAGTGTCGAGAAAAGTAATTTTTCTTTTTTCGGTCTGAGCCTCAGCCTTTTTTGCTTTGCCCTTCTGAGGCTTCACATCTTTCTGCATCTGAAGCTCAATCTGATAAGCACCAATGTGCTGCGTGATTCCACCGCTCTCACCTTTGACCACGTTTGTTTTTCGAATCGTGTCGAGCAGCGTAGTTTTCCCATGATCAACATGCCCCATCACTGCCACAATCGGTGGTCTTTCTTTCAAATTTTTTGAATCGTCTTCAAGCAGTTTTGCGATATTTCCTTTCAAAATTTCTTTCCCACTAACTGCACTGGTGTCTCGTGAAACCTTGCAGCTAAAAGCATCTGCAACAATCGAAGCCGTTTCGAAATCAATAATCTGATTCAAGTTACTCATCACTCCATTCTTCAAAAGCTCTCCCACAATTCGAATGGGGCTTACGCTCATTTTTTCGGCTAATTCTCTCACTGAAATTGTGTCGCCCATTTTTATTTCACCTTTCAGCGAAGCAGCTTGCTTGCTCGTGTCCTGCATTGCCTCTTCTAATTTTTCTTGTTGGCGAGTAATACGGTTCATTTTGTCTTTTTCCATTTTCTTTACCTTCCGCGTAATCAGCTTTTCGCTCGCCTTTTTTGCACGTGCCCATCTCGCACGCGCAGCATCCTGATCCCCTTCAACTTTTTTTAAATCATCTTTGGCGGATTTTTCTTCCTCACCCTCTTTATCCTTTTGGGATGATTTAGCTGACTCCTCTCCTGCCTCATCCTCCCCTTCTTCTGCTTCCTCGTCGAAAACCATGCCCATCAACTCGACACCGTCTTCTTCTTTTTCTTTGCTCCAGTTCTCGATAATTTCATTTGTCTTTTTCGCATCAACTTCCATGGCTTTTTCATCCACACCAAAATTCGCGAGTTTCTCACGAAGCTCTTCCGTCTTAATTTTAAGTTTGCGCGCAATGTCCGAGATTCTCATAAAAAGCGGAAAATGTAAGAGTGAGTTTACACTAAAAGAGTCTGAAATGAAGCATGAAGAATTTTACGACACTTAGTATTATTTCAAATTAAAAATTATTGTATTGCGAAAATTCCACCAAAAAGCTAAATTCCTCCCACTTTCCATTTTCAATCTTCCAACATCCAATCTCGGGGTGTGGCGCAGTTGGTAGCGCGCACGGTTTGGGACCGTGAGGCCCCCGGTTCGAGCCCGGGCACCCCGACCATTGTGTGTCATGACAAATAATTATTATGGAATATTTTGAATTACATCCGGCCGATGGTCAAAAATTGATGGATTTCTCGCCATTATTTTTTATTGAAAAAATTTTAAAAGTTTTAATTGAGCAGGAGAAAGGGAAAGTAGAAAATTTTTTAAATACGAAAAACAATAATAAAAAGTTTAAGTTTTCTATTGGTGAAGATAATTTTGAATATATTTACAAACAAATCAGAGAATGTTGGCATGCTACATATCAAGCTTTGGCAATCAATAAAGCTTACGGCATTAGATACAATCTGATGATTTCAGATAGTCCAGATGTTATTCTGACGAATAAAGAGAATTGCATTCCAGTGGAAATTTATGAAGCTTTCGAGTTTTTACAACAAGAAAGAGACCAAATCAATATTAAAGAGGAGGTGAAAAAGCTTTGGGATAAAAAGAGTAAAAAAAGTTATGGGGATGAGACACGATTGTTAATCGTAAATAGAAAAAAATCTATTAACGCTAGTTTCAATGTCAGTGAATATATTAGGCAAGTACAAAAGTATGACTGGCCATTTGCGAGCATAGGACTTTGTCTTTTTAATGAGAAAGAAGGTCATGCCTTTTTTGATGTTTCTATGGGGATTGATCCATTAAGACCTCCAATGATCAACTTCGACATAAAGAACGACGGCAGTTTTTTATACTAAATTACGCAGAAATATTCTTGTGAATATCCTCGATTTGCGATAGATAATCTCTCAAATCTTTGATTGTCCTGTAAATTAATTCATCATAGCGTCTGGTCGCTGGTTCAAAATTTGTCTTGTACCCCCGACCAGAAAATTTCTAGCAAGAAAATTTTCCCCTAAGTCTTAACCTTCGTCTTAAGCCTTTTGTTGGGCTCAAGTTTCTAAAACAAAACTCCCTCATCCTCCACATTAATCTTCCTCCTAACCTTTTTCCGCGCACAAAAAAACACAAAAGCCTACAAACAGCACAGCCGAACCTTTCTGCAAGACCACTGAAGTGAACACCAAAAACCTACTCCTCATCTTCCTCATCCTCCTCCGCCTTCGAGAAAATCTTAATCAGCAAAGCTTTTTGTACCAACAACCTGTTCGCAACCTGATCAAAAACAACCGACTGATCACCATCAATCACCTTCCCCGTAATTTCTTTACCACGATGAGCAGGCAAGCAGTGCATCACAATCGCGTTTTCTGACGCCTTTTTCAGTGCTTCAGTATTCAGCTGAAAAGGCATAAATAATCTTTCACGTTCCTCTCGTTCCTCAGCACTTATTCCATCACCCATACTCGTCCACGTGTCAGTGTAAACCACATCCGCATTTTTCAAAGCCTCATTAACATCTTCGGTTTGCTTGATCTGACTGTATTCAAACTGATATTTCGAAGGACCAGCAAGCATAAATTCAAATCCAAGTATCTCTGCCGAAAGCGCAAGCGAGAGAGCCACGTTATTTCCATCACCAAGAAAAGCAATCTTGAAATCATCCAGTCGCCCCAATTTTTCACGAATCGTCAGTAAATCTGCCAAAATTTGACAAGGATGCTCACGATCAGAAAGCGCATTAATGACAGGCACACTCGCTGCCGTCGCGAATCTTTCGAGAGCCGTGTGATCAAATACACGAGCTACAACCGCTGTAAAATAGCTGCTCATTGTTCTCGCCATGTCCTCCGCACTTTCACGCTCACCGAGCTTCCCAGCATCCAGCGGAGAAAAATATGAAAATTCGCCACCGAGCTCATAAACCCCAATCTCAAAACTAGCTTTGGTTCTCAGGCTTGGCTTTTCAAAGTAAAGTGCAATGCGCTGATCTTTCAACATTTTCGAAGTAACTCTCAACCTCTGCGTAGCTGCCACTTCCAACAACTCAAGAATCTCATCTTTTGTAAGATCGGCGATGGAAAGAATGTTTTTTTTCATGATGTGAGTAGTTTAAGCAATTTTATAAATTAGTCTGTTCTTTCATTTTCCAAAGACTCCCCAAGATAGTCCTTCAGTCCTTTTTATACTCAATTGCGTTTACGCAAGTGTATAATACTACGAAGCTTTTAGCACTGTTGATCTTTAAATCAAGACTAATTTGATGATTCAGTACTCGACATGATGCACAATTATTAAAGCGAAGTAGTATATCATGGTTCAAGTTTAACAAAAAATCTGTGATCTTAAATTGCTGACAAAACTGCATCCACGCTTGCTTCGATCTGCTGAGATTGATTCGCCATTTTTGCCTCAATCCCTGCCAACTTTCCAGTGTGGTAATTGATTGTCGCATCCGGATCTTTGAGTAAATTGCCCGTCAAAACACCCACGACTTTTTCACCTTTTTTGATTACTCCCGATTGTGCCAACTGTCGGATGCCAGCAAGTGAACAAGCTGAAGCTGGCTCGCAACCGATGCCGCTGGCGTCGATGGTAGCTTTGGCGTCAAGAATTTCATTCTCGCTCGCTTCCAAAACAATTCCATTTGTTTCCTCGATGGATCTTTTGGCGCGGAGGTAGCTCTGGGGATTGCCGATTTTTATCGCGGTAGCGATGGTTTCGGGATTTTCTACTGCTGAGAAATTTTCCCAGCCCGATTCGAAATAATTGAAAAAAGGATTCGCGCCAGCAGCTTGGACGGAGACGAGGCGTGGTTTCCGATCAATTAAGCCAAGCTCAAAAGCTTCGACAATCGCTTTGCCAAAAGCTGAGCTGTTGCCCAAATTTCCCGCGGGCAGGACGATCCAGTCGGGAGCTTCCCAATTCAATTGCTGCAAAATTTCAAAGACAATCGTTTTTTGTCCCTCGATGCGAAAGGGGTTCACCGAGTTCAGAACGTAAATCGATTCGGCGGGATTCTGAGGATCAAACTGTTTGCCGAGCTCATTCACAAGCTGCATCGCCGCATCGAAATCTCCCTCAATTTGCAAAACTTTGGCACCGAAAGCGAGAGCTTGACTCAGCTTGCCGAAAGCAATTTTGCCTGCGGGAATGATCACAATGCCGTTCAGTCCAGCTTCGGCGCAGTAGCTGGCGAGGCTGGCTGAAGTATTGCCGGTCGAAGCGCAGACGAAGCTGTGGCAACCCAAACTGACTCCTGCAGTGATGGCGCTGCACATCCCGCGATCTTTGAAACTGCCAGTGGGATTTTCGCCTTCATGCTTGAAGAATAGTTCGACTCCTAACTCTTGGGAAAGTTTTCTGGCGGGATAAAGGCGGGTGTTGCCTTCGAAGCGGGAGATTATTTTTTTCGTGGGAAATAAAAGCTCGCGGTAACGCCAAACGCCACTGGCGTCGGGGAGCTCTCGACTGCCTAATCTACTCTCAAAAAGTTCTTTGAGCTTGAGTTTCTTCAGCTCGGCAAAATCCTGCTGAACGTCGAGCAGCCCACCGCATTCGCAGACGACGCGATTCTCAGTGATTTCATAATTTTTTTGACACGCGATGCAGGAGAGTTTGGACACGCTATTTTAAATTTATGAAATTTTTTGAAGTAATTGCACTAAATTCATTTATGAGATCATTTTCTCGCAACGCAAAATTGAGCTGTCGAATAAAAATTTCATCGTTGGTTATCAAGTATCGACAGTTAGTTTTTGCAGCCATTATTCCGTGCAATGCGTCAATCGAATCAATTGAATATTGTGAAGTTAGTTGTGTAAAAACTCCTAAATTTTCTTCACTTAGTTCTTCTTTTTCGAGAAGAGTGACCCAACTTAGCTGAAGTATTTTTTTAGCTACATTATCAATTTTTTCAATTTCATCATTCTCCAATTTATATTTATTTCTTATTTTTTGAAATTCTCGATAACTAAACCCATCTTCGATTGATTTTTTCATGAGAATCCAGTCCTTGAAATGATTGGAAATTTCAGCGTTAACAAATGTCGAAATTACAACATCTATTTCTTCAGATTCAATTTTGTGAAAAAGCTCTTGTGTGCGCGACTTTATTTTTTTGCTCTCGTTAAAAAATCCCCAAGCATAGTTAATCCATATGTTTGCGTCGAAATAAACTGTCATTGTTTTTTCTTTATGGACGAAGACCATCTTTCCATAATTTTACTTCGATCTTCGGCTTTGACGGTTCGAACCATCAAAGAGGAATGAGTTCCTGTTATGGGATTTAGAATCCTTTTTCGCGTGATGGTTTTACTTGCTGTAATCATGTGAGTAAATTTTAACAAAAAAATCTCATCAATTCTTCAGGTATTCCTGCTTTTCGTGATTCACTGATGGACTTTGATTCTTCAAAAGTTCAGGCAATCTGGAACCATGATTTTTAGGATTAACGGATTATCTTGACTGCTCGTCATCATGGTAATCCGTAAATCAGGTAAATCAAGGTTCAGACAACGGTAATCATGGTTCAGACAAAAAATAATCAAAACTCCCTTTTTTGACAAAAAACTAAATTATGGCTTGACAAGCAAATTAAAAGAGTCTAAAATTCAAATCTCCCTGAAAGTCTGTGAACTGTCAACTGTTTCCTGTCCCTCTGTTCACTACTCTTCGTTCCTTGAAATCACGGAAACAAAAAATAATTAATCCGGAGGCTGAGAATCTGTCTCTGACGGGTTTTGGGTTTCCGGATTAAAAAAAATAAAACTGGACAATCCCTCGGGGTTGTCAAAAAAAAGGAGAAATCGTGAAAGTTCTATTGATCAGCTTGGTAATTTTTGTAATCGTGTTTATTCTCGGGGAAGTGTTAAAAATTACCCGAGATCCAAAAAAATAAATTCTCAGGATAGCCCCTCGGGGCTATCAAAAAAGGAGGCAAATCATGACAATTTTTTTTCTGATTCTTGGGCTTTTAGTTTTTTCTTCGGTTTTCCCTTTTAAGGGAATGCCCAAAGGGGACAAAATTAGCGTCAGAGTCTTGGCGCTGTTTTGTTTTCTCATCGCCGGAGCGATTTATTTCGCTCCACCAGTAGTTTAAACGACAGCCCCTCGGGGCTGTCAAAAAAAGAAAGGAGGTAAAAAATCAAAAAAGGCTGAGCTAAGAACTTGGGACTTCCCGCTTCGTGGGAAAGCCGACAAGTGACGCTCAGCGTCATTTTTCAGTTGAAAAACCGCATCCCGACATAGTCGGGATCGCGCAATTCACAAGTTCTTAGCCCAGTTTCACCACTGGGCTTTTTTTATGCGCAGATTTTTGTCTTGATTGTGAGGATTCAAAATTCACTGACAAACTTTGATTCTCGAAATCATGGCAATCCGTGAATCAAGTGAATCAAGTGAATCATGGTTCAGACAAAAAGTCATCATGGCAATCCGTAAATCACGAAAATCAAGGTTCAGACAAAAAGTAATCAAGGTTCAGACAAGCAAATCAAGATTCAGACGGCTTAGGAATCACCGCATCACCCTGAATCTCCGTAACCAGAGCCTCCAGCGTTTTCTGAATTCCACTCATCCAATCCACCCCCAGATCCATCACATCAATCCTCAGCTTGTCCCCCGTGATCTCCCATTTTGAATTCTCCATCAACGCACTCATGATGTTGCCGGGCTTCACATTTTCCCCCAGTGAAAGAATCGCCTCCCGCTTCTTAGGATAAATTTGACCAACCTTCACCGCCGTCACACCCGCATTTCGACAAAACAACTTCAGACGAATCACCTTCAAAAGATTCACCACCTCGATCGGCAAATGTCCGAATTCCTCAGTCAAATCATGCTTCTGATCGTTCAGCTCATCGACAGAACCCACTGAAGAAAGTCGCTGATAAGTGCGAATTTTTTCCTTCGTGTCGGAAATATAATTCGTCGGAATGAAAGCCGAAAGTGGGATTTCGAGATTAACATCCGCTTTCACGTCTTTCTTCACCTCACCATCCGCATCGATTTTCTTGCCAGCTTTCAGATCCTCCACCGCCTGATTCAGCATTCTGACGAAATGCGAAACACCCACGACGTTGATCGCGCCACTTTGTGAAGAGCCCAGAATGTCGCCAGCTCCACGAATCTCCAAATCCTTCATCGCAATCTCGAAACCCGAACCCAGCTCACTCGCCTCCACAATCGCCCGCAACCTTTTCTTCGCATCAGTTTTCAGCAAACGCGTGTTGTAAAGAAAGAAAGCGTAAGCCTGCTTCCTCGACCTGCCGACGCGTCCACGCAGCTGATAAAGTTGTGAGAGACCGAAATTTTCCGCGTCGTTGACAATCAAGGTGTTGGCGTTTGGTAAATCGATTCCGTTCTCGATAATTGCCGAAGAAACCAAAACATCAAACTTTCTGTTTTTGAAATCCAGAATGCGATTCTCCAAATCATCTGGCTTCAGCTGTCCGTGAGTGACGACGAATTTTGCCTTGGGAACCAAGCTGCGCAACTTGTCAGCAATGCCTTCAATCGTGGCAACACGGTTATGCAAAAAATAAACCTGACCATCGTGTTCGATTTCTTTTTCAATCGCTTCTTTAATCAGGTGCCAACTGAAATGTCTGACCTCGGTGATGATGGGCAAACGACCCGGTGGCGGAGTATTAATCGTGGTGATGTCGCGCAATTTGTTGAGCGCCATATTTAGCGTCCGCGGAATCGGAGTGGCTGTCATCGTGAGGATGTCGACTTGCTTGCGCAATTCTTTTAATTTTTCCTTCTGCTTCACTCCGAAGCGTTGCTCCTCGTCCACAATCACCAAGCCTAAATCTTTGAACTTCACATCTGGCTGCAGCAAACGATGGGTGCCAATCACGATCTGCACACTTCCGTCCGCCAAGTTTTCTAAAATTTTTCTCTGCTGCGCCGGAGTCTTGAAACGGCTGAGCATCTCGCAGCTCACATCAAAGCCTTCAAGTCTTTTGGAAAAGCTCTTGAAATGTTGATCAGTGAGAATCGTAATCGGAGAAATCAGCGCCACTTGCTTGCCATTCATCGCTGCCTTGAAAGCAGCTCGCATCGCCACCTCCGTTTTGCCGAAACCCACATCTCCGCAAATCAACCGATCCATTGGCTTTTTGTCCTCCATGTCTTGCTTCACGTCCTGAATCGCGCGTAACTGTCCGGGAGTCTCTTCGTAAGGAAATCTTTTTTCAAACTCCGCTTGCTTGCCACCATCACTGTTGAAATCAAAACCCTTGGCTGCCGCGCGCTGAGCGTAAAGTGCCAGCAACTCCTTGGCAACCTGCTTTGTCTCCGCCGCCACTCGTTTTTGAACAGTCGTCCACTCACTGCTGCCCAATCTGGTCAAACGCGGAGGAGCATCACCCGTGCCGATGAAACGATTCACCTTGTCCGCTTGGTCGATCGGAACAAAAAGCTTGTCCTCCATCGCGTAATCTATTCTCAAATATTCTCGGGTGATTCCGTTGATGGTTTTTTGTTCAATGCCCCGAAAAATTCCGATTCCGTGATCGAGATGCACAACGTAATCTCCATTTTTCAAACTCGTGATGAAGTCCAAATAAACTTTTTGCTCGCTCACGTTTTTTCCACTGCGCTGGAAACCGAAGATCTCGCGATCCGTCAGAACAGCAATCTTCAGCTCCGGATTTTGAAAAGCCTGTGGGGAAAAATCTTCCTCGTCCAGCTCCACAATATTCACACCAGTGCCTTCACCAAAAAGAAAATTGTATTCTGCGAAAATCTTTTTTAATTCCACAGCTTGCTTCGTGAGAATCAAAATGTTCCAAGCACCGTCTTTTTTGATGCGAAGATCGTCAATCAAATCACGCGGCGTGATGAACTTCAAAATGCTCAAAAAACGCAAGTGCGTAAAATCGATTTCTTCCTCTGGGAAACTTGTGAAAATTAGATTTTTTATCGCCGGATTCTCCGCCAACCAGTCCATGACCTCCGGCAACTTTTCTGAGAAATCATTTTCGAAACCCCTATTTCCATTCTCCTCACCGATAATTTCATCTGCGATGAGAATCGTGTCGTCCGGAACTGAGGTGATGAGCTTCAAAGTTTCGTATTCGTTGTCGATTGGCAGTAATTTCAGAGACTGCAATTTTTCCGTTTTTGAATTTTTTGAACAACTTGAAATCGACTCCACCTCCTCCCCATCCAAATCAATCGTGAAAATAGAATTTTTATCCGGTGGAAAAACTTTGATCACATTTCCAAGCGCTTGATAATTCCCTCTCTCCAGCTCACTTTCATTTCCCACATTTTCATACCCCCGCGAAATCAGGTCATTGAAAAACTCCGTGCGATTAAATTTTTCTTTCACTTTTATTTCCAAACTTTCTTTTTCGAGCTGCTGCAGGTCGGGAAGCAAAGTTTGCGCATCGCGATAAGTGGTGATGAGAATCACACCCTCCTCCTGCAAAGCAAAAGCTTCCTGAATCAAACGCAAGCACCTCTCTCTCTCGCTCTCATCACTTTTGTCCGGAGTGAAAAATCTTACCTTGCGCGACTGCCATTCTTTCAGATGTGAATTCAGAGAACTCGCTCCACTCACATCATTCACCACCCAAACCACGAGATTATTTTTCTCAGCAAGTAATTTGTCCACGAGCAAACTCTTGGCAGAAGTATTTCCTGCACCAGAAAAAATAAACTTTTTCTTGTTGAAAAAATCTTTTTTCAAAATTTCAAAAAGACTCTCTGGAAAAAAACTGCCAAATCTTTTCTTCGGAACGGAACTGAGGTTCTTTGAACTCAAAAAAAACTATTCTAAAAATCAATCTTCCCAAAAACTGGCAAAGTCCAAGTTATTGAAGGACAAGCGCAAACAGCGAACAGACAAGGGCGACTGAACAAAAGAGAGTTTAAGGGTGCTGAGGGACTGATGTCAAGAAAAAAATCTACTTCCCGTAGAGACGCATTGCAATGCGTCTCTACGATCTTCGTCGTGCCACATCAAAGCCCTGCTTTACTTTCCACGAGAAATTAAAAAGCACCAGCTTCGCCGTAGCAAATCCCCACTCTGTTTCCCGTGAGAAATTAAACAGCACCAGCTTCGCCGCCCCTTTCGAAAAGGGGCAGAACCTCTGACTCGTTTATTGGCGAGAGAGTAACAGAGAGGATTTGAATCAGAACCACTGACTTGTTTAATTGCGAAGCGGTAACAGAGAGGATTTGAAAACACGAAACCACAGCCAAACTCAAACCACGCCAAAAACTAAAAACTATTTAAATCTTGTTTTTTTGACAAAGAACGAAGATAATTAGCATCTCCACATTTAAATAACTTTATGAATAAAAATTACCAACACCACCAAAATCGCACCATTTTCCGCCTGCGTGACCCCAAACTTTATCCGCAAAAAGATTTTGACCCGAGCATGGATTCCCCTCCCCGCTACCCCACTCTCGCCGATGACGAGAAACTTCATGTGGCAGAATTTATCGAATTCTTACTCGCGAATGACGAAGCTGTGGAAACAAATGAAGAATTGCGTTTTTACATTCGTGATCACGAAAGTCGACCACCCACGACCGAGCTGCTCGTTCCTGAAGATAAACCAGCGAAATATTCAGAATTAGGTGAAAAAGAAAAAGCCCACGTTTTTGAATTTATCAGCTTTCTCGTCAGACGAATAAAAGAAACTTAACAACGTAAAACTTAGAACGTTAATGCACCAAATTAACGCTTTTTGCGTTTGGCTGAATTAAAAAACAACCGCCATAAATCAGTTTGATTATTTTAATTAACACGAGTAATCTCCCGTGCGATTTACATTTCTTAATTTTTTCATCATGCTAGAAACTTTGACCTTCGACACTCCGATGCTCATCAGCGCAATCATATTGGTAATTTCTTTTATCGGAATTTTTACAGAAGAGCTCCACGGAATCCACCGATCCAAAGCTGCGCTCGTTGGTGCTGTCGGCATGGTGATTGTCGGTCAGATTTTTGGTTTTTATAATCCTGATCTCGCGCTCGAAGCGATCGACTGGAACGTCGTCTTTCTGCTCGGTTGTATGATGAGCTTCGTTGCGATCATGGCTCCGACAGGTGGATTTCAGGCCATTGCTTATCGTCTCGCGGATATTTCTCGAGGCAAACAGTTCGTGCTTTTGGCAATGCTCGGAACTGCGGTAACCGTGATTTCATTATTGCTGGATAATGTCACAACTGTTGTTATCTTTGGACCATTGGTGATTTTGATTTGCAGCAC
>Ga0307989_1001358_pt1 | contig 13271 bp, 14 predicted proteins | sample EllFjometagen185_FD_203164 | JGI IMG/M metagenome (GOLD analysis project Ga0307989, IMG submission 203164) | Marine microbial communities from Ellis Fjord, Antarctic Ocean - #185 | ecosystem: Environmental > Aquatic > Marine > Unclassified | place: Southern Ocean | collected 2014-10-08
ATGGGTCAGAGAATGGGCCATTTTGAGTCTGTTCAGTATGGTTCGTCTCGTATTTATAAGGTTGATCCAAATCAGTTTGTGTTTGTTCCGAAAAGTGAATTGGGAAAAAATGATGTGATTGGTTCGAGTGCTTTTACAAGTTGTACAGCGGTGATTGTGAAAACTGAACAAGGGGTGTTTTATTCTCATGTGACGACTGATACTGTTGGTGTAAAAAATGTGGTTGAGCGATTGCGTGAATTAGTTGGTGAGGATCAAGAAATTCATATTGTTCGACCGAAGTGGGTGGATGAAGGTGGCAAGGATGCTGAGTATGTGGAAATGAATGAGGCGCGTTGGCAAAAAACTTTGGGATTATTAGGTCCAATTAAAGAAACAAGTTATCCATATATTACTTCTGGAAGTAAGAGGGAAGGGGATATACATGAAACTGCAATTTTGGTGGCTAATGATACTGTGAGAACAGTTGGTTATTACATTTCTCCGAAAAGAAGAGATTTTAACCCAGAAACGGCAAAGGATATTCAATTATAATTTGAGGAGTGAAAAAAACTATCGTGTGAGCACGGTGGTTTTTTTGTTTGTTTTAGTTGTTTTTTGTCAGATATTAATAAATCGCTTGACAGGGTGTAAAAAGTACACTATGATTAAAGCAATAAAGTTTTGTGTGTATCTTACACTATCTTTAATAATTATTTACATAGAGATAAATAAGACTTTATATTTTAATTCTCTCTAAACGCCCTTGTGACGATTAGAAGGAATTGCATAAATAGTGAACATTACAATATAAAAAAAATCCACCTTCGCTTACGCTTTGTGAGCTATGGTGGACCCGGAGGAAACATGATAAGTGAACAATTCTTTGGTTCTATTGGATCGGTGATGGGTAGTTACCATCGAAATAGTTACAAAAACAATCAAGACGCGGGGTTTATAGCGGAAAATGAGAGTGGATTGATGGCGGTTGTGACTGATGGTTGCGGTTCAGGCAAGTATTCAGAAGTTGGTGCTCGGTTGGTAGCTCGTTTTTTGTGTCATAGAGGTTTGGAGCTTTTGGTTCTAGAAAAAAATGGTATGGAATTTCGAGATGGTTTGCTGGAAGAGTTACGGCGTGAGGCGCTCAATTTTGTTAAACAGACAGCTCAATCTCTTGGTGGAAGTTTTTCACAAGTGATCAATGATTATTTCTTGTTTACTGTGATTGGTGCTGTGATTACTGATGAGAAAGTATTGGTATTTTCTCTTGGTGATGGTTGTTTTTCGGTCAATGGTCAGGTGACTGTGGTCGATCAAGATAATCTTCCGAGATATTTGGCTTATGCTCTTGTGTCGTCAGTTGTTTTGTCTGAGGACAAGCATTTCTTGGATTTCCAGACTCACGTTGAGATGGGTATTGATGAATTAGATTCATTGGTGCTCGCAACTGATGGAGCGACTGATTTGCAGGATCGAGCTGAGGAGTCAATTTCTATATTGGGAGAAGATGTTCCAGTAGGAGATTTAACTCAGTTTGAGACGAATCCAAAATACTTGAAAAATGCTTCATTACTTCAGAAAGCTTTGGTTGTCCGTGGTGTCAACAAAGGGATTTTGCGTGATGATACGACGGTGATTTTGATTAAACGTCGGCCGGAAAAGGAGGCTTGATATGATCGTTTATATAGACGGAAAGAGAGTTGACTTGAAGGCCAAAGACCAGCTGGGTGTTGGTGGTGAAGCGCAAGTCTTTCTTATGAACGGAAAGGCGGTGAAAATTTTTCATCCACTTGATCCAAAGTTAAGCGTTGTTCAAAAAAAACAACATCAACTGTTTCGACGGATAAAAGAGAAGAAGTTGAAACAGTTTCCAAGTGGTTTACCCAATAATGTGATCGTGCCACGTAATTTGGCACTTGATCGGAATGGAAAGTTGCTTGGTTATGAGATGAATTTGGTTGATGGGGCGGAACCCTTGATAATGCTGAGTAACAAAAAATTTCGTCGGGCATTTTCAAATGAAGATACTGTAACTGTTTTGCGAAATACTAGACATACTTTGCAAGGTATTCATCGGGCGGGTGTGGTAGTTGGTGATTTTAACGATTTGAACGTGTTGTTCAAAGGATTGCAATCATACTTTATTGACGCTGACAGTATGCAGTTTGCAGGGTTACCTTGCGTGGTGGCGACTGAAAGATTTCTTGATCCAAGTTTGTTTGGTCAGGATTTTGCCGGGAGTCCGGTTTTTACAACTGCTTCTGATAATTACGCTTTGGCCGTGATGATTTTTCAAAGTTTACTTTATGTTCATCCCTATGGTGGGATTCATAAGGGTTACAAAACTTTGTTGCGTCGAGCGGAATCAAACATTTCTGTGTTTGACAAAGATGTGAAATATCCAAAAGCGGCTATGCCGTTTGGAATTCTTCCTGATGATTTACTAAGTTACTTTCAGTCAGTGTTCGATAGAGGAGAGCGAACACTGGTGCCTGAAATGTTACTTGGGAATCTGCGATTTACTACTTGTAGTGGTTGTGGAGCTGTGCATGCTCGGGCTGTGTGTCCGATCTGTTCAATTGCTTCGGCGGCTATCAAGGAAGCTATCACTTATCATGGCAGTTGCAAGGCATCTCGAATTTTGAAAACTTTGGGATACATTGTTGATGCTACTGTACAGCAGGGCAGGTTGCTTTATTTGCTGGTAGAAGGTGAGAGTGTGAAACGTGAGAATGGTGAGTTGGTGTTAAAAGAAAAGCCAACCCAGGATATGCGTTTTAGTTTTATGGGTAATTCCACTGTTATTGGTAAGGGCGATCAAGTTGTCGTTGTCAAGAATGAAAAAGTGCACGTGAAAAGCAATACTCAAAAACTTGGTAACTTGCCAATGTTTGATAGTAATATTGCGGATTACTTTACTTTGTCTGGTGATTATCTGGCTGGTAATGATGAGAATTTGATTGGTCAGATTTTGTCAGGACAGACTTGGTTCAAGGTTGGTCCAACGTTTGGGCTGGGTTTCTATCGAGTGGGAAAGACGTTCGTATATTTCGTGTTTGATGTTGAGAAGGGTGGACTGGATGACGCGGTTGAGTTGCCTCAGCTGGCAGGAAAAATTATTGATGCTGAATGTATCTTTAATAATGATTATGCTCTCCTGACGTTTAGTAGAGTAGATCAAGGAAAAACTTATAACTCGATGTATCTGGTAAAAAGAGATGGTACGGTAGTTTCACAGTTTGAATGTGAGGCTGATAACAGTCGGGTTTTGAGTAATATTCGTGGAAAAGTTCTTGGTGGTAAGAATGTTCTGACGGCTACTGATGACGGGTTGCTTTTAATGGTTCCTGAAAATGGACAAATGGTAGAATCGAAGTTGTTTGCGGATACTGAGCCGTTTGTTGATGAAAACTGTGAACTGTTAATGGCGAAAGATGGTGTCTATGTAGTTTCTGAAAAAGAAATTACACATTTGCGACTTAGTTGATCAAGTGATCAGCTAAAACTAATTAATACCATGAAGTATATACTTTTTCCTACCTAACGGCAGGCAGGATTGTATAACTACATGGCAAGGGAGAATTATCATGTCACATAGTCAGCAGTTCCCCAGTTTCTACGTCGCTGAGAAGGTTGGAGATCTTTACAAGAGTCGTGATGAGCAGATTACTGCTGTTGCGGCTGAGTACGCTCGGAAGAATGGTATTAAACCAGCACATGAAGATCAGTTGAAGATTGCTTTTTTCGGAATTGATATTCAAATCGATTTCGCATTGCCTCTTGGTAGTTTGTTTGTGCCTGGTGCGGTTGAGGATAGTACTCGAACGATTGAATTCATTTATCGTAATCTGTCGAAGTTGACCAGTCTGCATTTTTCTCTTGATACGCACAAGATCTTTCAGATTTTCCATCCGATTTTCTGGATTGATAATGAGACTGGTACCTATCCAGCACCGTTTACTTTGATTACTTCAAAGTTGATTCGGTCTGGTCGGTTTACGCCTGCTTTATTCCCTCAGGAATGTATAGAGTATTGTGAAGAGCTTGAAAAGACTGGAAGGTACGTTCTGTGCATCTGGCCTTTCCATACATTACTTGGTAGTGTTGGTCATGCTATGGTGCCGTCTGTTTTTGAAGCAGCGACTTTCCATGCGGTGGCTCGTCATAGTCAGACGCACTTCGAGACGAAGGGTATTCATCCGTTGACGGAGAACTATTCTGTTTTGGAGCCGGAAGTAAAGAAGGTGCGTGGTCGAGTGGTTGGTCAGTTTAATACAAAGTTCTTCAAGACTTTGATGGAGCACGATCGAGTTTATGTTGCTGGTCAGGCTTCCAGTCATTGTGCTAAAACAACGATCGAGAGTCTGCTTCAGAAAATTAAGGATACGGATTCTTCTCTGGTTGAGAAGGTGTACATTCTCGAAGACTGTATGAGTCCGGTTCCGGCCTTGTTGGATGAGAATGGTGGTGTGCTCGTTGATTTCCCGGCGATCGCTCAGTCAGCTTTGGATGATTTCAGAGCGGCTGGTATGAACGTTGTGAAGTCGACTGATGTCATTGATTTGGTGGCTTAAATAAATAGGGGAGGTTGGTTAGGTTTTCAGAGGAGAAAACCTAACCAACCGTTTCCCAAATAAGTAGGAGATAGTCATGTCTGACGCAACGATTGGATCTCTCAAGAGCGTTTTTGATGACGCAGAAGATGATGGAATTCTTTCTGCTGCAACGAAGGACTTGATGTGTGTGTCCCTCAATGATAATGTTTTGGCTGGAGTGGCTGGGACGGACATTGAGGATCTTGATGTCACGGAAGTTACTTTGGTTTCGGTGTTGATCGATGATTCTGGTTCGATGTGGGGTCGAGCAGATGCAGCTCGCAAGGGACAGCATGATATGTTGCTGGCGTTTATTGACTCAAAGCAGAATGATTCAATTCTGCTTGGTCAGTGGGCGATGTGTTTGGATGATCCTTATCATTCTTATGTTCCAGTTGATCAGGCTACGAAGTTTGACAGCAATAACTATAAGGCTGATGGTAGCTATACTCCGCTCTATGATCGTTGGGCTGAAGTGCTCATGGCTAATGTTGCCTACGCTCAGCAACTTCGGGCGACTGGAACTCCGGTTCGTTCGGTTGCGGTGGTTATCACTGATGGATGGGACAACGGTTCGCGCAAGTTTACGGCGAACAAGTGTGCTCAGATTGCCAAGGACCTGATTGCCAGTGAACAGTTTGTTCTGGCATTTATCGGTGTTGGTGATGATGTTGATTTCCGTACGGTTGGTCTGAGTATGGGTATTCCTGATGGAGCTATTCTGCTCGCAGGATCCAGTCCCTCTGAAATGAGACGGGTTTTCAGGATGCTTTCACAGTCTGTGATTAGAGCATCGCAAACTGCGATTGACCCGAGTGCAGCTCAGAATACTTTTTTCACTCCGTAAAATATAACCTCAGTCAATGACTGAGGTTTTTTATTGATAAAATATAGATATGATTATAAGATGATTTATTATGTTGTTCCCATTTACAACCTAGGGGATCTTTATGTTTGTTGTTCTTGAAGCTTTAGAAAATGCTGATTTGAAGTACTTGTGTTTTGCGTCGAGAGATGATGCTGAAAGATTTAAAGCTTTCGTAAATATCTATATGGAAGAAAGTGGTGCTGGTAATGGTTATGGTGCTTATTGGGTAATGTTTGATGCTGATGTTGAGGATGTTCTAGAAGGTTTTGACACGGAACTAAATATGTATCTTTTGAATTATATGATGAGTAAGGTTATTGAAGCTAGACTGGCTGATAGTGAAATTGCTATGTATCCTGCTATTGAAGTGAGCATGAGTACGGGTGTTATCTTTCGGGTTGGTGAGCTTCCTCCCAGGAAACGACCAACAGTAGGTGATATGTTTAGAACTTTGTATTCAGCGGGTGCAGAATCTAAGTTTGAAGGTCGAGTTATTCATGATAATGGTGATACTTTTGAGGTTATTAATTGTAGTGATGAATGGCCTTCAGGGAAACTCAAGGATAATGCTAAGATAATTACTATTTCAGTAGGTCAAGTAATGAAAGTTAATGACTGGAGAGCTAAAAGAAGAGGGTAGTAAAATTGTAAGGTGAAGTAAACCCCAGTCAATGACTGGGGTTTTTTTCTATAGTTAAGAAATGTTGGTTGTTCTTGACAATTAGTAGTAAGGATGATATAGTTATCTGTTCTTTTAACAATCCACAACACCAAGGGAGGATACTATGGATTGGTTTGGAAAACAGTGTGATTATGAGGCGCGAAAGGTAGACTTGCAGAAGTAAACTTGCCCGTGTGATCCTGGAATGATTTCTACGAATATTAAAGATCTTGATCCGGATAGCATCACATACTACTCTTTGTGGGTTAGCTTGGGGAAATGTGAGATGGAGCAGTTTGGAGAGATTCTGCTTCGACTCAGTTTTCTTAAGGGTTCTTGGGTCGGTGTCAGCTGGAGAGAATTTTGGTTGACTCAGGATGATTCTTTCACGGCTTGGATTATTTCACAATTGCCGAAGTGGTTGGGTGTCGGTACTAACGCACCTGATATGAGTGTGGATTATGATGGTGTCCATATCTTTGTTGGAAATAAGGAAACGACCAAGGTTGGAGTGGCTCCAGCATCATTTGTTGAGGGGTTGAGTCTTCTTTTTCGCCATGGTTATGTGACTATGAAAATCATCGACAATGAAACTTATGTGTTTCCGACACAGAAGTTGGTTGATGTGTTGGTGGCGAAGATTAAGGCGAGTGATGAGCGAAGAGCGAGTGAAGAAGCAGCTGAACAAGATGTTACACAAAAAGTAGATTAAAGTTAAGTAAACCTCAGTCAATGATTGAGGTTTTTTCTATATAAGAAAAGACAGTGCCGGTTCGACACTGTCTTTTTTGTTGGGTGTTTTAGGTGGTCGTTGTTAGGCGACCATATCGAGAACGTCCTCGAGGGGTAGGCCCTCATCGATGACCATTTCGATGAGGGGAGGGATGTCGGTGCCGGTGACCTTGTCGGCGAGGTTGTAAGCTTTGTTTGCTTCGATGCCCATCGTAGTCAAATAGGCCATACGGAAGTCGACAGGCTTGCAGAACGACTTCTCGTCGCTCATCTCATCGAAGAGCTGTAGCGCCGTCCAAAGGGCGGCGAATTCGCTCGGGTCGTTGGCAGTGATCTGGGTCTTGTATTGCTTGAGCTGCCATCCTTCGCGATCGACAGCGATGAGCCGAGGCTCGTCGTCGGTGATCATCAAGAAGCCGGTCGGGTGGCTCAGCTCGTGGAACACGGCGTTGATAGCTGCACCCAGCGAGATCTCCACGCGATTACCGTCGGTGATGGTGAAACCGTCTCTCTCGGCGGTCGCGATGGCACGGCGGGAAGTGATGATTTCCTTTGACATGGAGGTCGGGTCGGTGATGAATTGCGAGAGGTAGATCATGGTGTTCTCCTTTACTAGACTTTGTTAAGAGTCTAGATGGTTTTACTTTGTCGCGGCCAGGACGTCTTCGAGGGGCAATCCTTCGTCGACGACCATGGTGATGATGGCGGGCAGGTCGATCATGTGTATTTTGTTCTTGTGGCGATCGGCTTCATGCTCGTCGATGCCGATTGCCATGAGCCACGCTTGCTTCAGGTAGCTCGTTCCGAAGTTGGTGCATTTGCACATCTGGTCGAACATTTTCAGCGCCGTCCATAGCGAGCTGAATTCGCTTGGGTCTTCGGTCGAGATCACTGTTTTGTAGATTCTGCACATCCAACCTTTACGTTCAACGAGAATGACTTTGGGCTCGTCGTCGGAAAAGGAAACGGATCCAGATAGTGCGATCTCGGCGAAAATGGCGTTGATCGCCGTGCCGAGAGATACTTCTTGGATACCATCGGTGATGTTGAAATCTGATCCTTTAGCGATGGTGATGGCGTTTTGTGACGTGACGGTTTCGCCTTTGCCGAAGCGAGCGGGGTCGGTGATGACGCGGTTGAGCTTGATCATGGTGTTCTTCCTTTTACTGGATTTCGTTAAGAGTCCAGATGGTTTTTCGTGGTTGGTCGTCGGGTTGTTCTTCGTACGTGATCTGCAGATCGAATGATGGGTCTCCTGGATCGCCGTACGCACTCATTGTGGTGAGTTCGGTATCGATCAGTTTGATTCCGTCGTTTCCGCAAAAGCCGAAGTTGAAGGTGTTTGGTTGCAGAAGTCGTTCCGTGTCAGGGAAATGCATGCCGGTCCGGTCTATGTACTCGGCCGCCAGGCTCTCCAGTGAGTCTCTGTGTAGTTTGTTGAGTACGTCACTCAGTCCACTTCGCCATTCACTGTCGTGATAGCCGCACTGTTCGAAGAGGTGAGGTCCATCGGCGGGGTAGAGGTAGCATCTCTCTGCGAGCTTCCACAGTACTCGAATCTTCTGGTGTGAACGGTGGAAAATGAGGTGTAGTTGCATCGACGAACCGATTCTGCTCTCCGCCATTTCGTCGAAGATGACATCATCAAATTCGCATTCGCTGAGCTCCTTTTCTTCTTCTGGGTCGGGACTTACGGTGGTTTGACGAACCAATTCGATTTCGAATGGTATATGGAAACCGTAACTGATGCTGAGCACAAGATGTAATGCCTTTCCTTTCGAGAAGGGAGGAAGCAAAGCCTCCACCATGGGGATGATCATTTTCGGCAGGGAAACTTTCATGGGAACCTCCAAAGAGAACTGTTTTTGATATTAGTGAATTTGAGCCAGAATCCAGGTCTTTGTATCTGGCGATACTTCAACCGTGAATTGAGGGTAGTCTTCTTCATCGAAGATTCCTTCTCTGGTTACTTCGGCGTCAAGGAGTTGGATTCCTCCGACTCCTCCAAATCCGAGGCTGATGGAGCAGGAGATGTTTTCATTTGAAGGTTTTTTACCTGTGTGGTCAACATACTCTTTGCAGAGTGTTTCTTTACTCTTTTTGTTTACGATCTCCAGTGTTCTTTCAATACCATCTCGTCTCCATCCGGAGTCGTGGTAGGAGCTCTGGGTGAAGATCTGTCCTGATTGTACACCAGGATGTTCTGTTACTGCCCAGAGAACAATAGTGTAGTTCCCTGGGCGGTAAATAACGAAGTGTAAGTAGTAGTAGTGGCAGATTTCATCAACCTCAGAATTTTCAGGTCGGTGATCTTCAGGGATGTAGGCATCATGGTTGAGGCTTAGAGTGAAGTGAAGTACCTTGTTATGGGTACCCTTTCTGAGAAGATCTTCCGTGATGACTGCGAGGGTCTGTGATGTGTAAAGTTTCATGAGAACCTCCAAAAGAGAACTTTTAAGCACTGTTTTTTGACTGTCAAAGATCAATATTAATTAGTTATTAGAGCATGTTTCTGGTAAAAAGTCAATAGTTGTGGTTACTAATCTACGAAATACTACAAATAATGCTAATACTGCTAATATAAATAATGGAAAAATCTTAAGATTTAGCTAAAAATGTGAATTATACAATAGATGTCGGCTTAAGGTTCCTGCTTTCGCAGGAACGACAAAGGGAGAGGCTTCACAGCTATGCTTTGCTAGACTATGGAGCCTGCCTACTCTTCGAGTCTGAGCCTCAGAGTCGATGACCGGCAAGGTAGGCTTGGGAAGGATGTTGCATTGACATAGTTTTAAGGTATGAGATAGTAACTAGTCTTTTAAAGTTAAAGGTCCTAGCTTGAAAACAACTATTTGGAGGTGTTGGATGTTTAAAGGTGTGGAGTTGTATTTCAGTGAGCCAATTTGCAGTTGTGAAGAAAAAGATTTGTCGTGGTCTATTCCAAGAGACAAAAGTGGTAAGCCATGTTTGAGGGTTTCATGTACTAAATGTGAAGTTGAACTCAATATTCCTAATGAAAAATTTTCAGCAGTGTTTATTTTTGAAAAGCTGTATCCAGCTGATCAAAAGAGGGTAGATGAAGAGGCACAGGCAGATAGTGATGATAACAACAATTCAGATAATTCTTTAAGCAACAATTAAAGTAAAATAAATAACCCCGCAAAGCGGAGTTATTTTTCTTTTTAAATGAAGGGAATGTTTTTTTACAGATTTCTCCACTACGGTCGAAATGACAGGGGAGGGGAGTCTGTTCTGTCTGGTTCTTTTGTTTTTCTGTTTTTATGTTCTTATGTTTCTATGTTCCATGATCTATTTTAAATATCTCTTAAGGTATTGTCCTGTTGAGCTAATCGGTCTTTGGGCTACTTCTTCGGGTGTTCCGGTCGTTACAACGTTGCCACCTTCGTCTCCACCGCCAGGTCCCATGTCGATGATCCAGTCGGCGCTTTTGATGATGTCTAGGTTGTGTTCGATGATCATGACGGTGTTACCTTGTCCGGTTAATTTTTGGAGAACTTCGATAAGTTTTTTTACGTCGTCGTAGTGAAGTCCGGTTGTTGGTTCGTCGAGTAGGTACAAAGTTTTGGTGGTGTTTCTTTTCGATAGTTCTTTGCTAAGTTTTGTTCGTTGAGCTTCACCTCCAGATAATGTTTTGGCAGATTGACCTAATGTTAAATAGTCTAGACCAACTTCGTTGAGCATGTGTAGTTTGTCGTGGATGAATGGGATGTCTCGGAAAAACTCTTTGGCTTCCTCGATAGTCATCTCTAGAATGTCGGAAATATTTTTTCCTTTGTAGTGAACTTGGAGAGTTTCTTTGTTGAATCTTTTTCCTCGGCAGACTTCGCACTTAACTTCGACGCTTGGAAGGAAATGCATTTCGATTTCGATGGAACCGCGACCTTCGCAATTTTCGCAACGACCGATCGGACGGTTGAAACTGAAGCGACCTGGTTTGTAGCCACGAATTTTTGCTTCGGGTGTTGAAGCGAATAATTCTCGAGTGTATGTCCATACTCCTGTGTAAGTTGCGGGGTTTGATCGAGGACTTCGACCGATTGGGCTTTGGTCGATTTTAATTATTTTATCAATGTTTTCAATGCCAGTGACTTCTTTGTATTGTTTGTCTGTTTTTTTTAAGCGAAATAGTTTTTTCTGAACGGCTCGGAATAAAATTTTGTGCATTAGGGTTGATTTACCTGATCCAGAAACACCGGTTAGGCAAACTAAACGGCGAAGGGGGATTTCTACGTTGACGTTTTTTAGGTTGTGGAGATTTGCTCCTTTAATTTTAATCTTTGGAGTTGATTTGTCGACTTTACGACGTTGAACGGGTATGTTTATCTTTTCTTCACTTCGTAGATATTTTCCGGTTAATGATTTTGCGGAGTCGCCGTAAGTTTTTGTGTTAAATTCTTTTTCTGGTAGTGGTTTTTTTGCGTTTAGAAGATTATCTAGTGGTCCTGAGTAAGTGATCTCGCCTCCATGTTTTCCGGCACCTGGACCAATGTCTACCACCCAGTCGCTGGCTAGAATTGTTTCTTCGTCATGTTCGACTACGATAATTGTGTTCCCGATATCGCAAAGGTTTCTGAGGGTGTTTACTAATTGTTCGTTGTCTTTTTGATGAAGTCCAACTGTTGGTTCGTCTAGGATGTACATGGCACCGACTAATCTCTGACCGACTTGTGAGGCGAGACGGATTCGTTGAGCTTCGCCACCGGAAAGGGTTCCGGCTTTTCTGTTTAATGTTAGATAGTGCAAACCAACGTCTAGCATGAATGTTAGACGATTTCTGATCTCGTTAACAACCACGTCAGCAATTTCGTGTTGGTTTTCGTTAAATGATGTTTGCATTTTTTCGAATAGTACTAATGATTCTTTGACTGTTAGGCTGGTTACTTCCCAGATATTTTTGTTGTTAATTTTTACACTTAGGGCGTTTACGTTTAATCTTTTTCCTTCGCAGACTGGGCATATTTCTTCGCTGAATAGTTCTCGTATTCCCAAGCCGGAGCAGGCTTCACAATAACCATAAGGACTGTTGAAACTGAAGAGGCGTGGTTCGATTTCTGGGAAACTGAAGCCGTCTACTGGACATGAGAATTGGGTGCTGAATGTTTTTTCGATTTTCTTTGGTAGAATGACGGTGCATAGTCCGTTTGATAGATCGATTGCTTGTTCGATGGCTTCGCCCAGTCGTTGTTCTGATCCTTTTTTCATTCCGGTGACAAAAAACTCGTCAATTTTGTATTTGTCGATCACAATTTCGATGGTGTGTTTTTTGTGACGAGCTAGATCGATTTTATTCTTTAGTTTATAGTACTTTCCGTCGATGCGGGCTTCTAGAAAACCGGAATTATATATGTCGTAAAGTAGTTGGTAGTATTCACCTTTGCGTCCGCGGACGACTGGGGAGAGAATGATGATGTCGCTGTCTTTTTCATTCTTACATTTTTTGATTTCTTTTAATGCGAAGTCAGTCATCTCTTGGGTAGTTGATTTTTCTAATTTGGTGCCGTCGTTTGGACAATGTGGAGTTCCGATTTTTGCGTATAGAATTCGGAGGTAGTCGTAGATTTCAGTAATAGTAGCTACTGTTGATCGGGGATTGGCGCTGTGGGCTTTTTGGTCAATTGAAATAGCCGGAGATAGACCGGTGATGTCATCAACATTTGGTTTTTGCATGCCACCTAGGAATTGGCGGGCATAGGCAGAGAGACTCTCGAGGTAACGTCGTTGGCCTTCGGCAAAAATTGTATCAAAAGCTAGACTGGATTTACCAGAGCCGGATAGTCCGGTGAAGACAATCATTTTGTCTCGAGGTAATTCTAGGTCTACGTTTTTTAGGTTGTGCTCTTTGGCACCTTTTATAACTATTTTATCTTGCATATAAATAAATGCCCCACTAGGTATTTCTACTAGAGGGTGTTTAAGGGGTTAATTAGTAATAGTGTATCGTTTTTGTTTGGTGGTGTCAATTGTTTAATAAGAATTAAGGGATACCCGACTTCGCCAAAGCTTCAGCCTTCACCAACAGTCTTCGTTGAAACTTCGACCGTCAAGAGGTTACGGCTGACAGGACGACGGGCAAGAGAGTTAAGGGTTAGGGGAAAGGAAGGGAGGGTTGACATTTTTTGGGGAATTGGTAAGCTTTTGGCAGGTTCATTGACAAGTTCTACAACAAAGCTATGAAGTATATATACATTATTATATAACTACATAGCATTTATCCGCCTTTGGTGGAAGGGAGATTTTCATGAGTTCTCTAATGTGTGTAAGTCCGATTGATGGTCGCTATTGGAAAAAAACAGATGAATTGTATCAGTATTTTTCTGAGTATGCTCTTCAAAAGCATCGATTAATTGTTGAAATTAGATATTTCGTTTTTGTTCTTGAAGATTTGTTGAAGCTTGAATTAGATGATGGATTTTTA
>Ga0307989_1001360_pt1 | contig 13260 bp, 11 predicted proteins | sample EllFjometagen185_FD_203164 | JGI IMG/M metagenome (GOLD analysis project Ga0307989, IMG submission 203164) | Marine microbial communities from Ellis Fjord, Antarctic Ocean - #185 | ecosystem: Environmental > Aquatic > Marine > Unclassified | place: Southern Ocean | collected 2014-10-08
TCATCAACCCTACTCCACTGGATCCCCCGGTAATAAGAGCTGACTTTCCTTTAATTGAAAACAACTTCTCCATTATATCTAAATGATCTTTACTCATATTTTTCTCTAAATAAGCACCGCTCCTGCAGAGCAACGCATATTAATTCTCTTGTGACCACAAACCGTGAAGATTACAAAAAGCTCTGATTTTTTTCATTTTTTTACTTTTGTGGAATTCCCTCTCTGGAGCTTCGCCTGGTGAAAGGAACAATTTTGCATCCCCATTTTCAGAAACGGTTTCGATCCACTGAATATAATGATCATCAGTCATTGGATGAGCAACATCCCCCACCTTGACCTTAATTTTATCACCTGCTTCTTCAATGACCGGCATATGCTTTTCCATACCCTGATCCGCGGTCTTTTCTTCCTGCAAATCCATCGGTTGGCCACAACATACCAATTGACCGCCGCCAACAATCAGCATCCCAACAACATTCCCGCAAAGCCCACATTTATAGACTTCAAATCTTTCAGCCATTGTAATCTCCGTTTAGTAATTTAATTTCACATCTTGGTTTCATGAAGTACTGGTGATAATTATAGTCTGCTCTATTATAATATCAACTAAATTCTAGTGAAGATCCCAGCCCAGATAAACTGGATAAATACCTTACAAGAAGCTGTCAGCTATCAGACTTCAGTATAAAAAAGTATTCTTATGCACTTAACCCTTATAAACAGGATAAGTACCTTATAAGGTACTAAAAACTGAAAGCTGATGACTGTTAACTGAAAGCTTGACTTTTTACTATAGATTCAAGTCCGACAAACGAATAATAGCTAAATTTTACAGGGTTTTCATTCAAGTACTAATTATAGTATTGACGATTCTGTTAGTCTTTTAGGATACTGAGAAGACGAAAAATAAATCAAATTAATTGCTGGCAAAAGGTAAAAAAAAGATGACTGAAGATCAAATTAGAGATCTGCTGAATCGATATAAAAATGACGAGATTCAAACAGATGAGATGGTGAAAAATCTTAAAAACCTTCCTTTTGAGGATCTGGGTTTTGCCATGATTGATCATCATCGTGGACTTAGAAAAGGATATCCTGAGACCATCTTCAGTTCAGGTAAAACTGTTGAGCAGGTTCGTGACATTGCATTAAAAATGATGGAGTCCAATAGCAATAACATCATGGCAACTCGAGCCAGTCAGGAGGTTTATCAAGCGCTGAAAAAAACCAGCGCCAAGGTCGAGTATTTTGAACAAGCCCGGATCGTGGTCATTAACCGACAACCCGTTCAGAAAACAAAAACCAAAATTCTGGTTATGTCAGCGGGGACATCAGATATCCCCGTTGCCGAGGAGGCAGTGGTCACTGCTGAAACGATGGGCAATACAGTTGAGCGTGTTTATGATGTCGGTGTCGCCGGTATCCACCGATTGTTATCCAACAGACATCGAATTGATGCCGCCAGTGTATTGATTGTGGTTGCCGGAATGGATGGCGCACTGCCCAGTGTTGTCGCGGGATTGACTGATAAACCAGTCATTGCTGTTCCGACCAGTGTCGGGTATGGTGCAAGTTTTGGCGGGATTTCTGCTCTATTGACCATGCTAAACAGCTGCGCCTGCGGTGTTACGGTTGTTAATATTGATAATGGTTTTGGCGCCGGGTACTCCGCTTCAGTAATTAATAAAATTGCGGACTCAAGAAATGAATCATAGTTATCTTATTGCAGTAAAAACAGTAGAAAAATTGGACGTTTAAGTGCTAAATTTCAAGGGCGTCCCCCTATAGGAAGTGTTGTATGGAAAAAATATTGTATTTTGATTGTCAATCCGGGATTAGCGGAGATATGAGCGTTGCTGCTCTTTTAGATCTAGGTGTGGATCAGCAGCTGTTTCTAAAACTGTTGGGAACACTCAATGTTGACGGGTACCAATTAAAAATCTCATCTAAGCAGTCTCATGGGATTACAGGAACCGATTTTGATGTGATCCTGGAAAGTGAGCAGCATTCCCATTCCCATTCTCACCATCACCATGCACCTCATCGAAATCTGGATGATATTATTAAGATAATCAACCGAAGCGGGATTCCAGCACAAACCAAGGTGATGAGTCGGGAAATCTTTGAAAAAGTCGCAGTGGCCGAGGCTAAAGTACATGATAAACCGATGGATCAAATCCATTTTCATGAAGTGGGAGCCATTGATTCCATAGTGGATATTATTGGCGCTTCCATTTGCATGACACTATTAGAAGTAGAAAAGGTATATGCATCTCCCCTCCATTTAGGCAGCGGTTTTGTGAAGTGCGCTCACGGGACACTACCTATACCGGCACCCGCAACTGCAGAAATTTTAAAAGGAGTTCCTTCTTACGCAACGGACCTCAAAGGAGAGCTGGTTACTCCCACCGGTGCGGCAATTATCAAAACGTTGGCATCGGATTTTATTCCCCAACCACTAATGCGAGTTGATAAAATTGGATATGGTGTCGGAAAAAAGGACTTTGGTATTCTCAATGCGTTGCGGGTATTTTCCGGGGAGACCGCAAACAGCGACCTTAAAAGAGAGAAGCTGGTTGTGCTGGAAACCAATATCGATGATATGAATCCTGAAATCTATTCCCATTTAGTACCGTTGCTACTGGAAAAAGGAGCACATGATGTTTATCTGACCCACATTTTGATGAAAAAAGGTCGACCGGGCATCCAGGTGAATGTGCTATGCGGAGAAGACAACGTCTGGGAATTTGAGCAGATTCTTTTCTCCGAAACCACTACGCTGGGAATTCGAAAAAGTCTGACGGATCGTGTCTGCTTAGACCGGAAAATCGTAACGATGAATACAGCATATGGTGAAATTAAGGTCAAAGCGGCTTATTTGAATGGCACATTTTTTAAAGCCGCACCTGAATATGAGGAGTGTAAAAGAGTTGCCCATGAACAAAGTATGTCTCTGAAGGACACCTATCAGATTATTTCTCGCGAAATCGATGAATATCCATTTTAGCAGCCCATCAGGCGGTTCGGCTCAATACTATTAGTGTTAGTCCCATATTGAATATCATTTAACTAATTATACAGGTCACAATGCATTATGTATATTTGATCGCAGCGATTTTATTTGAGACAACTGCAACACTGAGCTTAAAGCCCAATAATTTCTGGAGTCCCGCCGTTCAAACATCCATCGTTGTCGTAGGATATGGACTTTCGTTTACCTTTTTGTATCTGGTACTCAAAACCCTACCCATTGGAATCGTCTATGCAACCTGGTCAGGAGTAGGAATCACGCTGGTGGCCGTACTGGGGATTTTTCTCTTCGGACAGAAACTGGACTTGGCTGCCTGGATAGGCATTGGCTTGATCATTGCCGGGGTTCTGGTTTTAAATCTCGTATCTAAATCCGGTATTCAATAATAGTAGAGTGGGCAACGCTTTACCCACACGGATGAAATGTCAGCGTATCCAAAAATAACACGCACACCCAGTCATTGGGCGGAATTTTGTGTCCAAGATATTACACAAAACTATTGATATCAGAGAGAAATTAAAATCCCATCTTTTAAATCTGCAGGGGCGGAATTTTTTCATGAGAAACAGCTTTTCCCAGCACTGGAATATATCTTCAAACATGCATTGATCTAGGAAGTGGCTTATGAAAATCTTTTTAATCCCCTGATCGCAATTTACCATCTACTTACAATATGGAAAAGTATGGACTCATTGAAAAAATACCTGGAAAACCACCCTTCAGACTTAAAAAACTGGCTTGACCAATTTCCTTGGGAAAGCTTCGAAACCGAAATCACTATCGATGAGGATAAGGTGGAAAGAGTCGTCGTCGCAAAAAAAGTAACCCTTCAAACCAATGCGGAGATAACCGGTTTACTTATTTGTCAGGATGCTGAAATTGGAGAGGGTGCTGAAATACATGGAACCATGGTTTGTGGTAATGGAATGATAGGTAAAGACGCAGAATGCAACTATCTTATTTCCCGAATTATTGAAATCGGTGAAGATGCTGAAATCCGTTCCGCGATTATATTAGAATCCCTTAAAGTGGAAAATGGAGCTGAAGTTGATGAGCTGGAAATACTGGAATCCACTTTCATAGATTTGCACAACGAGGGTATAATCAAAAAAGAGGCAAGATTACCCGTTCAGGATCTTAATAAAGCCATTGGGCAACGACTCGAAATTGTCTTGGAAACAGCTATTAGAGAACTTGAGGCGTTAAATAGATAAAACCAAAGATTATTGGAATGGCTGGGTTTTCCATTTCTAAATACCCACGCTGTTCTTCCCCTCATTTTTACTGACGCTGAAAGAACCAAACCCATTACCCCTACCAAAAAAATAATAAAGGTATCCAGAAATTTAAAAACCTAAATAATCCCCTTCTGAATTTCCCTTTTTTAAATGGGTCCAATATTTTCTATTCTTTTTTTTAAACCACAAAAAATAGAACCATCCTCAATAAATACCTGGACTGTAAAATTCTTATTGATAAGCCTTGAGAATTTTACCTGCCATATAGGATTTTTGTACAATATTTTTTACTATAAATATATATTAAATCTTGACAAAAGTTAGCGCCTGTAGTACTGATTATACAATGTTTTTCATGCTATCAATGCCGTCTATAAAACACGTTATCGCCTCTATTATATTTTAACATCAACCCAAAGCTGGAATGATAATCTAACTAATAAAAGGAGGAATAAAATGATAAGGGTGAGTATTCTTTATAAAAATAAGGATGGAAGTCACTTTGATCATAACTATTATCGCAAACATCATATCCCAATGCTTAAGGAAAAAATGGGAGCAGCGTTATTAGCAACCAGTATTGACAAAGGGCTCGCTGGAGGACCCCCTGGCTCTCCGGCACCTTATGTTTGCATAGGGTATATGAATTTTGATTCTGTTGAATCCTATCTGCAGACTTTTAGTCCACATGCAGAAGAAATCAGGGCTGATATCCCAAAATATACAGATATTGTACCCATTCTCCAAATCAGTGAAATTGTTCAATGAACTATTTTATCAGTTTAATGGAGACAAAATGATCAAAGACTTAAAGGACAAAGTTACGATTGTAACTAGAGCAGGAAGTGGTATTGGAAGATTATTGGCCCTTGGGTTTGCTAAGGAAAAGATGAAAATTGTAATAGTGGAAACCAAAGTCATTTCTGAACTTCAAACTTACTTAAAGGATGGAATTTCAGCAATCGAGGGTGAGATCGAAGCACAGCTACCTATAAGCAAATCAAATGATTGTTATGATTTTAGCTTGCCAAAAAGGGGATAAACTGATTCATATTCAGTAATGTCCGGTTAGGTTTTTGTAGAACGTTTTCGTTTCTTTTTAGTCCTACGTTTGAATCAAAGAAGATAATAGAGCCAATATCTATTGTAAGCTTTGTATGTATTTTTATCTAAGTTGAAAAAATGTAGTGAAAAAAGCCAAATCCGGTTTTTCATTTCAATAAAAATCTATCATATAGAGCTTGAATATCCGAAAAAGCAGATAAACTATTTGAAGCTCTAATGCGTAGTTTTTTTACTTTGTCAGTATTACTTATCTCGATTTCTTTCGACGCTTGTATTACATTGTGATAATGGGATATTTTCCGCCATAATAGAGAAATTGTCCAGGAATGTGATCATACTATTCCCATTCATCCAAAAGTCTTGAACATATACATTTGTATCTAAAAGAAAATAGTTCATAATTCTAAAAATCTCATTGTTCCGGGGATATCTAGGAATTCGTTGGCGATAAGTTCCAACTGATAGTTTTCTGGCAAGCAGTATTGAAATTTGGATAATCGATGATTGGGAAGTCTCTCCAATATACCGGATTTGATATCTGGGCGCTCCCAGAAACCCATCATTTTAATTTCTTTGACTAATTCTTCCAGTTTTTCGATTGTCAATTCGTTTGCTTCAAAACGCAAAAAATAGTTACTTGTTGTTATTGTACAACTTAGTAGGCATGACACAGCGTTTTTTAAAGTATTATTAACCCTACCACCTGCAAATGTCCACCAGAATACATTATGTTCTTCCGCTTCCATTGGAGCGGGTGAAAGCCTTAAAAAAGACCGATCATCCCTCAATTGGGACAATGTTATGGATGAGGAATCGTTGCAATATGAATATTCATCATCTGACGTTGAAATACTATATATTTTTCGGCATAAATCATAACCTAGGAACCGAGGAGAAAATCCTCCCCATCTGGGTGTTTTACCTGCTGGCGCTTTGGTTACGATTATTGACCGGTGGTCCAGATCAATCCTTTCAACCACCCAGGCGATTCCGCCCAGCAAAAAGCAATAATCCTCTTCAATTGTGTCGGCAAATTGTCTTTCCAGAGTACCGATCTCTTTTCCACCGGATGTGAAAACGGTATAGGATGTAAAACTGGAAAAAACACAATAAATATCCATGAAGTTCTTTCTGCCAAATTTTTTTTCCGCTTCTATTCCCATAGATAGCAGACCTGATTCTTCAAACAGATAGTTATTCTGAATCAGATGATCAACTAGTCCATCATATTCATGATCGCGGATCTGACTAAAACAAGAGCTCCCTGAAAGCAATTCCCAGACTTTGGATCGTGTTATCGAACCAAATTGAAGACACAATGCTAACAATTGATGTACAAGCAAGTGCCATGAGCGGCGATTGAACGAGACATTCTCGACCCAATGACTTCTGGCCATTTCAATCAACGCAATTGCTTGAAGCATTGATTCAGAAGACGTAGTGAAAAAAAGCATATTTGCTGATGTTCCAGGTCTTCGTCCGGTTCTTCCCAGTCGTTGTAAAAAGGAGGAGACCGTGTCAGGGCATTCCAGCTGAAAAACCCTGTCCAATTCACCAATGTCGATCCCTAATTCCAAGGTTGATGTACAGACAATGCAGGAACTACCAGCCTTTTCCATGGCTGTTTCCGCTACTTCTCGTTCTTCCCTTGATATGGAGGAGTGGTGAACGTAAGTTTTGATATTTTCATGCTGCATGGCTTTACCTACGTTTTCCGCACGTGCCCTACTATCACAAAAAAACAAACTTTTTTTATTAAGGGCAAGTTGTGTTGCCTGCCAGTGGATTTCCTGTTCATCAAGATATCTAATTTCTAGTTGTTTTTTCGATTTTTGAGAAGGCGGATGGATAATCACTTTTTCTCTTTTTGAAGATCCCTGCATCCAATCAAGTATCTCTTCCGGATTACCCACGGTTGCTGATAGCCCTATTCTCTGAAAATCATAATCAGTAAACTCCCCAATGCGTTCAAGGACAGAAAGCATATGTCCACCGCGATCACAGTCAGCTAGTGCATGAATTTCATCAATGATGACAAATCTCAGGTTAGCAAACAGTTTTTGAGCAGGGACCTTTGAAGAGACCAGCATAACTTCCAGAGATTCAGGAGTAATCATTAGAAGATCATCGGGTTCTCTGATAAAGGCTTTCTTTTGACTGGCTTTGATATCCCCATGCCATTTAAACCGAGACAAGCCCAGCATTTTTGTGTACGTTCCCAGGCGTTCTTCCTGATTGTTTAGCAAGGCTCGTAATGGGGATAGGTAAATACATTTAACACCATCGATCTGCTCATCCAATATTCGCGATAAAACCGGAAAGAAAGACGCCTCTGTTTTACCACCAGCTGTAGGGGCTAAAACAATTACATTTTGGCCGTCAAGAATAGCACGTCCTGCCAATTCCTGAACGGGTCGCAATGATTGCCATCCTAACGTGTGAACAATTTGCTGTTGAAGCTGATCGTGAAAGCTCTCAAATACGCTCATGGTCAGATGTTGTTTATTTTGATAGGATTAGATCAAAAGTAGCTGGTTTAAAATTCTATCTCGTTATTACTTTCCTCTGACTCGTTACTTGTTTTACTTTTTTGAATGGCCTGTTCCTCTTCCGGGTTGATGTCTTTAGGGTTGAATTTATAGACTTCGGTCGGATCGTATTCATCATGCTGATCAACAAGATCCAATACATCTATTAATTCTCTTAAAAATTGCCTGGGTATAATTCCGACATCACCACCAAAACCGGAAGTCATTTGATCTACCAAATCTATGATGAAATGGTCAGACACCCGGTTGATAACCCGGTTTTTTACATCAGAGGGATAAAGGTCCCTCAGGCGCAATGCGACTTCGATTAGCCGTTCTCGGTCAAATGGTTTTAATTCTAACTGAGGTTGTTTGATATTAACAAAACTACCTGATTTTCGGAATCGGATGCGATCATTTAATGGAGCCAGCCCTGCAACTCCTTTTCGACTGTCAAAGAAATCAGGGGTACCAGTAAAGAGCCATAAAAGGCCTTTAAATTCAGGAGTAGCGTCAATAATCTGCCTGATTCCGTTCAGAGATTTCTCTCTGACATCAGCCCTCATTCTTAGGATTGTTTCAGCCTCGTCAATAACAACCAGTATACCTGGATGCCCTGCTTTTTTTACAATTTGAAGAATTCCTTTTAAATAAGTAAGAGCAGAATGATTGGTGATTTCACCTTTAATTCCTGCTTTTTGCTTAATTGATGCGGCTATATTTTTACTGCCTGATAGCCAAGCCAGCAACTGCTGAGCTTCGCTAATGTTACCCTGCTGTTTTAATCGGAAATAGGTCCTAATCACTGCCATAAAGTCAGCACCTGCATCTTCCTTCATAATATCGACAAGTTCTTGCTCAAACCGGTCCTGGACCAGATTATCAAAATTATCGTCATCCTCATCCTCCCCTTCGTCGATTAGCCTGTCTTCCACTTTCGCGACCCATCGATCAATACAATCTGCAAATGCTCCGCCTTTGGTTAATGTCGTTTGCAGATTTCCAACAATTTTTGCATATACCTCATCGAATTTATAAAACGGTGTATCATTGGGAGAAATCACCACTTTGGAAACGGCAAAATTCTGCTCTAATGCTTCCAACAAGGAAAGTTGGCAGACAAATGTCTTTCCGCAACCATACCCGCCTCGCAAGAACTTTGAACCACCTTCATTATTTGCGACCAATTCCAAAAGACGTTTGATTTCCCCCATCATTTTTTCTGTTCCCACTGCAAACGCAGGAAGTCCGCGTTCCGGAACCATACCTTCTCTTAATCGCTCAAAAATGTGTTGAATGTCTTGAACAGCCAATGTCATAGTAATCCTCTTATACAATACGATATTCTTTTCCTTCCGAAGTTGGAGTAATATTAATTTTAAAGGGAAGTAGTTTTTCTTGTTCCCACTCAATTAGTTTCATGGCAAAACGTCTTTCCATTCGACTTCCTTTACCCGGACCGCCATACATATTGATCAGTGCTAATTCGGTTAACGCGCTGTGTTTCTTTATATGGTCCAAGATCGGATAGAATTTCTCATCAATCTTATCTGACCAGGTCCCGGTAACTTCTGTTGAATCGACGGATGCCATATCTTCTATTGGCTTAATAACAGCGCCTCTTTTCAACTCAACCTGGAAATGTTCATTGGAAATAAAGCCTTCATCCGTCACGTTATCCAATTGAGTGAAGCGCAACTGTGTCTTGGATTCCACTTTTCCGATAATTTTGAACAATACTTCAACTTCCTGGTCGATTGGAATTGTAATATTGTTTCCAACAAAATCTCCCGCAATCACTTCTTTGATTAAAACTTGTGTGTCAGATTGGTTATGTGAAATTATTTCCAAATTAACTGTGCTATTTGCCATAAAATTGGTTTGCCCGGTCCCTTCTGCCTTCAGGAAAATTCGATGAAATCCCATTACCATTTTACTGTCCTTGATCGAAATAACAACTTTACTCGCGTTATCGCCAATGGTCGGATTACTTTTGAAGTAAGTTAGTACTGGGATTATTCGCTCTTGCAGACTATTACCGCCGTGATAGAAGCAATCATTATTGCCCGGTTTTTGGAATAAATCCCCCGATGGAGAGAAAGTCAAATAGGAGGCATCATTATCTGATTGGTAGCCTAATTCCGAAAATGAAACCGATGTTGCCTTGCTCGATTCCAAAGGTTTGTTATTGAGTATATACCGGCGCGTACTCACATTGACATGTGGAATGGGTCCACCCTCTAGAGTTTCATCCGCTTGCAAAAATCCATGGTCGCTTGTGAACACAAACTGTTTATACCCTGCTTTCTGAAGTCGGTTGATAATTATTAAAAACCGGTTGATGGCATTATCAAAAAAATCGGGGGAGAGGTCCAATAATCCGTTTTCTCCAGCTTCGTCAATATCCAGGCAGTGGACAACAACCAACCTGGCTTTTTTCAAATGGGTTTTCAGGTCTTTTGATGATTTACTAATGATATCTTTTGGAGATGTCCATTTTACAGGGTAATCTGAAATAGATTCCAACAGTTTTTTTCGTTGCGCAGGGCCGTTGATCAGTTTTTCACCTATTCTAAATCCGATAAATTGACCTTTCTTTTTATCAAATGCCGGATGTAGCCGCTCATTTGTTTCAACCGGAAGCAGTGCGTTCATCCCAATGGGTGTAATGGTTGGTAATTCAGCTAATCTCGCTGTCAATTCACACTTTCCTTTATCTTTCTGAAGTCGACGCATTAACACTTCACCCAGTTCATATCGAAACGCATCAATAAAGAAAACCACCACAGGCATTTGTGTTACCAATGGCACAACAACTTGTTTGTAAAATTGCCGTTGCTGGTATTGTTCTATGGGGAGAAAACCATGACTTTTACAGGAGCTATTAAAAAGCCTGGTAAGCTTGTTTACAAACTCTCTGTAGATTTTTTTGGTGTTCTTTATCTCTTTAGTGACTTTCGTAAAGTTGGGAATTGATGTCTGCATTTGAAGGCGTGAGGTCAATTGCTCAAACTCACGATGGTGCTGATCTGTCTTGAAGAATCCGTTTTTTTGTATATACATTTCCGTCAGCTTTTTTGGAGATACTTTTTCCAGCACTAAACCGTCAATTGACTTCAAATCTTTTGCCAGTCTCTCCCTTAACAATGCATTTTGTTCCAGCCAACGCCACTCCCAACGATGGGACTCATTATGCTCAACCCAGAACGAACGCCATTTTTGGGAGTGACTCTTATCCCCTCGCCTTTGCTGCACCAGTGACTTAATATCATCCCAGCATCCTTTTGCCAGATGGTCATAGGCCAGAGATAGTATCATCTCCTCTTCAAAAGGAAATGTATCCACTTTTCCCAGATTTTCAGCACTTTGATCCAATTCTCCAATCAATTGCAACTCTACATCTCTGGCAATTTTTTTATACAATTTCGCTCTGTTTTCTCTTAATTCACTGACAACCAGGCAACTCTGCTCACGCTGTTTTTCAGATATTGTCTTTAATGGTTTTAACCGATCATCTTTAGGATCATTCAGCAGATCAAACACATATTCGACTCCAAGCAGGTAGGCCTGTAATGGCGCCTTTAGGGAGGAAAAGTCAAAAGTAAACTCCGGATCATTTTCCCATTCTCTGATCCATTCCCTGGTTATTCCAAAATGGAGTTGAAGATACTGAAACATCGCGTCTAATCGTAATTCTTCGGGCAGTTCAATCTTATTAATCAGTTTCCCTGAGACCAATAGATCCGTGGCAATCTCAATGGCAGAATGAACGGCTATTAGACTCTTTAATCCCACGGGGGTTTGGTCCTCAGAAGTCAGACGGTCATCGGCTTTTTCCAAGGTCAACTGTTTATCATTTAAAAGGAACTCCAACTGCTCCGGCGCCAGCTTTCCAGCAGCAGCATGCCGAACCAGTGTTTTTAAGTTTTTTTGGAGTTCTGTTCCTGCTTTGCATGCTTCCAAAAGAGGCGTTTGTCGAATTTCTTGCTGATTAATTCCCGGGACGTATACAAGGAGAGGTTTATTCTGTTTTGAAGAAAAATAGTCATCCAATTCCAACATCAACTCCAGGAAAGAACCAGAGAAACTCAATACGGGGATATCAAACCTTCCTTCACGATGGTAGTTTTGAAGTTCAGAAATATATTGGGAATAGTCCTCATTTACATCCGTCCAAATACAGAGACCTTTGGTTTTCAAATCTTCCCGGATTTGTTTTGTTAGATAGTCCTTTAAAATACCCATGATTGCTCTATCAAATAGTTTAATACTGAATTAGTTATGTTTTTTGATTAACTGTTTCTGCTAATCAAAACTTTCAACGTCATGCTCATGCCCTATAATTGCTTTTTCTGGTATTCTTCTATAAATTTTGTCATTTCTTCAAGCTGTTTGTTGTGCTCTCAATCTGCGTCATAAAGTCTTTTTCTACTTGCGAAATTCTATTTTTTGTTTTCTCTTTGTATTTTTCATATTCGGCGTGGGCTTTCTTAATTGCTTTTTGATGGCTGATTTTTCCTGAATGTTGCAATATCTCTTTTCCTGTCATTGTAAGGAAAGTATCCAATTGTTTAATCCAATCTGACATATACATTGGCGTTCGTCCCAGAGCTTGAATTTCTGCAATTTCGAGATATGCGGTTACCATTCGGTTAAGGATATTCAGTTCATCTTTTGTAAGATAATTTTTGGCTACTTCTGTCTCTTTCTTTGTAGGGATTTCTCTTTTGAAGTTTGTGAGTCCAATATTCTCCTTTGCGGAATCGACTCTTTTATAAACAGTTTCTGCTGCAGTTTCTCCATGAGTAGCCCAGTGCATTTTATTTTGAATGGTTTTAAATATCTTTATTGACGGGTCAGTTTTGGGGTCATAGTCAATACTTGTAGCATAAACATCTAATACTTTTCGCCAAAAAACTTTTTCAGACGAACGAATATCACGGATACGAGCCAAAAGCTCTTCAAAATAGTTTCCGCCTCCCGCTTCTTTCAGCAGTTCATCGTTCATTGCAAAGCCTTTTACCAGGTACTCTTTGATAAGTGCTGTTGCCCATTTTCTAAAATGCACCCCACGATGAGATTTTACTCTGTAACCAATAGAAATAATAACATCAAGATTATAAAAGTTAGTTGGTTTTGTAGAAAAATCGGAATTTCCGATTTTTCTCATCGTCGATTCTTTTTCGAGTTCTTCTTCTTTGTATATATTAAGAATATGCTCGTTAATTGTTGAACGCGATTTCTGAAAAAGCTCTGCTATCTGGTCAATATTTAACCATACAGTCTCATTCTCAAAATGGGTTTCTATTTTGACTTTGCCGTCTTCAGTTTGATAGATTATGAGTGGGTCGTTTTCCATAGTTAACTCTTAACAAGGTAAATCAGCATTTTGATTTGT
>Ga0307989_1001362_pt1 | contig 13254 bp, 11 predicted proteins | sample EllFjometagen185_FD_203164 | JGI IMG/M metagenome (GOLD analysis project Ga0307989, IMG submission 203164) | Marine microbial communities from Ellis Fjord, Antarctic Ocean - #185 | ecosystem: Environmental > Aquatic > Marine > Unclassified | place: Southern Ocean | collected 2014-10-08
AATACCTCGTGATGGTCCTTCAGATGGTTACGAGACTCATCAGATAGGCGTCGATCGTTCAATGATTGATTTTTTGCTTTCAGACCAGATTTTTAGAGCGTAATGAGTAATCATCTCCCCATGGCCGCCCATGTTTCTGCACTCACTGCATGATCCCGTGAGTATTGCGCAGCTCTTTCTCTTGTCTCTCGTTCCAACTCTTCGAGGCGTGTTTGATAAGCAGCTTCTTGCTCGGGAGTTCCACTCCCAACAACAAAGAATTCAGTATCAATACCTGCTACTTGAGCAAGTTGTGCTTTGAGAGTTGCAAACAACTCTGTTATGACGGGATGGTTAGCTACCCCTTCCGCTTCTTGGTGGTCGTTTCGTTCAGACATGTTTTTATGGGTTATAAAAATAAAACGTCCGAGAACTAGGACCTTGTACTTGCCAACCCTTTGATTTACTAGAATTGGTAAGTATTAAGGGGAAGATTTTTGTGAGCTTACCAATCTCACTAGCATCGTAGCACGAATTCGAGAATTGTCAAGAGGGCGTACTGACAATCTACTGATCGCAATATCCCTCAGGGATTTCTGGCGGAGTATATGTTGTGGCATTCTTATCTTCTTCGATTGTGCCGTTCACGTCATCTATCGCAAAGACTTTTGCGCTTGAGCCTATTCCCACCTGTAATAATTCGAAATTGTTTATGTAAAAGTATCCAGTTCGAACCTTCCCATCGATAGAATTGTATTCGAATATCACTGTCTTTTCATCATTTGGTCCAATGCCGCATGTTATACAATATCTCGCGTATAGGTCGTTGTATACTGGATCGTCCCACCATATTTCAGGTTCGTAATTTGGAGCTATTCTCACAAGAAGTTCTCCTGGTTGAGTAGGTGTTGTGTCTGTTATGGCTGTATCCACTGGTATCACGAGAACAATTTTATCTTCACCTCCCTCATCCCATAGAGCGTCTCCTGACCCACCTCCTCCAAAGAAATTGGGACCAAGCCATGTCGTTGATTGATTTACTTCGTCTATGTACCAAACTACTGTGTCATCTCCATTTCCTCCAAAGAACCTAAAGTCGAGCATGTTTCCTCTGAAAACCACCGTGTCATCTCCATCATTTGGATCTATTACTGATGTTGTTCCCCCCTCCCCGTTTCCGGCATCAATTGCCGCTCTTTCCATATCTCTAACAAATACCAAGTCGCTTCCCGGCCCCGTATGGATAGTGGTAGTTCTGATATCAAAGTCTGTACCTGTATTTGGGTTGCAACCAGCTATCACAAGATCGTCGTCATTAGTTGATCCTGACAAACTTGATCCTGTACGGAAATCCAAAGAGTGCGATTTCTCAAAAACAAGTACGTCTGGTCCGTCCCCCAAATTTCCGTTACCAAAACTATTCATTGAGCCATTCGCCCCTAGGTTCAGAATATCTGTCCCAGGAGATCCTCCAAAATAAGCTGCAGCTCCTCCGTAATCGATAGCGTCAGGGTTATTCCCTATTAATTCCCATCCGTAATGGTTTCCGTCTGAGTCCTTCAAGGCTTTGAATGTTCCTATGTTTGTTGTGAAATTCCTGTAGTTTGCGCCGTCATTATTGTTATCGTTCCAATCCCAGTCCCCTGGTGGCAAATCCGTATACTCGTCGTCGAATAGACCTGCTATTGGAAAGTCGAAACCATTAGTTTGAGTGGCGGGAGTGTTTTGAATGGGAGAAACTACTTCCGGAGGATTGAGAATGTTGTAGATTAATTGCGCGGCTTCTCCTCTAGAGATTCTGTGACCAAGGTCTTGGTTCATATTGTAGAAATAATTTTTCTCTTCTGCTATTTCCAAATATGGAATGTACCAAGCTTCCCCTATTCCAGCTTCCAAATTTCCACCTAATGAGATTTTTAATGCCTCTGCTAAATTTATATTTGATGTTGGCTCGAAACTACCGTTCGAATAGCCATCTGTTATTTTTTGGTCTTTGGCGTAGCAGATATATCGTGCAAACCATTGAGTCGTTACGTCAGTGAAACAATTCTGGCCTTCTGGTTCTGGTGTTGTTGAAGCAATTATTATTTTCAGAAATTCCGCCCTGTTGATTTCCTTTTCTGGTCGGAAAGTTCCATCATTGTATCCGTTTATCACACCCTCCTCTGTGAGTTCGATTATAGCTTGGTTGTATTTGTTTTGAGCTGAAATGTCTGTGAATGCGGATGCGTAGGACGTTATGTTAATAGAGCTGAGCAATACGCAACACGAAAGTGCTGCAATAATGAATGGTGATTTGTGTTTGGAGGCCATCTCTAGTCTTGATAAGGGGTACTTGCTGATGTTGAACAAGATTGGTCCCCATACGAAGTTACCATTATCTCATCTTCTACCAAGTAATTTATCTGGCATATTTTGTCTTCATATCCAAAATGTTTATTTGGAGGTGCTGAAAATTTCATTGTTGTAGCTGCCTCTGCATTTACTAGCTCCTTAAAGCCTGTAAATTGTACGATTTCTCCGTATTCTATAGATACCTTTGCACTTTTTGAGTCTCCTATATGAATAGTTTCTCTGAGTATTCCTTGATAGTTCCCCTTGCTTACGGGAACAACATTGTAGACATTGAGGTAAACGTCTGTCATGTTTTCTGACTGGCTAGAATCCTTGTGTTCTGGGTAGTTATTTACTGCTATTGAATAGACTAGGGGGTCGGTATTTGTCATTAAATCTTCGTCATCTTCATCTTTTATACATGCTCCATCTGAACATCCATTGGCGCACCATGCTCTTTCATGTATGTATGCATATTCGTCATTATTGTCTAGGCAAACTAGCTCTTCTACGTACCCTCCATCTTCTGTACGAGCGCCATTTGAATCTACACAATATTCATAAACAACTACGTCACCATACTTTGGAGTATAGGCGTTTAGTTTTCCTTTTGTATAAAGATCCTTGCCACCGTCTGAGTCCTTGCAGGTAGGTGGGTTTGCGATGGCTGTTGGAGTGGTTGTTGTGGTTGTTGTGGTTGATGGTGTAGTTGTTGTGTTTATTGAGGTGCTTCCGCTTCTGTTGTAGAAAATATAGAATTCATTGCTGTTTGCTGCGAATATTCTTACATTTTCTAGTGCCTCGCCGTATGCACCGAATCCATTCAAGAAATTATATGCATCACTTGTGTTTGTGGCTTTTTTCCAACCCCAGCTTTTCTCTATTTCCTCGTTTTCGTTGTAAAACATTGATATATCTTTGTTGCTTGATCCAGCTAGAATTCCATTTCTTTGAGTTGGGTAGTCATTTAACTTGTTGAAGTAATCGTACATATCGTCGATGTCTGTAGATTTTTTTATTCCCCAATCTGCGTTTTCATCTTTCCCGTTATAAAATATGTAATAACCTCTATCTGCGTGTGCTATTAATGCGTTGGCTATTGGTCCACTATCATTTTCTGCATAGGCTCCTAAGTCATTCAAGAAATTGTGTGCATCTTCTGTTGTTCCTGCCAACTTCCATCCCCAATTGTTACTACCTTGCAAATCGCTGCGATAGAAAAGATAAAAACCTTTTTCTGTACCTGCAATTGATTGGACTGCATGTGGTTCTGAGTATCCACCAAGCCCATTAATAAAGTTGTGTGCGTCCTCTGGAGTTGTTGCTAATTTCCAGCCCCAGCTAGCTTCACTTACGTCTATGTTATTCTCAATCATTTCGTATGTTTTGACTTGTAGTGTTGTTTTTTCCAAGTACACATCCAATGTTTCTTCTTTTTCTTTTACTGTTCTTGTAACCAAGTCTGCCATTTGCCCCCTATTGAATTCTCCGCTAAAAGAAGTGATATCAGGTGACAGCAATTTCCTGTTAGAGGCTTCCTTTACAATCCCCTCATACCAAGCTCCTCCGTGATTTTCGTATTGATACCCAAGTGTATTAATTGTGATTTTTAAAGCTTCTACTGTGTTGATATCGTCTGTTGGCCTGAATGTTCCGTCATCATATCCATCAATTATTCCTTTGTTTTTCGCAAAACATACATATTTTTCATACCAAGAATCTTCTCTAATATCTGAAAAACATTTTTTTGATGTGTATTTGTTTATTTCTGAATCATCATAGTTTGCTTCGATTGTCATTTTTAGTAATTCAGCTCTGTTCAAAGTTTTTTCTGGTTGGTAAGTACCATCTTCATACCCCCCAACGATACCTTGCTCAGTTACAAATTCTATAGCTTCTCTGTATTTGCTTGAGGTTCCTATGTCTGAGAAAGTCCTCGCAAAGACTGTCGTCGCGGTTAATGTAAGTACAATTACTAACGAGATGATAGTGAGCAGTTTTTTCATGAGATTTTGGTTATGGAAAAAGCTTTCCGTTATTTTATCACCCTTTCTTGTGGTAGCTAACTGATATCTGCAGTTTACGTTGACAGTTCCCCTGTCTCCCCATTGATTTCGACCTTTGTCCCTGGAGTGAGTTTTGCTATTGGGACTCCTGTTATTACTGGCAGTCCTCGCTCCCGTGCGATTATTGATAGGTGTGAGAGGAATCCGCCCTGTTCTGAGACTATGCCTTTAATTTTGTCGAAGTGTTCTGTGAGTTCTGGGGAGAGGACTTGGGTGAGGAGGATTTTGTCTTGGTTTGGGGTGGTGTGGTGGGCGTTCGCGGTGAGTTCTGCGGCTGTGACTAATACACCCTCAGCTTTGCCGGGAGAGACTCCTTGGGTTGACTGTTTTGGTGTGGTTGATTTGTTTGTAAGGGTTGTCGGCATGTTGAAGTCTGCGTATTTGTCGTATTCGGCCTTTCTCTTTGTTGAGGTGGCTGGGGAGTGAGTGTTGTTTGTGATTTCTGAGAGTTTTGCGAAGTAAATGTCCTTTTCTTTCGGGAGGAGTTCTCGTAGCTGGCTGATCCTTTTGACCACTAACCATCTGCTCATTTCTCGGAGTCTGTTGTAGATTACTGCGTTTTGGATTTTTTGTTTGAGCATGTTCTTTTTGATTTCTGAGAGTTTGCCCCACCATTCTGTAACTTCGCTGTGCTCTGGGTCTTTGTTGATCTTGTCCTGGAGGTTCCTGGCGAATTCACTCTCGTCTGAGACTTCGATGGTATTGCCTCTTAAATGTGACGTATCGAGGTCTGGTTGTGTTGGGAGTTCGTCTTCCGTGAAGAGATAGTGGCCTTGGCTCAATAGGAGAGAGAGTGAAATTTTGTTTTTTGAGAGTGCCCCAACTAACGGCTCTATTTTCTTGATTGAGATTCCTGCGAGGAGGTTTATCTCGAATATGATTTGATAGTCTTTTTCAAAAAGTTTCAGGAAGTCTGGGATTGTTTTTGGGGTATGTTTGTTTTCTAGAGCTGCGTTGAGTGATTGCGAGATTTCGTCGTACTTGTCGAGATTGATCCGGCACAGGTTCCAGAAATTCCCGATTGTTCGGAATATTCCAGATAAGGTGCTGATTCTGAAGGTTAGGTCTTTGGATTTGAGATAGCTGTATGATGGGAGGAGAGTTTTGAGTTCCGCTTCTCTATCTACAAAAAGTTCGTTTCCTACTATCTTGATTATCTCGGCTGGTTTGTAGTTTATTTTGAATTTTTTGTAGGCTTGTTGAATTGGGCCACCCTCTTCGTATACTTTTGAGAGAATGTCTTGTGTGATTTGGGTTGGTCTTGGTGCTATCTCTGAGATTTCGGTTTTCTCGTAGAAGAAGTCGCCGAATGGGAGGTTTTTGTCGAGGTAGAGGGATTGCTCGTATTCGGTTTTTGAAATTGTGGTGATTGGGCGGGTTTGGAGGAAGTACCATTTCTTTCCTTTGACGCACCATTCGATGTCTTGGGGAAATTTGTAGAATTCTTCGATTTTTTTGAAATGGTGAGTTGGTGTGTTTTTTGGAGAAGGGTCTGACCAGTATAGTTTCTGTGTTTTTGGTTTGATGTTTCCGCTGACTAGGTCCTCGCCCCTTCCCTTGTGGGATTCGATGATCATTTCTCTGCCGCCGGTTGGGTTTCTGGTGAATGTTACTCCTGACATGTTGGGTTCTATGTATTCCTGAATGAGTACTGAGAATTTGTCGATTGAACCTCCTAGGAATTGCTTTGCGTGGGTTGTGATCTCTGAGATTGCTGAGGCTAGGTCGGAGGGATCAACGTTGATCTTTGTTTTGAATTGGCCTGCAAAAGATTCGGTCTGGCTGTCTTCTATCAATGCGCTGGATCTGACTGCATATCTTGAGCAATTTAGTTCTGCGTGAAGTTTTGTAGCTAGGGGTTCGAGGTTGTTGAAGTTTTCTGATAGTTCATGTGCGTCGATGGCTTTGAATTTTGGCACGTTCAGACCTAACGCTACTAGGTCTGATAGCTTTAGTGTTTTCGCACCAATTTGTGAGTTGGCTTGTGTGTTGGTTGTGGAGTTTTTATTCATATTGCCATGGTTTGTTATATCTTCCCAAGAATATGTGGCCTCTCTCCTCGAGTTCGACTGCGGTTATTTTTGCATCAAAGCAATTCACGTATCCATCGCAAACAGTTATCACTGTGCTTCCGCTAGGAACTTGGGCGAATGTTTCTACGATTGAGCTTGTTGGTGTGTACATGATTGGGATGCTCACACTGCCTGTTATGTGCCAGTTTTCGAATTTCCATGGTTCCCGTGTGTCGACTAGGACTACTCCGTTTGCGACTTGGTTTTGGGCCTGGCTGGTTGTGAAGAGTTTTTTGTATCTGTCTTCTGTGTACTTCTCCGTAAATTTTATGTTTCCTTCCCATGATCCTCCCCATTGAACCCATCCGTTGGCACCATTTTCCAGGTATGAAGCTACGATGTTTTTTGTTCTCAAGAATTCGGCGACTTCCTTTCCTCGGATTCCTGACCAGCAAAGAACGTATACGTTTTTGTCGTCTGGGATTTCTATCCATTTTCCGGCTTGTAGGTCGGCGAATCGGATGTGTGTGCTGCCTTCCAGGTATCCGTTTTCGTATTCTAGGTCTTCACGAGCATCTAGGACTATGTAGTCTGAGCTGCTGCTCTTGAGCGCATTGTTGAGTGTTGAGTTTGTGATTGAAAGTGCGGCGTCTTGGTTCTCAGTGTAGAAGTTCACGACCTCATCTCCTTTCTCTGCGATTATTTCATCTCCCTTTTCCACTAGTCGTCCTTTGCTGAGGATTCTGACGCTTGAGCTGGCGATTTGGGTTGGTGTGCCGTCTTTGAATCTCAATTCCGTGAGGACTCCGTATCTGGTGTAATTGTCTCCTTCGTAGAGTGTTAGCTCTACTGACGAAGTTGTTTTGTCTATTCTGACCAGGTTATCTAGAGTTATTTTTGTTGTGTCTTTGTACCAACCTTTGAATGTTAAAAGGTTGGTTGATTGCTTTGACATTTCGTAGGCTTCGCTGAGGTCTTGATTTGCGATTGCCTCGTAGTAGTCTTTTATGAATTGTGCACTTGAGTCGTCGTTTTTGGTTTCTATGTTTGAAGTGAATTTTGCGTCTTCTTCTGTGGATTGCAATGTTGTGGCTGGGACAGCTCCGATTTGGAGTTTATCTATGGCTTTTACACCTTTGGTTCGGAGTTCGGGAGTGTCGTCTGGTGCTTTTACTTTTGATTGGACTTCTAGTTGTGAGTATTCTTCGCTTTCTTCCACCCATTTGTTGTATTCCAAGTTTTGTTTGTATTCTCCGTACAAGTAAGCTGAAACTAGGGAGACTCCGAGGATTGCTACTACTGACACCGTAATGAATAGGGGTTTCTTGGATGGCATTAGTGCCAGTTTCACTTTGATATACTTGTATGACACGCTGAACACCGCTGACAGGAAAAGTACGGCTATCGAAAACACCTGTGCTAATTGAGAACCAATGTTGAATAAAAAGTCTGGGGGTGGGACTGCATTTGCTGTTTGAGGGAATGCTATTAGGCAGATCAATGCAAAGCTTGCGAGTGAGAGAAAATCTTTTGGGGTTTTGCGAAAGTTCATAGGTGTGAAGTTAATTTCCTGGGCATTATATCAGTTTATGGGTTTCAAGCTATGTATATTGTTGGGAGTTTGGTAGAATTGGTTCCAAGCTGTTTTGTCTAACAATTAACTTAATTACAATGAAAAAAACATTTTTGATCCCGTTCGTTATTGCTTTGATGATTTTTGGAGGGTGTACTGCTGTGGAGGAAGAGGTTGTTGATGTGGATGATGCGGAGGTGAAGGCTGAGCCTGAGGTTGTTGTGGCGGTCGAACCCGAAGTGGAGGTTGAAGCTGCGGCAGAAATAGAGCCTGAGGTTGTGGCTGATTCGGTTTATGAACAATGGGCAATGCCTTCGGCGGATAGTGATGAGGGGTTTGTCATGACTCAGAATTTAAAACCTGATTGTATTGGTACTCTCAATGGTGATACTGGAGGTGGAGATCTCTTGAGTTCCTTGATCGTTGATGATGTTTTGAGAGACGAATTAGATTTGGATTTGTATTCGACGTCTTATATCAAAGTTTTGGAGAAGAAATTGGCTACTTATACTCGAAGTCGGTATGACGCTGATTTTTATGCGTTTTCTGTTTGCAACCTAGAAGATGGAATGGATTTGGTAGCTGGGTATGGAAAACTTGCATCTAATGAAGTCTCGTCATTAGCTAATAGATATTGGGAATACAGAGACGAGCAAATCTTGTTATTGGTTAATGGTGAAGATGTTGTCGAGATAAATAACAGCGTTCGTCTTTTCAACCAGACTGCTACAGGTGCAGAAGTTGCTCCTTGTGAAGGGGTTTTGGAAGAGGAGGAGATTGTTTGGACTTGTTTCATGGGACTACTTCACGTAGATAGAGGGGCTCCTGTTGATGGTGCTAGTTACAAAAGCTGGAAGATCTCACCTGAAGATGGAAGTGTTTTGGATACTTGGGAGTATGTTAAGGAGTATTAGCAGTCCTTTGTGATTATTTGTTTTCCGAGATTTGTTTTCCAGAATTTTTGTGATATATTTTTTGCAATATTTTCTGGGCCTTCGGGCCTTTTTATTTACCCCTCTAACCCTCCCCTCCTATGATTGAAGATCAAATTTCTTTAATTCTCCAAGACCTCGAAAAGCTAAAAGAAAAGCTAAAAGATATCAAGAAAGACATCAAATATGATGAAAAAATTGATGATATTCGGTATGAAGAATTGAAAGACGGCCTGAAGCAAATGAAGGCTCAGGTAAAGGACTTTGAAGAAGACTTTATGCAAGACTTGCAGCGTGACGAAAGTTATCAGAAATTGAGGGAACTTCGAATGAAATCTGAGGAGAGCATTGCTCATGCTAATCAAAAACTCTTTGAAAGTTTGGCAAAATTGCCACCGAAACCTTTTGACATGAACGTCGATACGAATGAGGGACGTATGCGTGTACAGATCGTTCCTGATATGAGGATTTATCTGAATGGTAAGGAAGAAAAGAGACGAAAGGCGTAGTCGTGCCTTGAAGTGGCGGAGATTTTTGTAAGAAAATTGGAAGTAGCTTCGTAGTAATAGTAAGCAGCTGCCAAAAATATTTCTTAATAAAATCTGTCATGAAAAACAAATTACTAATTGGAGTTTCTTCTGCATTAGCACTTGCTACTGTAGTTGGAGCTACCGCTTTTGCGGATGTAGATATGCCAACATCCTCTACATTCTCAGAAAAACAAGAAGCTCGTCAGGAAATGCGAGATGAAATGCAGGCTCAAATGGATACTGTGTTTGAAAGCCGTGATTATGATGCTTGGGCTGAACTTATTTCAGAAAAGCCACGCGGCGAAGAATTGCTTGAGGTTATCAATGAAGATAACTTCGGTGAGTTCGTAGACGCACACCTTCAAATAAGAGAAGGCAAGGAAAGGCTTGAAGCTCTTGGAGTTGAAAAACCAGAGAAAGGGCCAAAGGGTTCTAAAATGGGAAAGGGTCCTCGAAATGGGGAAGGACCTAGAAATGGGGAAGGAAGAGGAGAGATGTTTCAATAAATCTCTCTTGGGGAAAGGAGTAGCTTTGATAACCAGAGCTACTCCTTTATACTTGTAGCGTTTATCACGTCAGTCTATCACTGTGAATTCATGACTAGTTGCGGATCAAAATCAGACAAAGAGTTGCTTCGTTTGTGTCTAGAGGATAACGAATATTTTTCTTGTATTGTGGATCGATATGAGGAGAAGCTGAAGAGGTATTTGCGTAGGAGTTCTCGGTTTGATGAGCAGACGTGTGAGGATGTTTTGCAGGAGGTTTTCATCAAGGTTTATAGGTATATGAATGATTACGATGAGGATTATGCTTTTTCAAGTTGGATTTACAGGATTACTCATAATGAATTGATTGATCATGTTCGAAAGGCTGCGAAAGGGCCTGTTGCAATGGACTTGAAGGGAGATGAGTTTGTTAATTATATAGAGATGATCCCTGGGAAATCTGACTTACCACAAGAGTATGGCAAAAAAGAGCTGGCTGCCTTGGTTCGCAAGTCACTTTTTGCTTTGCCTCAAAAATACCGTGAAGTCCTCGTGCTGAGATTTTTGGAAGAGAAAAGCTATACTGAGATCAGTGACATCTTGAAGAGATCTGTTGGATCTGTTTCGGTATTGATCAATCGAGCCAAAGATAAATTAAAAAACCAATTATTATCTATTCACTCATAAATTATGTCCAAACTATCCGATCAAATCACAAAACGTATAGAAAAACAAAATATTGAAAAGCTTCCGAAGTGGGTGTTCGTTACGAAGCGTTCTTTTATCTGGGGATCTTTGGTCGTTGCTGTTTTGCTGGGGGCGGTTGCCTTCTCTATGATCATTTTCCAGTTTGGTATGGTTGAGTGGGATGTTCACCCGATGGTTGGACGTGGGAAAGGATCTACGTTCTTTTATGTTTTTCCTTATTTTTGGGTGATTGTTGCGGCACTTCTTTTTACTTTTGTTTACTTTGATTTTCAAAAAACTAGAAAGGGTCACAGGTATGATGGAGCTCTTGTTGTTGGATTAAGTATTGTCTTGTCTTTATTCATCGGACTCTCACTGCATTTGTCTAATGTCTCTGAAAGACTCGAAACTGTGATGCAAAAAGCCCCTATGTACAAACAACTTCAGTATGACAGGGAGGGGCCGTGGCGTGCTCCTGAGGACGGCCTGGTTGCAGGGACAATACTGGAGGTGAAAGATGGCAAGATACTTTTGCTGGAGGATTTGGGAAAGAGAATTTGGTTTGTAGAGTTCGCTGAGGCGAAGGTTGGGAGAGAAGTTTCTGTGATTAAAGGAGAGAAACTCAAGGTTCTTGGTGAAATGTATCCAGAGGATAGGTTTGTGGCGGATGAGCTGCGGGCTTGGAAGATGGGTGGTGGGATGAAAAGATAAGGGTCTTGAGGGACGCTTGGTTTACTTTGGTGGTGGTTTTTTGTAGAATGATTCCTGTTATCTTCCTAACCCCTTTCCTATGAAGTTAATGACCCGGCTCTTGGCGATGTGTTTCGTTTTCGTTGCTCTTGCGGCTAACCTCGTATTTGCAGATGTTGCCACTCCAACCTTGACCAAGGTTTATTTTGAACAAGATGGTCAAGCTGTTCATGAAGAAGTTGAATACACTGTTACTTGTGATGGTTATCATCAAGGTTTTGATGAACCAGACCCAGTAGACCCTACAATTGAGACTGTTTTTACTTATTCGGCGACTTGTCCGGATTCCGGTTGTAATGTTTACGAGAATTACTATATGAATTATATGGTTATTAATTCTTGTGAGTTGGTTGGTACTCGTGGTGATGATACTTTCACCATTTCAATTGGGGACACTCCTGTTCCAGAAGATTGCAGCTATGAACCTCAGTACGCATCTTATGATGGTGATCATTACTATAATTCAGATGACGAGATTATTGACGAGGCTGCTATGATTTTTGATGACAGTGATAGTGCTGTTGATGAGTTCTGTGAAGTTACTTATGTTATCCCTTCTTCTGAGGTGAAAATAAAGCTATATCCTGACGTAAGCGTCAATCATACAAATTATGATGCTATCAAGTATGTAACTGACGAAGGTATTGTTAGTGGGTATAAAGATAAAACTTTCCGACCTTCTGACGAGATCAACCGTTCTGAATTTACAAAGATCATAGTCGCTGCCCATTATTCTGAAGCAGCTATCAATGTTCATGATGTTGAAGGAGCTTTTACTGATGTGACTACTGATGATTGGTATAACAAATATATCAACCTAGCTATGGCTGAAGGCATAATCGAAGGAGATGGGGAAGGATTGTTCAAACCAAAAGACACTATCAATTTTGCCGAGGCTGCGAAGATTATTGTAGAGACTTTTGACGTAGATGAGGTTCAGCTTGATATCAAGGAAGGAGTTGGTTTGTCTTGGTATTATGTTTATGTAGCAACTCTTGAGGAATATAATGTTCTCCCTGACACTATGTCTTCGGCTCATGACGATGTAACTCGCGCAGAAATGGCAGAGATGATCTATCGAGTCATGGAGAATTATATTTTCAAACTTGAGATATAGATGATTCTACAAGATAAATTTTTTATAGCGCTAGGGGTGACCTCTCTCGTAGAGGTCCCTCTGGCTTTTTTGATCGTTCGATATTTGTTGCGTGAAAAAAGATTGGCATGGCACAGGATTTTGATCATTGCGTTTTTTGCTTCCTTTTCTTCGCTCCCCTACCTGTGGTTTATCATGCCCCCTTATTTGGATGCGCATTATTATCTGATTTATGGCGAGAGTTTGGTAGTGGCATATGAGTTTTTGTTTTATTGGTATTTCCTTGGTATAAAGTGGCACAAAGCTTTGGTTTTGTCCGTGCTGTGTAATGTTATCTCGTATTATCTAGGAGTTTGGCTTTTGTGAAAGTTGATTGTTTGATATATTTACTTCAACATCTTCAACCCTCAATTTTATGCAAAAACAATACCTCGGTCTTCGAATGACCCAAAAAGAATTATATGGTGGCAAATACTTGCTTGCCGCTTTCAAAATGCTCCCTGCAAAAGGAGAAGATTTCAAAGGTCTAGCAACTGAAGTTGCTGCCGAATCTAGTACTGGTTCGAATATGCGTGTGAGTACTGCGACTTCTTTTTCTGATGATTTGAATGCACGTGTTTACAAAATCGATCCACGCAAAAAAATGGCATTCATCGCCTACCCTACTGAGATATTTGATCGCGGTGCAAATATACAAAACATCATGACTTATATTGCTGGGAATGTTTATGGTATGTCTACTCTCAGTGGACTCAAGCTAATGGATGTGTGGTTTCCGCCATCTATGCTCAAGGAACATGATGGGCCTGC
>Ga0307989_1001363_pt1 | contig 13248 bp, 13 predicted proteins | sample EllFjometagen185_FD_203164 | JGI IMG/M metagenome (GOLD analysis project Ga0307989, IMG submission 203164) | Marine microbial communities from Ellis Fjord, Antarctic Ocean - #185 | ecosystem: Environmental > Aquatic > Marine > Unclassified | place: Southern Ocean | collected 2014-10-08
AGTTTAGTAATGCCATTGAGGCATCATCAGCAAAAGGTACATCTGCTTTTGTCAGATTACTTGGTTGGGATGTTGTTTTTGGAAAGGGAATCGGTGTTATTTTAACGGCGTCTCCTCTCTCGCCCACGAATCTAGCCTGGACTGGTACCAGTTGATAAATGAAATCCGTATAGCCAGGTGGTAATTTTTCATCGATCAGAATTTCGATCTTTAACTTCATCACAGAACCGGCCCCTAAATAATAATCAATACTCTGCTCTTCTGCTCTGACAAATATCGGAAATCCAGGTAATTTACCAGATTGTTGTTTTAGTTCACTATTTTTGGATTGTAATTTTCGAACTTTATCTGGGTTCCAATAAATTCTAACAGTCAGGTGAAAACGATCATCCGGGACATATTTAGCGATACTTCCGGTTAGTAGGTCTGTTAGCGACTGTTCATATTCTGCAGCCTGTTTTTGCAGGATTTTAAAACCCAGATTCTCAACATTACCTGAGTTTTCCTGACTAAATACCACTACTGGCATCCATATCAGGCTGAATATGACTATTATTTGAATTAAATATTTACCAGATCTGTTTTTCATTGTTAGTCTGTTCCGCTAATTTTAAGTTTGCCCGTCTCATTTGAGGATTCAGATGCCATAAACTCTTGAAACCTTTTTACTTCTACATTTCCTGGATCCACTTTTAATACAAAATCAAATTCTTTTTTAGCCAGGTCGTATTTTCCCATAGAATAAAAAATAGACCCTTTCATCATATGTGCCTGTGGATTAAAGCTATCAATTTGTAAGGCAGAATTTAATGCTTCAAGTGCTGATACATAATCATTTTGCAGCATTGCGTCCCTGGCTTTTTCCAAATTTTGAGAAAAAACCATCACATCGGTATCACTGCCACCTGACTCAACGATTTCAGCTGGTGTCTGCACCACGATATGGGCACCGACTTTCTCCCGGATGACGAAATTGTCGGTATCAAAAACCTGTTGTCTGATTTTTCTGTTTCCATCTTTAATAGTTTCGATTCGGACGATTGTGATACCATTCATTTTTTGGATATAAACGTTGGTTACAACATCACCCTGCCCGGCGTTTTCAAGATGGGAAGCAATTTTATCAAATTTACCCAAGTCCGTGTTTCCGTCTTCAGCCTGGTTAGTCGAACATCCGATAACAAATAATAGGCTTAGAAGAAGAAAGAAGATGTTGTGGATCGTTCGATTTTTCATGATTATATCTATGATTATCAAGGTTTTTAAAATTGATATCCGAAAGTGATATATGTCGCAGAGCCTTTTAATGAACTAGCTTTGCCAGTTGTAGCGTTCGGTTTTTCCAAATTTGACTCGTTGAAGCTTAGTAATCCCATATTAAAGGTTAATTTATTTTCTGAACCCATTGTCATTTTAGCTCCGATTTTATAATAAATTGAAAAATTAAACTGAGCAGAAATAAATTCACCGAGCCCTGCCTGGATAATCAATGAAGTACTATTGTTCATCATTGAAAAGGCTTCCCAGCCGATTGTCCCATCAAAAACTAACCCGGAGGTAAATGGTATATAGTCGGTGCCACTTTCACCTAATTTTGAATTATTATCATAAAATAGCGCCAGGTTTGCGCCAACCATCCAGGATTCTGAAAACCGCATTGTTTGTTCAATACCAGCAATGATCGCTGTTTGATCAACAGATTTAGAACCACCGCTTTCACTAATGACAGTTACCGGTACAGTTAGTTGACCGATATAAACATGAAAGTACTTGGTTTTGGCAACCGGAGCTCCGGCAATTACATCTGATAAGACGATGCGTCCTTCCAGGGAGTCGTGAATATTTATAACAATAGTTAGTTGTCTCTCTTCCACTGTAATCATGGTTGTCATGAAACCTTGGACACCAAGTTTATTAGCCAGGTTTTTTCGTTCTGCCTGATCAGCTAATCCTTTACTAATGGTTAATATTCCATTTTTAACTTCACTTCTGATTTGATTACATTCATCACATTTAATTAGCTTTAATCTTGGATTTTCCTGTAATAACTGTCCGAATAGTTTTGCTTCGGCTACTTTTTTAAAGGCTTCATCCAGCCCTGGTCCAAAACTGATACCTGTCACAGCTAATGTGGAAATTCGGGTGTCCAAACGACCAATTGATTTGGCGAATTCGGGCATCATTTTTTCAAATTGATAATAAAGGGGATCAGCCCACATGACATATTTTTCATCCACACCCTCATCTTCATCCATATCAAGTGGATCTTCCTGTGTGGTTTCATTTCCGTCATCTGTCAGTGTTACATCATCCTGAGCAAAGATCGGTGATGAAAAGCTGAATGCTAAAACCATCAGACACAAAATTGAAAATATTAATTGTTTCATTGTCATTTCGCTGTCAAAGTGTTGGATAAATAAATTTACAAGCTTATGTTTACCGTCCGTCAAAAATCATACTCGTCTCCTTCCTGGATTCGGGTTGATTTACAAAAATAATTTCTACTCTTCTATTTACTTTTCTAGCGGCCCTTAATTCACCACCACTGAGTTTACTGCCATAAATATCCAGGTAGTCTTCTTTGGGTCGACTATCTGCATAGGCGGCTATTGATACCATTTCTCTGGAGAACTTCATTCGATTGACTAAAAATGTTGCTATATTGGTTGCCCTGGCTGAACTCAGTTCCCAGTTACTGGGAAACGTTGCTGTATGTATGGGAACATTATCAGTATGTCCTTCGACAATCATCAGATCATTTTTATGTTCATCCATTCTTTTTACTTTATTAAATAGGGGAACCATGTCGTCTAAAGCGTTTTTTTGAATGTTACCTTCTCCTGAGCGAAAAAGGAAGTCGGAAGGTAGTGAAAGGATACATTCTAACTTTGTAGACCTTAATTCATAATTTTTAAAATACTGTCGGTTCTCAGTTAGGTATTTTTCTAAGCCCGTACAGTTTTTCGGCTGTGTTGACAATGTTGTTAATAATACGAAAAAGCAGAACAGTAGGGTCATCAAATCCGCAAAGGTAACGACCCAGGCGGGTGTTACATTTAAAGAATCACTACCTGGTTTAAATGATTTTGTACTGCCGCCCATCATAAGCCTAAAACTCCTGATTCCATTGCTTCCATTTTTTCGTCCATGATTTCTTCTCTAAGTTTCTTAGGAAGATAAATAACCAAATCCTGGCTGATAGTTTCCGCAAGTTCTTTTCGTTTTAAATACAGAATGCTTTCCTGAATCATTTCCAACAATTTTGTGTTTGATTCCTTTAATTGATATCTTTTTGAAGCCACCGGTATAAAAATCAATTGAGCGGCTAAAACGCCATATAAGGTTGTAATTAGAGCGACTGACATGGCGCCCATGATGTTTGATATTTTAGATCCTGTTCCAGCTGCCTGTCCCAACATCAAAATCAGCCCTACGACTGTTCCAACCATTCCAAAGGCGGGTGTGGCGGTTCCCATAAATTTCAAAACATCAATTTCTTCAAAAGCTCGATAGGTGTACATTTCGATTTCTGATTGGATAATCTCTCGAATCATCTCTTCAGAGATCACATCAACCACAATAAAATCTTGAACCCATTCTCTCAAATGATCATTGTCAATGTCTTCAACATCATCATCAGTGATGACATCCCCATTATTTCTTTTTTCAGCCAGATAAAGCACCGATTCATAGACTTCAAGAAATTCCTCCTTCATGGTATCGCGTCCAAGTGCCTGGAAAACAAAAACAAAAACCCGTATGGCCTTGGAAAACGGAAAGGCAATCAGTAGCGCTGCAAAGGCCCCTCCAGCAACAATACCAAAAGATTTTATATCAGCAAATCTGGAAATCGAACCGATAATCGATGACTTAAAAGCTGCTTCTTCTGATTTAGCCTGCCTAATTTCGATCATTGGCCGGCGTTGTTTTTCCAGGTTCGATATCACTTCCTCATGGTGGGAAATTTGATAGACGTAGTAGTTGGAGTATTTATCAGGGATGGTGATTCCCAAAAAAAGTAATGATAGTCCTAGTATGAAACCGAATAAGGTTCCCAGTGTGTCTCTCATGATATCTTTGTTATTGGGGGTTAGTTTTTTATTTTTATAAGTATAAGTGGTATTCGGAAAAGCAAATAATATGCCAGTTGGTTTTATCTTGGTAACACTTGCTATTTCTTGAGTTTTTAATAAATAGGAAAAGACAATATGCACAAAAAACCTTAAAATCCAAGTTTAGATTGCATATAAATGACCAATCAGATATGCCTAAAGCTTAATCTAATCTTTATATGTCAGTTGTTTAAAAGGATTTAAAGCAAACATTAAATAGTGATCGTCATGAGCAAAAAAGAATCAGAAGAAAAAGAAGACTCAATGTCAAAACAATTTTTAGAAACCCGGACAATTGTAATTTCAGGTTCTGTTGATAGTAAATTAGCAGATAAAGTTATCAAACAAACATTGTTGTTAGAACAATTGGACCCTAAGAAAGAGATCATTGTAATTATCAACTCTCCTGGCGGAGAAGTATACAGTGGTTTAGCGATGTTTGATATTTTTAAATTTGTAGATTGCCCTATTTGCACCATAGTATCAGGACTCGCTGCAAGTATGGGATCTATATTATCGTTAGTGGGTGATGATGGGCGCAGATTGGCCTTTCCAAATGCTAAAATTATGATCCATCAACCCTTGTTACAAAGAGCTGAAGGACAAACCACCGATCTTGAAATTCATTCAAGACAGATCATGAAGTTGAGGCAGGAGACCGCTGAAATGTATGCTGCGGTAAGCGGTAAAGAGGTTAAAAAAATATTGAAAGATATGGATCGAGACAACTGGATGACAGCCAAAGAATCTCTTAAATATGGTTTGATTGATAAAATAATCTCCGCTAGAAGTGAACTTTAATTTTTAATATTATTGAGTTATGAAGATAAGTGTATTTGGTAGTGGTTATGTAGGTTTAGTAGCCGGGGCTTGCTTTGCTGAGAGTGGCAATGAGGTGATCTGTATTGATATTGATCAGGATAAAATTGATCAATTGAATGATGGTATCATTCCGATTTATGAACCGGGTCTTGAAGAGATGATAAAACGGAATCTGAAACAAAAACGGATCTCATTTACAACGGATGCAAAATTAGCAGTCAAAGAATCCCTGTATAATTTTATTGCCGTGGGTACGCCCCCTGGTGAAGATGGTAGTGCTGATTTACAATATGTGCTGGCAGTAGCAGGAACCATTGCAGAATATATGACAGAATATAAAATTATTATAGATAAATCCACAGTTCCGGTAGGCACGGCCGATAAAGTCAAACAAAAGGTGAGAGAAGTTTTAGCTCAGCGAAATTTAATCCTTAAATTTGATGTTGTCTCTAATCCTGAGTTTCTGCGGGAAGGTGTTGCTATTAATGATTTTATGAATCCCGATCGGGTCGTGATTGGCGCTGATCATCCGGAAACGATTCATCAGATGAGAGACCTTTATGCACCGTTTATGCGGGCTGAAGATCGCCTGCTTCCCATGGATATCAAAAGTGCGGAAATGACCAAATATGCAGCTAACTCTTTACTGGCTGCCAAAATTTCATTTATGAATGAGATTGCCAACTTATGTGAAAAAGTGGGTGCCAATGTCGATCATGTTCGAACGGGCATTGGTTCGGACTTCCGAATTGGTAAGCATTTTCTCTTCCCCGGTGTTGGATATGGCGGTTCCTGCTTTCCTAAAGATGTTCAGGCATTAATACGCACTGGGAATCAAAATGATTGCGATATGACCCTACTTAAATCAGTTGAGCATGTTAATGAACAACAAAAACACGTGATGGCTCAATTAATCACAAAACATTTTGGTCCTGATTTATCTGGGTTAACCTTTGGTGTTTGGGGCCTGGCCTTTAAACCCCAAACAGATGATATGCGTGAGGCACCTTCCAAAGTTATAATTTCTGAATTATTACAGGCTGGTGCCAGTATTAAAGCTTTTGATCCGGCCGCAACTGAAGAAGCAAAAAAAGAATTTGGAAATAGGATTGAATATCTGGATAACGCTTATGATACAGTAGAGAATGTTGATGCCCTGGTGATTATTACCGAATGGAATGATTTTAAGCGTCCGGATTTTGATCGGATGAAATCAATAATGAAGCAGGCAATTATCTTTGATGGTAGAAATATTTATCATCCCAATAAGATGAAATCCTTTGAATTTAAGTATTTTAGCATCGGTAGGCCCTAAAATAAGGAAACTATGTTAGTTAGAAACAATAATCAGAAACAAAAACGAGTACTAGTTACTGGTGGTGCAGGATTTATTGGTTCATTTTTGTGTGAACGATTGTTAAAATCCGGTCATGAGGTGTTATGTCTGGATAATTTTTTTACCGGCCAAAAAGAAAATATCAGACATTTACTTGAAAATAGTAACTTTGAGATCATTCGGCATGATATAACCCTACCGATAATCTTAGAAGTGGATCAAATTTTTAATTTCGCCTGCCCGGCCTCCCCGGTTCATTATCAATATAATCCCATAAAAACATTAAAAACTAATATTATGGGGACGATGAATATGTTGGGATTGGCCAAACGTGCTAAAGCCAGGATTCTTCACGCCAGTACCTCTGAAGTTTATGGAGATCCCAAAGAACATCCCCAGCCGGAAACTTATTGGGGACACGTTAACCCGATTGGAATTCGGAGTTGTTATGATGAAGGGAAGCGGGCCGCAGAAACTTTGATGATGGATTATCACCGGGAAAATCTGGTAGATTCAAAAATTATCCGGATATTTAACACCTATGGACCCAGAATGCAGATTGATGATGGTCGTGTGGTTAGTAACTTCATTGTTCAGGCGCTCAAAGGTGATGATATTACAATTTATGGAGATGGTAGCCAATCCCGTTCGTTCTGCTATGTGGATGATCTTGTTGATGTTATTTTATTGATGATGGGGAAAGATAATTTTATTGGTCCAGTAAATACTGGTAATCCTAATGAGTTTACGATTCTGTTCCTGGCTGAGAAAATTCTGGATATTATTGGTTCAAAATCAAAAATTAAATTTGGAGAACTACCGTCTGATGATCCGACACAACGTCAGCCCGATATTAGTTTGGCCCGACGGGAATTAAACTGGGAGCCTGTGATTCAACTTGAAGAAGGACTTAAAAAAACTATTCCCTATTTTGAAAATATTTTATCCAGTATCCAGTAATTCATCGCCTATGTTCTCATTAAATCCCTCACAAATATCAGTGGTCTTGGTTGAACCTACCCAGCCGGGAAACATTGGCTCAGCAGCCAGAGCCCTGGATAATTTTGGTGTTACCGATCTTCGCCTGGTTAATCCTTGTGAAGTTGATCATCCGGAAGCCCGTGCGTTTTCAACCAATGCCCGCTATCTATTATATGAAGCCAAACAATTTTCTTCCCTGCAGGAAGCTGTCAGCGACTGTCATATGGTTATCGGAACTTCTGCCCGCTTTCGTGATAAAATCCATACCCCAACCAGCTTAATTAATTTGGCTGATGTATTAAAGGGTGTTTCCGGGAACCATTCCATCGCCATTGTTTTTGGCCGGGAACGCAGTGGGTTAACCAATGAGGAGATGAGTTGCTGTAACGATTGGTTATATATTCCTACTTTTGGTAAAAGTAGCTCATTTAATTTGGCTCAGGCGGTGGTTATCCTATTATATGAATTTTCGAAATATTTTGATGCTAAAGATACCTTTGAGGTTCCCAATTTCAACCCGGCAACATCTGGGCAGGTTGAAGGCATGAAAGAACACTTTTTTAAGGTCCTGGAAGATATTCGTTTTATCAGGCATGGTGCCCGAAATTCAATCTGGAATAGTTTCGCCTGTTTAATTGGTCGCGCAAAACCGGATGAACGGGATATTAAAATGATGCGGGGATTTTTTAGCCAAATTGAAATATCATTAAAACGGAAGCAAACCGCTATCAAAGATCTGAAACAAAAGCTGAAATCTGACTGAGAGTGGCCGGTGCCCCATTTGCTAAAATATACAAGCGTCTAAGTTTTCTGAAAAATATGCAGCGTTATGACAAAAATAAAAATTCTTTCTGAGACATTAATCAATAAAATTGCGGCAGGTGAGGTTGTGGAACGGCCTTTTTCTGTGGTGAAAGAGCTGGTTGAAAATTCAATTGATTCCGGTGCCGACCAAATATTTGTGACCATTAAAAATGGCGGAAAAGACTATATTTCCGTGCTGGACAATGGTTCTGGTATGGATGTTGATGATGCTCAGATGGCAATAGAACGGCATGCGACCAGTAAAATCTCCAGCAATGAAGACCTGGAACGTATTTATACCATGGGCTTTAGAGGTGAGGCCTTAGCTGCCATTGCTGCTGTTTCCAGATTTGAATTAACAACCTGTTTTGATGAACAGATAGGTGGTTTTCAGATTCGGGTAGAGGGAGGGAAAAGAATCCAAGCAGCTAAAATTGGTTTTCCTTTAGGTACCCGGATTGTTATTGAAGATCTGTTTTTTAATACACCGGCGCGTCAAAAATTTATGAAATCCGTTAATACGGAATATGGTCATATTCATGACTTTCTCATTCGTTTGTCGTTGGGGTATCCGGATATCCAATTTAAATTAACCCACAACCAAAAAGTGGTTATCAATATTCCCAAAAGTGAGACTTTTGCGGATCGTGTAAAACACTGTTTTGGAAACCAAATATCTGATGATTTACTAGAGGTAAAACACGAAGAATCTTATCTTTCCTATGATGGCTTAATATCGTTTCCTTCTAAAAGCCGACCGTCAAAAAGATGGCAACATACCTTCATTAATAATCGATATGTTAGATGTCTGAATATTAACCATGGGATATGTGAAGGTTATAAGACATTGATAATGAAGAATATGCATCCACTTTTTTTTATACGGGTCACGATAGATCCTTCTGAAGTGGATGTGAATGTCCATCCAGCAAAAACAGAAGTCAGAGTAAAAAATGCGCGGCTGATTCATACCATATTTTCTAACTCCATTGCCGGGAAATTAAAATTAGGTACCCGGGAACAGTTTTTCCCGGCAACTGAAACAAATCGTACTGAGCCTGTATCTGTCATTACATCGGAAAAACCAACTGAAACAGAAGCATCATTTTATAAAGAGAAAAATGAACAGCTTAGTTTCGTAGCCCCGCAGCCTGAACCTACTTTCATTAACAAGAAAAAAAATACCCAGTCGGAATCGCAAAATCGATCATTTGAAAAAAATCATTTTGAAAAACAGACCCTCGATACAAACGATGACCGGTCACAATTACCTCAAGCCAAACCAAAGCCCGGGTCCGACCTGCTTGAAGATAGTGATGCTTATTTTAAGGTATTAGGGCAACTCTCTAATAAGTATATTTTGGCTCAGGGGGATCAGAAATTAATTCTGATTGATCAACATGCTGCCCATGAAAGAATTCGTTTTGAAGAAATACGGAATCAGTTTTATTCTAAAACGCTGACATCGGTGCCGCTTTTGATCCCCATAATGATGGAGTTACCGCCTCAGGATGGCTTACTGCTGGAACAATATGAAAAAGAATGGGAACAGGCAGGATTTGTGATTGATCATTTTGGGGGAAATGATTATTCAATTAAACAAATACCGGCCTTACTTCAAAACAAAAATATTCCAGGGATTATTAAAGAAATATTGGATGAACAGGCGGGTTTTGGGAAAACCGGTAAACTGGAAGCTTTTTTTAATGAAGTGTTTGAAAAAATAGCCTGTCATTCATCAGTCAGAGCGGGACAATCATTAAGTGTTGAAGAGATGCAAGCACTGGTAGATCAGTTGACAAAGTTGAACTTGCACCTATCTTGTCCGCATGGTCGACCTTTTATTATTGATATTACCATTGAGGAATTAGATAAACGGTTTAAGCGGATCCTATAAACAGTATTGATCAAAAAAAAGAAATGGCTTCACAAGGATAAATTTTTCCAATAAATTCAATCATAACTCACAATTTTAATCAATTCCTCTTTTAATAGAATTCATGAAAATATTTGCACTTGTTGGAAAACCCAATGTTGGTAAATCAACGCTTTTTAACCGCCTGGCCAGAAAGCGAATTGCCATTGTTAACAAAACACCCGGTGTAACACGGGATAGAAATACTGAAATTATCAATTTTAAGGGATTCAATTTTATTCTGATTGATACCGGTGGTTTTGAACCGAAATCAAAAGAGATAATTCCCCAGAAAATGAAAGAACAGTCACAACTGGCAGTTGAAGAAGCAGATGGGATTATTTTCCTGCTGGATCAGGAATCGGGCTGGACTGGTCAGGATCAGGATATATTCGACTATTTAAGGCGGAGTCATAAACCCATCTATTTTACAGTCAATAAAGTGGATAACCCAAAACATGAATTGAGAGTTTCGGAGTTTTATGAGTCGGGTGCTGAAGAGGTTTTTTCTATATCCGGGGAACATGGATTGGGAATTGTCGATTTGTTGGAGCACATCAGTGAAGATTTTCCGGAAATAAACCTAGCGGAAACGGATCAAAATGATGAAACAGACTTACTTTCAGTAGCGATTGTTGGTCGTCAAAATGCAGGGAAATCATCATTAACGAACCATTTTTTAGGCAAAAACCAACAAATCGTAGATGCTACTCCGGGTACCACACGTGATCCGGTAGATAATATCTGCAAATTCCATGGAGATTCCATCCGTTTAATCGATACGGCCGGAATCAAAAGAAAAAGCAGAGTCAGTTTATTGATTGATAAATATAGTATGATCGCAGCCATCAAGTCTATTGAACGTGCAGACGTTGCACTTCTAATGATTGATGCCACTGAAGGGATCGTAGAGCAGGATATGAGAATTGCCGGCTATATTGTCGATAGAGGAAAGGCTTTGGTCATCGTAATCAATAAATGGGATTTGATTGAAAAGGATAATAAAACTTTGGAGAAAATGCGAGAAGAAGTATATTTGCAAATGCCTTTTGTGGCTTTTGCCCCGATTGTGTTTGTCAGTGCAAAATCAGGTCAACGGGTTCAGTCAGTCCTGGAAAAGGTCAAGGATGTTTATCAACAGTACACTAAAAGAATACAAACATCTGATTTAAATAATATTATTCAAATTATTACGGAAAGGCACACCCCTCCTGTTAAAAGTGGACGGGCGACGAAAATATTCTATGCCTCCCAGGTTTCTGTAAAACCACCGACTTTTGCAATTATTTCAAATAATCCCAAAGCCATCAATACCTCTTATCAACGGTATGTGATGAAACAATTCCGACATTATTTTAATTTTGAAGGAACACCCCTGAAAATTTTCTGGCGCGAAAAATCTAAAAAAAATAAATTAGAGGAGTAATCGAAATGCTTTCTTTTTTTAGTTTTGACCTGATCGCCCGTGGTGGGCCGATTATTATTGTTTTAATTATCTGTTCGATTTTGTCTTTAGCGATCGTTATAGAGAGGCTTTGGTATCTGCGGCATAAAAAAATTATGCAGGTCGATAAACTGATGGAAATTGAAATTGCAGTTAAAAACCAGGATGTTCGCGGAGCTCTGGAATGGAGCCGAACCGGAACTTCGCCAATGTTACGGATCGCTGAAGTTGGATTAATTAATTCCGACCGTCCTAAGAAAGAGTTAAAGCTGGCCATCGAAGAAGCCGGAAGAATGGAAGTACCAAATTTAGAGAAGTTCTTAACCACACTGCATACCATTGCTGTGATTTCACCATTATTAGGCTTGTTAGGAACTGTGATGGGAATGATCCATGTTTTTGATAAAATTGTTGAGCAGGGAGCCAAGGACCCGGCAATTTTAGCAGGTGGAATATCGGAAGCTTTACTTACCACTGCTACCGGGTTAACAGTCGCAATTCCTACTTTAATTTGCTATAACCTACTTTCAAAAAGTATTGAAAACCTGGTGACAAAGATGGAACATCATTCCATTACTTTATTTGAACTTCTGGCCGGCAATCTGACTTAATTTTTTCGGGTGTTAAAATGAAATTTAAAAAAAGACAACATCGAAAATTAAATCTGGATATTACACCATTGATTGATGTAATTTTTCTGTTGGTAATATTTTTTATGATATCAACAACTTTTCTAAGCTATAATGAAATAAAGGTTAAGCTCCCGGAAGCAGCGGCGGAAAGTAAGCAAATGAATACCGTTCCCGTTGAAATTACAATCACCCGGGAAAATAAGATTTATATTGATGAAAAAATAGTCAAACCAAAAGATTTACTCACCAGCCTGCAACAAAGAATTGCCACGATGACAGATAAAACACTGGTCATAAGAGCAGATGGACAAGTTAAACATCAACTAGTGGTTCAGGTGATGGATACTGCGAAATCCGCCGGTATTGATAAATTATCCATTGCTACAATTCTAAAACAAAAATAAGTTTCCATGTTAAAAACAAAATTACCGATTTCAGCTACCATTATTACCCTCAATGAAGAAAAAAATATTGAAGCTTGCCTGGAGAGTTTAAATTGGGTTGAGGAAATTATTGTTGTTGATTCTTTGAGCACTGATCAAACAAAACCACTGGCGGAATCAATAGGGGCGACGGTTATTGATCAGGCCTTTTTAGGGCATGTTAAACAGAAACAATTAGCTGTCGACGTCTGTAATCACGATTGGGTCATCTGCCTGGATGCTGATGAACGTATAACCACAGAACTGAGAGATGAAATCTGTACGCTGTTTTCTGATAGTCAAAACAAAGACCACCTTGCTAATGGATATACTGTTCCACGGAAAAGCTTTCATTTGGGAAGGTGGATTATGCATGGTGGATGGTATCCGGATCGAAATATCAGGTTGTTCAATAGAAAATCCGGTCATTGGGGAGGGGTTGATCCCCATGATAAAATCCAGGTATCCGGGGAAGTACGACATTTAAAAGGAGCCCTGGAACATTATGTGTTTAAAAACTTAAAACATAATGTCGATACCAACAATTTTTATTCCGGTATTAGTGCCGATATTTTTTTCAATGAAGGCCAGAAACCCTCTTTTTTGAAATTATTATTTAAACCTTTTGGCAAGTTTATTGAGACTTATATCATTAAGCGTGGTTTTCTGGATGGTTTACCGGGATTTATTATTAGTGTCGGTGCTGCATATTCAATGTTTCTGAAGTTTGCTAAACTGTGGGAGCGGCATCTGATAGAGAAAAAATAGTTTGAATTGGAA
>Ga0307989_1001364_pt1 | contig 13228 bp, 9 predicted proteins | sample EllFjometagen185_FD_203164 | JGI IMG/M metagenome (GOLD analysis project Ga0307989, IMG submission 203164) | Marine microbial communities from Ellis Fjord, Antarctic Ocean - #185 | ecosystem: Environmental > Aquatic > Marine > Unclassified | place: Southern Ocean | collected 2014-10-08
CCTTTTCAACTTCCAGAATTACATCACGTCCTACCATAAGACGGGAAATATCAGTGGGGGTAACATCAGAGGTATTAAATGTTCCCTTCGACTGACCATTTCTCATAATAGTAATTCTATCGCAAAGCTCCTTAACTTCATGCAGTTTGTGGGAAATAAATATAATCGTATTACCCTGATCTTTAAGAAGTTTAAGCTCTACAAACAACTCTTTTGTCTCCTGAGGAGTAAGAACTGCAGTAGGTTCATCAAGAATCAGTATTTTAGCACCACGATATAGTGCTTTTAGAATTTCTACTTTTTGTTTTATACCAACAGAGAGAAACTGTACTTTTGCAAGTGGATCGACAGAAAAATTATATTTTTCAGCAAGTACCCGGGTTTCATTGATAGCTTTCTGCAGGTCAATTTTCAGGCCCTTTTTCGGCTCTACACCAAGTATCATATTCTCTGCAACAGTGAGAGAGGGAACAAGCATAAAATGCTGATGCACCATACCAATCCCATTCGCAATTGCTATATGTGGAGAATCGTTTTTGATCTCTTCACCATTTAGTAAAATTCTCCCTTGCTGAGACTCTTCAAGGCCAAAAAGAATTCTCATTAATGTAGATTTTCCCGCGCCATTCTCACCTACAAGAGCATGAATCTCCCCTTTCCGTATGGAAAAATCCACCTCGTTATTTGCTACGATTCCGTTAGGATATACTTTGGTGATTTTCTCCATTTTCAACAATGCATCATCGTACATAGCAATTCTCCTGTTCAGTCCTTTGAATATAAAAATGGGGATGCGGAGTGCACCCCCATACTCATGTAATGTAATTTCTTAAATCGCTAGTAAAATTCATATCTAAAGTTTGCTTTGCAAACTTTTAATTTATTTTACTGCGTTTCTTAATGTATTGAGTTCTTCTGTGGTGAGTCCGAATGCTGATGATACTACAATATCACCATCCATAATTTTCTGCTCAACATCAAGAACAAAATCTCTGATATCCTGAGGTACTACACTCTTGAATATGTCATTGTCTGCAAGACCTACACACTCTTCAGCAAATCCAAGTACTTCTGCTGTACCATAAGGAGCTGTTCCTTCCATGTGCATTTTAACAGCTCTGTAAAGAGAGTTATCAACTCTTTTGAGGGCTGATGTAGCAATCAGGTTAGCTTTTTCAGGATCGCTTACAGCAAAGATTTCTGCTTGGTCTGAGTCTACACCAATTGCATATCGCTGAACATCTTTTGCAGCATCAAGCTGTCCAAGACCTGCCTGGCCGGCTACATTAAAACCAATGTCTGCACCCTGGTTGTACTGTGCAAGAGCCATCTCTTTACCTTTTGCAGAGTCACTGAAAGAACCGATGTAGGAGATACCAACTTTGATATCTTTGTCTACATACTGAACACCTTCGATATAACCAACGAGGAAGTCGTTTATTACGGGAATATCCATTCCACCAAGAAATCCAACTACTTTATCATCATTGGCAAGAGGCATGTCAGATAATGTTATTTTTGCAGCCAGTGCACCAGCTACAAAGGATACTTCATTCTGTTTGTATCCAATTGAATATACATTGTCAAAATCTCCGCTTGAATAATTAACTGCTGTATCAAAAATTATATAATTGTTATCAGGATACATAGGTGCAGCAGCTTCAAGCATTTCTGTCATCTGCCAGGTTCCGACAATAATTACATCGTAATCTTCTTCAGAAACATCAAGGAGCGTTGGTTCCCATTTAGTCTCATCATAACTCATTTCGATTGTTCTTACTTCAACCTTGTCACCAAACTCTTCTTTCAGCATCTTCATACCATTGTCTGCTGAATCAAAGAAGGATTTATCACCAAGCGTACCGTTTAGCAGCAGTGCAATTTTAAGAACATCAACTTCAGCTTTTTCAACAACCTTCTCTTCAACTTCTTTAACCTCTGCTACAGCCTCCTCTTCAGCTTTACAACCGATAAACAACATTCCTACAATTATCAACATACACATCAATAAAACTAAAATTTTTTTCATCCAATTCTCCTTAAGAAAAAATTTTCAAATTTCCCGGCATCAACTTTTAAAGCTGACACCAGGCTATGCAACAAATTGCACAGCTTTACAATTAAGACTGTATCACATTCTAAAACTTGTTTGCACTGTTGTCAAAATAAATACTAAAAATAATTACAGAAAAAACCTATTTCCACTCAGCAACCATATCCTTAACTTCCTGAATATTATTTTTGTCACCCTTGGATGGATCTGATATTTTTCCAAATTCAACCAGAAGCCAATCGGTAATGATTCCAGCCTCTTCACGGTCAGTCATATCACCCAGTTTCTTGGAGGTATAAACAGGTGAAGAATTAACACCTAATGAGGCTTCAAATTGAGCCTGTCTATCATGCTCATTTTTTGCTTTTTTATATTTTGAATTCCGATTCTTGATCTCTCTTGCTCTGGTTTTTGTACTCCAGTTTCTTTTCCAGAGAGTCTCTGCAAGGCTCTTAAAGTAGGAGATTTTAAGATCTTCTTCAGCATAGGTGTCTATTGCTCTTCGTGCAAAAGAGACGGCAAAAGGAGCATTTCCAAAAGATATCGGCCAACCGGGAAGTTTAAGATAGAGTCTGCTGAAAACATACCAGGCATCAGCATACATTTTGTCATACTCAATTACTTTCAGTAAATCCTCTTTCATGGGACCGGCTTTAAAAAGTGAATCCAATATTCCTTTTGTCTCTCCCCAACGCCCTGTATTAGATGAACGCCAGTAATAGGAATCAGCAGAGGGATAGAGTTCAGTTGCCATAGTTGCATAATCCATTCCCTGAGTGAACATTTCAAGAAGTGCTTCCTTGGCAGTTCCAGCATCTTCTTCATCATCGGTGACATTCAACTGGAACTTTGACATTCTCCAGTAAATCTCAGCTTTTTCCTGATTTGTACCTGCTGAAGGCAGGGCCTTTTCCATCAATTCAAATCCTTCAATATACTTTTCAGCATCAAACAGGTCATCAGCCTGTTTCAGAATGTCATCTGCAGCAAGTAATGTGAATGCAGGAAGCAGCAGAATAAGTAACACTAAACCAATTTTTCTCATATCGACTCCTTATTAACCCATTGAGACGGAGGCTGGAAACCGGAGACCGGAGACCTGGATCCGAAAATATGGGATGATACCGGTTAGATTATTATTATCTAAACCAGCTACTAAATATCATAGTACAGAATAGTAAAAAAATCGAGGTTTTTAATTGATGGTGATGTTTGATTACAATTTAAGGAGGGATCGAATTAAATAAGTTTTTTAAAATTATCAATCTTATCTAAAATGATCTTTATTGATTTTCCCCATACATTACTGTCATTAACATCTATTTCGACCAACTGTTGATTTTCAATTTATTTTGAATTAAAAGTGACGAATTGCATTAACAAGAAAAAAGTTGTTTTTTTACTGTTGGAGAGAAAAAAGGATCCTCCAAAAAAAGAGAAACTTAAGGGTGTTTTCAGGTGATCAAGTTCCAATTGACCATAAACAAAAGGCACTGAAATTAAACTTGTTGGATTAGAAATCGAGCTCTAACTGTTTGCTATTACGAGTTGATTGCTCCAGTTTATCAGCTTTATGAAAATTAAAGTGCTTCAAAAAATTCGACGGTGTTGTCTGTCGGGTATAATATTCAAGCAAGCTGGTATATATATAGGGAAAAACTAGATCATAATATTCGGGCGCACCTTCGGTAATTTCATTTCCCTGCCTATCCCAGATAGATACATGCAGTCCTGAGGTACCGTGACGAAGTATCCACCCAGATCTAAGCAGGGTTCGTAAATGAATTAATATTTTCAACACTGCCACCACTCCTTTATAACCAGACGAATCACTTCTGGGGTAGTAATTTTCAGTTTATGGTCCATTCCATGCTTTAAGGCCAGTAGACAAATGGTGTTAATATTGCGAGGAATACCACCAGTGGCCTGAGAAACAGCGATGAGTGCCTGATCAGAGAAAAGTCCTTCTTGCCCACCGGAAATCGTTGTAAGATGGTAAATCATATACCCGATACACTCTTGCTGGGACATGCTTTTAAGATTGTAGCCATTCATAACCCGATTCAATAAAGGACGAGCATAGGGGTTTCGCAGTTTCTCAAACAGCGTGTCATGTCCGCACATGACAATCGGGAGAATTCGACTGTCATTGGGATTCTGTTGAGACAGCAGATGAAGTTGAGAAAAAACATTTTGCTGAAAGAAATCGCACTCATCAATGAAAAGTACCGGTTCACGTCCATCCGACCGAATTTGGGAAAACATTTCATAGATTTGCTTTAGAATAGTGATTTGCTGATTTGTACGGGTATAAATACCTAAAGCACCCATGCACTGTCTCAGTAGTTCAACAAAACTCCATGATCCGCCGATGATGTGAAGAACCTGATAGTGTTTCTGAGATAGATTGCTGATCGTATACCTGAGAGCAGTAGATTTCCCTGAACCGATTTCCCTGAACCGATATCCCTGATGATAACAAATACCATGGCATTAGATAGAGTAAACAGGCCGCGTTCACTGATGTCAACCATTGAAGTCAGCTCATAGAGCTGATTGACGGGCAAATGGCTGCCGTTGGAAGCCATAGTATGTTTTAATATCGTGATTTCCGCTCACTTGTCACCTCCTGCAAAAGAGGGTGAGGATTGTCTTCGAGCCCGCGAGTTAGCGATTTGATCACACAAGGTAAGTATGCCAATTGATTTGTCTTGATAGAATGCTTCCACGTGTTCTGCATTGGAGAATCGTAGGTCAAGCGTGAGCCCGGCATAGCCGGTGGGAACTTCATACTGTCGGTTATTCAGACTGACTGTACGAGCAAGAGAGACCTTTCGTTTTTCATAAGATCTGAAGTAAGGCTTCATTTGAGGGAGAGCTGGTCTGATTGCTTCAATTTCGTTGAGATACACTTCCAATTGAGTTGCTTTGATCCCTGAATGGAATCTTGTATTATAGTGTTGCAAATACAGCTTCCATGCTTTGTTGAGCTCATAAAGATCAAGCGGCTCCTCGCCGAGCGGTGAAAGAAACTGCATACGGACGCTTGAGAAAAACCGCTCAATTTTTGCTTTAGATGTTGGTGAGTATACTTTCGCATACGAAAGATGCACCTGCAGCTCAGTCAAACCTAGTTTCAGCCGATGATCACGCATTGCAGGGCCATTGTAAAAACCTTACGGGGGAGCCCCTGGAAGAAAATGCCTTAATTGCACAGTCTATCAAACTCTCTGCTGTCTCATCTTTATAGAATTGAGCATAAGTGATAAGACGACTTTTATCATCAATAAAAGCCCTAAGCTTTGAGGTAACCATTTTTCTCTTACCTTCGAGCGTAATAAAAACCTTGGGCCCTGTCATAGAATACCACGGTAGACAGAAGAGCTAACGGGAACATAACGCTGATAAAGAAGATGGTGTTAAGCCTCTACCGTATGATGAAACCGCTTGAGAACGCAAAGACAATCAGTTCGATTAGGAGACTGTATCAATGGGGATACGAGGATGGTATAAGACGGCTCCTTGCAGGCTGCGATGCCCTGCACGAGCGGAGTGCACCAAAAGTGAAAAATGAAGGATATTGCTGATATCGGCAAATCGAAAAGAAATGGCAGAATATCTTGAATTTTTAAGCAAGGACAAGAATATACGGTTAATAGCGAAACGGAAAGAAATAGTTGAACATCCTTTTGGTACGTTGAGACGATCACTTGGATATACCTATTTTCTGCTAAAAGGAGGAAAAAAGGTAACCGCAGAGTTCAATCTGATGTGTTTTACGTATAATTTAAAAAGAGTTATCAACATTGTAGGATTTCAACGATTGATGGCTGCCATTCAGTAAAGAATAGAGTGGAACATCTGGGAGGAAATCCAAATACAGTAGTAAGTTGGTGAAAATTCACAAAGCTTGGATCTCTCTTATAAGGCGGATTTCAGGAGAAACGGTAGTTTATCTGACACTCTCCTTGAAGAATGTTCTATCAAGTTCAATTAATTATGTTTTCACACAGTCTGAAAGGCCTGTGGATCAATAGGAGTCTTATTAAAAACCCGGTTAAACGTGTCATGTGAAGGGATACACTCGATTCATGCTTTTAGTTCAAAAATATGCTGATGAAATTATCTGGCTGTCACGAAAAGATCGGAAATTAAAATCAAAAAAGAGACATGTATAAAAAATAGATTATTAGCTTAATTTAGATGTGTTTGCCCTGATTATTGGAACATCCGTAGTAAACCAGAACTTTTTTACTTCCCCTTTTTCTCTCTTTATTGTGTTTCAGTTCTTCAAAGATTATATTTATCTATCTTTCGAGCCAAAGTTTTCCGGGTAATATCCAAGGACAAAGCAGTCCTTGTCCTATTCTGGTTGTTAGCGGATAATACTTTGCTAATTATTCGTTTTTCATGTAAATCAACTATCTTTTCAATGGTATCTTTCAGAGATTTTCCATCTTCCAATGTTTCCCCAGGCTGCTGAGGTTCCGAAATAAAACCTCCCTGGAAATTGAAGGATTCAATCTCAGTTCCCTCACAAAGAAGAACTGCCTGATTTATCATATTCTGTAGCTCACGGACATTACCGGGCCATCTATATTCGTATAGACGTTCAAGCAGCGTATCATTGATTGAAAGTATCTTTTTATTATAACGCTGATTGTATTGTTTCAGGAAATGGAACAGAAGAAGAGGGATATCTTCAGGTCTTTTCCTTAAGGGGGGGAGATGGCAGGGAATTACATTCAGCCTGTAGTATAGATCATGACGAAACCGGCCGGTTTTTATCAGCCCTTTCAAATTTCTGTTTGTAGCAGCAATCATTCTTACATCTACATGGATCTTCTTCGTTCCTCCTACCCGTTCAAAACTACGTTCCTCAAGAACCCTAAGGAGCTTGGCCTGAACATCCAAAGACATATCTCCGATCTCATCCATAAAAAGAGTTCCGGAATCTGCCAGTTCAAATTTTCCAATTTTCTGCTCTATGGCCCCGGTGAAAGAACCTTTTTTATGACCAAATAACTCACTTAAAAGAAGTGTGTCCGAGAGGGCGGCACAGTTTATCCCTACGAAATTGCCCTCTTTGCGAATACTTGTAAAATGAATATATTTTGCCAGAACCTCTTTTCCTGTACCGCTTTCACCGGTTATTAATACTGTGGCAGGAGTGTTTTTTATTTTATCCGCGACTTTTAATACTTCTTTTACTTTCGGGTTATCAGTAATAAAATTATAGGTAAATACGCTATTAAGAAGGGCCTTTTTAAGATAAGTATTTTCACTCCTCAAACTTTTTATTTCAAAATTTTTCCTGACAGTGATCAGAAGTTTATCATTATCAATGGGTTTGAGAATATAATCGGAAGCCCCTTCCTTCATTGCCCTTACACTACTGTCAATACTGCCATGTCCGGTTATTATGATAATAGCGATCTCCGGTTCCGCATATTTAAGTTCTTTCAGAAGATCAATTCCATCACGTTGACCTTTCAATCTGATATCCAGGAGGGCAATATCAATTTTATTCTCCCGTACGATAGTAACTGTTTCTTTAAAGTTTTCTGAAGAAAATACCTTATAACCTTCCCTTTCAAAGAGTTTCTCAAGACCATATCTGATCCCTTCTTCATCATCCACAATTAGGATGCTTTTTCTGTCATTTAAAGGAGTTTCCATTTACAATCCTCAATATTTCCAATACAAGTTTATGTAACATTTTCACTGACCGGAATTGTAAGAGTAAATGCTGTACCAAACCCCTTTTTACTCTTTACATCAACAGTCCCCGAATTCTTGTTTATTATACCATATACAATCGACAATCCCAGCCCCGTACCTTTTCCATTTGCTTTTGTAGTAAAAAAAGGATCAAACATATGAAGCCTTGTTTCTTCGTCCACTCCTGAACCAGTATCCTTTACCTGAATACTAACCTCTTTCCCCTTTTTGTGCAGACCGGTCTTAACATATATTTTACCGTGCCCATCAATAGCATAAATAGAATTCTGAACAAGATTTATTATTACCTGCTTAAGCTCATTATTACCGATAATTGCTAACGGTAAATTGCCTTGGAATTCAGTAATGATCTTTATTCGTTTTTCTTTTTCCAGGCCGTAATTAATTAGTCTTATTACATCAGAAATACAGGCATTAACTTCAACCCCTTCATTTTCGTCCGATTCAGAAGCAGAAAAATCCAGCAGCTCGCTAACAATTTTTGCTATCCTTCTGGTTTCCTGTTCTATCCAGTTTAAAGCTATACCTGTTTCTTCATCATATTCATCAGCAAGAAGGTTCTGTACATTAGTCAATATGGAGCTTAATGGGTTATTAATCTCATGTGAAACTCCAGCAGACAGTATACTGAGAGAAGCTAACTTTTCAGCCTGAAAAATTTTCCCCTCTAGTTCATATTTTCTGCTTACATCATCGATTTCCAGAACACACTTGCGATCTTCTCTATTGGATATGGCAAAAAGTGGATAAAGTTTTATCTCATAGACAAAAGACTCAGTTCTTTTTATTTCAGACCAGGAACTTATTTCTTCAGTAATTACTTTCTTTATGTTTTTTATAATAGATTTATCAATAACATCAATGGATATATCTCCAATATTTTTCCCCAGGATATCACTTTCTTCCTTCTGAAAACACTCAAGAAAAAAACTGTTCACTTTTTCGATAGCAAAATCATTGCTTACAACTAAAATACCAGCTCTAAGGGAATAAATTATCTTTTCATTATAATCTTTAAGAAAGGTGATTTCATGGATAGACTCTTCTATGGATATTTTATTTTGTTGCAGCTGCATGGCCATTACATTAAATCCCTGAAATAGTTTTCCAACTTCACCTCCTGATTTATGATCAATTTTTACATTATAGCGACCTTTACGAATACCTTCCATTGCCCCAATCAGCTTACTGATAGGTTGTGTAATCCTCCCTGAAAAGTAAAAACTCAAAATAATGGTAAATAATCCAACAATAAAAGAAACAGATAGTAAAATTTTATTAATTCTTGAAAGGATACTTAAGTATGGTTCGTTGGAAATAAGAAGAATCAGAAAAAAGTCTTCTTCTCCATCAACCTTCTGCAGTTTTCCTAATTTCTGAAACGCGGCATTAAAGCTCCCTTCTTCCAGTTCTAAATTATAAGATTCTTTATATGGGATATCCAGAAACTGGGGGTTTAAAAAGTTCTTAAATGTTTCTTCATTTAGAAACCTGCCTGATCCCAGGCCACTGTACGAAGCCAGGAAAACTACAGACTGCTCATTGAGAGGAAGATTTCTATAAAAATTTTCATCTATCCGTTTAAAAATAAAAAATTCCAGAACATCCTTATCTTCATACTTAAGAGTACCTACCAGATAGACATTACCGTCAATCTCTCGTAGTTCTATATATGGATGGTCCTTGTGGGATTCCATCTTTTCCAAATCTTTAGAGGAAAAAGATATAATCCCTGATGAAATATATTCATTCAAGCCGCTGGATTGTTTTTTTAGTATAATTGAATCTATTCCGGATAATAGAAGAATCTCTTCAAACCAATCTTCAAGAACACTTCCGGAATAGAATATCTGAGGATTTCCAGTCAGAGCCGTATACTTTTCATCTTTATTGATCCTGATGATGGTTTTCCATAGGGTTCTTACCCAGGAATTATAATTCTCATAAACTGCACTTGCTTCTATCTCAAGTTCTACCCTTGCATCTGCCTCATTATTTCTGGTAATAGCACCTGTAACCAGAAAGATAGTAAGAGTGGACTGAAAAATGACAACGCCTATAAAAAAAAGTAATGTCCTTAAAAAAAGTTTCATGTCCTTATTATATCAACTAACCATCTCAGAACCAACAATTAAGTTCACAACTTCTTCGGTGGTGGTTTCTTTTTTAATAAGATCACCAACCTTTTTCCCTCTCCGCATGACTATAATCCGGTCGGCAACTTCAAATACATCGCGCATCTGATGACTAATCAAAATAATAGCAAGACCATGATCTTTAAGGGAATTCACAAGATCCAATACCTGTTTTTGCTGAGCAACTCCCAGAGCTGCCGTGGGTTCATCCATTATAAGAACCTTTGCATTCCAATAGATAGACCTCGAAATTGCAACAGCTTGTCTTTGCCCTCCGGACAGAGTTCGTACATTATTCTTTAAAGATGGAATTTTAATATCCAGTTTCTTAAGAATCTTCGTGGACTCGTCATGCATATAATTATGATCGAGAACAGAAATAAAGCCAAACTTCTTTTTTGTTTTTTCCCTGCCAAGAAAAATATTGGAGTATACATTCAGATTCTCCGCAAGAGCAAGATCCTGATAAATGGTCTCTATCCCAACTGCAAGAGCATGCATAGGATTATGAATTTTTGCTTCCTCTCCTTTATAGAAAATGGTTCCGCCATCAGAAGGATAAACTCCCGATATCATCTTTATAAGTGTTGACTTACCAGCTCCGTTATCCCCAAGGATGGCGACAACCTCTCCTTCACTTACACCAAAACTCATCCTATCCACGGCCACAAGGCCGCCAAATCTTTTTGTTATATCCTTTGTCTCTATTAAATAACTCATCTATTTACTCCTTGTATGTCAGCTCAGGAAAGAATTGATCGATAAGTACTGCAGATACCAGAATAACTCCTACAATAATATATTTATCGAAGGTTGGAATTCCCATTATCCTTAACCCTGTTTCCAGAATAGCAATTATTAAACCGCCCAAAATAGTTCTCCATACAGTTCCCTTGCCTCCATAAAGGCTGGCTCCGCCGATAACCACTGCCGCAATGGAATCCAAAAGAGAAGACGCACCTGCATCTGCTTTTCCTGTTACATATTTAAGCATATAGAGAATACCTGCCAGAGATGCTAAAAAGGAAGAGAGCATATATATCTTAACTAAATGCCAATTAACATCTATTCCTGATCTTATTGCCGCATCCTTGTTGCCACCAATAGCATATGTATGTTGTCCAAATTTAGTTCTACCAAGAATGAAAGCGAAAACAGCAATAAAAACAAAGGCTATAACAACTACATTGGGAAGAATTTCATAGACCTTCACTCCCCTCGCAACCTCAGGTCTTGAAAAAAACGAAACACCGCCGTCCTTTACGATATACACAAAATGACCATTACCTATTGCGTTAGCAAGATGGGGCAGGTTTTTGGCAGCTTTTTCGGATACCAGTAGTTCCGAAATACCATGACAAATACCAAGCATGGAAAATGTAGCAATAAAAGGAGGAACCTTAAGGCGGGATACAAGAAGACCATTTATCATTCCTGGAATGAGCCCTATAACCAAAGTTATGATAATGCCAAGAAGTATGCTCAGAAAAGAATTCATTCCTGACTGTGAAAAAGCTACAATCAATTTTGCAGAAACTATAGTGGCAAGCCCCATTACATAGCCAACAGAAAGGTCAATACCTCCGGTTATTATTACATACAACTCTGCTGTTGCCATAAGAAAAACAGCAGTCCCAAAAAAGAATATAATCTGAAAGGCATTCAAAGTTAAAAAACCTCTGGCCATAACGCTGAAAAAAACAAGTTCCGTAACCAGAAAAATGATTGCCCACTGCCTGCCTATTTTTAGTAACATATCTATTCGATCACGTTTTGCAAGACTTTGCATTGTAGAAACTCCTCCTCCCATTAAAAAAGATCCGGAAACAATTCGTCAATGACTACCGCAAGGATAAGAAGCATTCCAACAGCTATAAATCTGTAGAAAGGCTCAACCCCTGAAATAAGAAGCCCGTTCTCAAGAACAGCAATGAGAAAAACTCCAACAACCGAAGCTATAATTCGTCCCTTACCCCCCATAAGACTTGCTCCACCGATAACAACCGCTGCTACAGCAAATAGCTCATACATGGCACCAAATGGTGTAAAATTTCCTATTCCTGTCTGGAAAATATTAAAAACCCCTGCGATTCCGGCAATAAACGAAGACAATACATAAATCTTAACTATGTGTTTCTTTACATTTATTCCAGATCTTATAGCGGCATCCTGATTTCCTCCGATAGCATAGGTATGCTGCCCGAATTTTGTATTCTTTAACAAATGCCATAGTATAAGAAGAAAAACGATAAGAAAGATAAAAGAATTGGGAATAAGTCGAAAGTATTCTCGTATCTGGTCATTTCCTACCCCTTCCGGAAGGCCGAAAAAACTAATACCATCACCAGGCTTGATATAAAAAAAATATCCATTCCCAATTTTTGTCAGGCTATCAGGAAGCATTGCCACCGGAAATCCTTTGCATATTTTCAATGCTATTCCATTGGTTATACCCCACATACCGAGAGTTGCAATAAAAGGGGGTACCTTAAAGTGTGCAATCAGCAAGCCACTCAACAAACCCGGTAAAAGAGATATAGTTAAAGCCACAGAAATACCGATAAGTATGCTAAATACTGGTGAGTAATTACCACTGTTGGACATTATCTGAATTATCTTTCCTGCTGTTACCGAAGAAAGTCCCATAATAAATCCAATGGAAAGATCAATCCCTCCATTTATTATGACAAAGGTTTCCGCGGAAGCCATCAGGATGGCAATTACTGAAAGGTGGATAATATTTTGAAAATTTGTAACACTAAGGAAGCCTTTTCCGGTCAAACTGAACAAAACTATAAAGGAAAGAAGAAAACACAAGGCCCAGTTCCGGGCAATGGACCTAAAAACTCTGGATTCTTCAATCATTACATGTGAACTTTTAGTCAAAACAGATCTCCCTGCTACGTGATAATACCTAATTCCTAATTTATGGAATAATTTGCTGTTAAAAAGGGGGAGCCCTGTTCTGACTCCCCCCCCTCGTACTACCCAAATTAAGAGGAATTCCCTATTTGTAAATAAACTGATCCATGTCAGGATCTTCAACATTGTCCAAAGTAAAGAACACAAAACCTGGAATCACTTTCTTTGGAATCGCTGTTCCTGCTGCAAGATATTTATATCCCCATTCTACAGCAAGATAACCAATTTCATACGGTTTCTGTGCAAGAACAAGATCAATCTGACCTTTTTTAAGAGCATTGATTATATCTACAGAAGCATCCCATGTAGCCATTTTAATAGCTCCGACAAGTCCCGCGTTTACAACCGCCTGATTCGCTCCCTGGGAAGAGTACAA
>Ga0307989_1001365_pt1 | contig 13225 bp, 13 predicted proteins | sample EllFjometagen185_FD_203164 | JGI IMG/M metagenome (GOLD analysis project Ga0307989, IMG submission 203164) | Marine microbial communities from Ellis Fjord, Antarctic Ocean - #185 | ecosystem: Environmental > Aquatic > Marine > Unclassified | place: Southern Ocean | collected 2014-10-08
TGAACACCCCGAAGCAACTTTAGTACATACAAGGGAGACTTGGATTCGCAATGGAAAGGAGATAAGTCAGCGTAAAATGCGGCATAGGAGAGAAGGGCACATTTTCAGTGATGCACTTAAGAAGTGTATTATCGGTCCTTCAACAGTGATGGTTCGCCGGGAAACGTATAATGAATTTGAGGGTTTTCGCAATGATCTCGAGGTGGCTGAAGATTATGAACTCTGGCTGCGGTGGACTGCCGTGTACCCGGTTATCTATATACCAGAACCTCAGATCATAAAACAAGCTGGAGATTGGGATCAGTTATCCTGGAAATATGGCCAGATTGAGAAATTTCGTATAGAAGGGCTTCATGATCTGGTAAAATCCGGCTGGTTTGCAGCTTATGCTGATAAAGAGTATCAGAAAGAAGCTGAACAGGAGTTGTCAGCCAAATGCACTATATATGCTAGGGGAGCGCTGAAACGTGATAAGGTTAATGAGGCAGTCGAATATCAAAATATTGCTGAAAAATATGCTCCTAAAGAAGAGAAGCCTCTTCACGAATGATTTCCCGCAGTTCAGGATCTAAGGCTGCATATTTCAGAATAGCACGCAAATAGCCTTCCGGAGCACCTGTGTCGAGTCTGAGTCCATCAACCTGTTTATGAACTACCCGATTTTGTGCCATGAGTTTTTTTAGTGCATATACATGATAATATTCGCCGCCGGTATGTTTTTCCCATCCTTCCTGAAGATACTCGAAAATATCAGGTGTATAGAGAAATCGGCCAATTGAACCCTCACGGCTTGGAGCAGCTTCCAGAGAAGCCGGTTTTTCAACTATATCCGTTACGTGAAAATTGTCCTCGGCAAGTGCCAGAACACCATAACGCAGAAGTTCAGGCGGATCGTGCAGCGTGGAGAGTACTGAGCAGCCGGTCTCTTCATATACATCAATGAGCTGTTTAGATAGGGGAGTCTCTCCAAAATGGAGATCATCAGGATATGCGGTAATAAAGGGAGAATCCTGCAGCACCGCCCGGGCCTGAAGCATGGCATGGCCGGTTCCCATCATCTCTTTCTGACGAATAACCGTCAAATTTATATCATAAGGTTTAATCTTAAGCAGCTTAGCCTCAGCTCCCTCTTTTTCAAAAACTGTTTCAAGCTCAATTTCACGATCAAAATAATCTTCCAGGCTCTTTTTTCTACGGGAAGTTATCAAAACAATATCCCGGATCCCTGAAGCCACAAATTCATCAATGAGAAAAGCGATTGAGGGTTTATCAATAAGTGGAAACAATTCTTTGGGAACAGTTTTCGATGCAGGAAGAAACCTCGTGCCGTATCCGGCAGCTACAATTAAACCTTTCATAGTAACCTCTTTTTATGGCTTATTATTATAATCTAGAGTAATAGTGATTGATAAAGTTTTCAAGTGAAGAGTCTGGAGATGTATGACCTGATGCGCTTTCAAAATTGGCTACCTCCTATTGAAAGTTCATACATAATAATGCTAGTTTATTTCTATTATGAAATTAAAAAAATTATTGACACAATCTATGATATCGATAGACCTGCAGGGAACAAATAAGGAAGAGATTATTGGGGAACTCCTTGATATTCTTATGAAAACAGGAAAAGTATCTGATAGAGATCTTGCATTTGCTGATCTAATGAATAGGGAGAGGCAAATGTCTACAGGTATGCAGTTCGGTGTTGCTATACCTCATGCTAAAACCAAAGCGGTGAAGGAACTTTTTGCCTGTATTGGAGTCCATAAAACGGGAATTGAATTTGATGCTTTTGACGAAAAACTGAGCAGGATTTTTATTATGACCCTATCACCAGTTGACAGAACAGGTCCCCATGTACAGTTTTTGGCAGAGATCAGTATGGTGCTTAAGTCAAAAGATGCACGTTCAAAGCTGCTTCAGGCCGAAACCGCAAAAGAAGCCCTGGCTGTTTTTGGATTGTAGGCCTTTACAAAGTGAATTAAATTCTTCAGTTTTTTATACTCAACAGGAGCTTCCCATGGCACATGAAATGATGATATTAGTACTCCAGTTAGGATTAATACTGCTGTTTGCGCGTCTTTCCGGTTGGTTTTTCTCCCGGATATTAAATCAGCCGCAGGTGCTGGGTGAACTGATTGCCGGAATGATAATCGGTCCTTATCTGCTGGGATCCATCAATATTCCCGTGCTGCATGGACCTTTGTTTCCTCTCTCAGGAGGAACAATCCCGGTATCTCCGGAACTATACGGATTTGCTGTTCTTGGCTCAATTGTACTTCTTTTTACCTCAGGTTTAGAGACAGATCTCCCTACATTTATAAAATTCTCCGGGAAAGGATCGGTAGTTGGGCTAGGTGGAATTATTGTCTCATTCTTTTTGGGAAGCGGTATAACTGTATTACTAAATCCTGCAGTTGACAGTATGATGCATCCTACCGCACTGTTTCTTGGAACGATCTCAACGGCAACATCTGTAGGTATAACCGCAAGGATTCTCAGCGAAAAAAGAAAACTCTCAACTCCTGAAGGTGTTACCATTCTCGCTGCTGCTGTACTTGATGATGTGCTTAGCATTGTACTGCTCTCAGTAGTGGTTGGCATGTCCGCAGCTTTAGCAGGAAGCAGTATGTCCTGGGGTAATATCGGAATCGTGGCGGTTAAAGCAATTGGATTTTGGTTAATTTGTACAGTTATTGGTATATTAATTGCTCCGCTTATAACTCAAAAACTTAAACTGTTTGATTCTCTTGATCTCATTGCAGGACTAGCCTTTGGTATGGCCCTGATACTTGCCGGTATATCAGAAATGTTTGAACTTGCAATGATTATTGGAGCATATATTGTAGGCCTCTCTTTTTCACGAACAGATGTCGCTCATGAAATTCGTGAGCGGATACAGGGAGTATACAACTTTCTCGTACCGGTATTTTTCTGTGTTATGGGCATGATGGTTGATTTTTCAGCGATGAGATCAGTCTTCTGGTTTGGTCTGGCTTTTGCGGCAGTTGGATTCATTGGTAAGCTTATAGGGTGCGGTCTTCCTGCTCTGCTTGTTGGATTTAATATCCGGGGTGCTATACGTATCGGGGCAGGTATGCTTCCCCGGGGTGAAGTAACTCTCATTATTGCCGGTGTTGGTCTTTCCAGCGGGGCAATAGGCCCGGATATGTTTGGAGTGGCTATCATGACTATGCTTTTTGCAAGCATTGCATCCCCTCCGCTTTTAATAAAAAGTTTTAAAGGCGGATCAGGTTATAGGAAATCGCTTGATAAAGAGGGAAAGGATGTTGTCTCTATCGAGCTCGCTTTTCCCGGTTATCGGGCTGCTGAATTTATGCGTAGATCCCTGGCCGAGGGTTTTAGAGAGGAAGGTTTTTTTATCCATCGTCTCGATCATAACAGGTTGGTTTATCAGCTTAGACAGAATGATATTATCTTTACCCTCATTCAAGAGCAGGAAAAACTAATTATTAATACTGCACCGGATAATGAACCCTTTATTCGATTGATGATGATGGAAAAACTGCTGGAGTTCAAAGACTTTCTCAGCGGTCTGGAGAGTATGAAGAGTCCTGATATGATGGGCGCTGAGTTGATGAAGGGTATATTCTCTCTGGAAGAAGATTAATTAAATTCATTAGACCGTAACAACCTCAGCAATTTTATCCGCTGAATCAGCTTCAAATTCTGCCTCAGTTTCTGTCTCAACATCAGCTTCAGGGCAGGGGGAGAACTCTGAATGGGAAATCCGGTATTTTTTTATGAATCCCGTTGGCCTATAGCTCATTTTCGCCTGTCTGAGGCCTGAATCTCCCAGATCCTGTTCTCTGTTTATTACCTCAATACAGTCTGCCAACATCTCTGCAAATGAACGGTTAATAAACTGATATATTCCCTTGTAATCGCCTACAGCTTTCTCAAAATGTATGGCAAACATATTTCCGTGAGCAATAATCTCACCCATTGAATAGGCACTGGGTTTTCCATCGGTATAGGTTATACAGCCCCTCAATCCAAGCTCTTCAAACTCATTAATGGCTTCATAGGCTGCATCATAATCACCATCTTCCTGTTTTTCTGTCTTCCAGGAATTAAGAATCGAGAATAGATCCTCTTTATGTATTTCAGGATCAATACGTTTTTCTTCATAGTTATAGTTATTAATAAACGCATTTACAAGATTTCTTTTCTTATGATATTTTCGTCCGTTTAGTGATGCCAGATCGCTGCGGTTGTAAATATAGTCGAAATTGTTTCTATCCTGCTCTACGCAGAAACCTTTACGTTCAAGCAGTATCCTATGGAGTTCTGCAGCCTGTTCAGGAAAATCCTTGATGTAGCAGTGGCGGCTGAGTAAATCCTCCATTAGGGCTAATCCGGGAAATCCAAAGGGAAGCATAGCAAAGGTTTCAAGCTCTTTTCCGCTTGTTCCGGGTGTTATTCCGATAATAACGGGTAGGGTATATCCTGATTCCGTAGTGTACTGAGATATCTGGTACTTATAATGATCTCTAAAAAGGAACAGGTTTGCAAAGGTAAACTCAGATATTCCATTTTCCAGTGTACGTAAAAGGGGTTGAAGATATTCCTTGTGAGAAATACTGATTGGCTCAAATTCAGGATAAACTGGTATAGTCATAGAGATAACATAATCCCTAACAGCCTGATAATCAAGAAAATTTTATCTGTTGGTCAATTTACAGGCGGCTCTTTCAAAAATATGTATTTTTGATAAATCCAAATATTTGATTTGGATCAAGCTACCTTGGAATAAGATGCAAAGCATCTTATTCTTAAAAGTTTGCAAAGCAAACTTCGATTAGTGAAGTTTTCTGCAGTTTTGTAATTACTTGTTAATAATCAAGTTAGATCATTCTTCAGAAAACTTAAAATTCTAATCTATGATTTGAATCAGGCAAATTTCCTAGAAAATCGGTTCAACCGAAGGTTGAACTTAGGTTTTTGAAATTGCCTCCCATATCTACTAATATGTAATATTTTCTGATAAACTTTCCCAATGAGTACATTAAGTAAATTACTGCTGCTGGCCGATGTTGCTGTGTTGGTTTTTGTAAGAATCCGTGTGGAGCATGAATGGGTTTTTTGGTTTCTGGCAGGGATGATCATTCCACTGACACTGCTGTTGTATCTAACTACCTATCACATTTCACGAAAACAGGCACTGAAAGCTCTGGGAAGTAAAAGTGCCTCTGTACTGCCGTCAGTATCTTATGTTCCCACAGGTTCAGCTGAAACCTCTTCTCAGAGCAATTCTTTCGGAAGGCTGATAGTTACAGAAAATAATATTGTTCTTCTTTGCAGGCAAAAGGAGAGAATTAAGGAGATTGTCTCCTTTCCGATTAGTGATATTTCAGAATTTGCTGTGGGAAAGGTACTTCCCGGTCGATCCGGTATCACATTTACTTTGCATGATGAGAGCATCAGGCAATTTTCTGTACTCAGATCCGGGGAGCTTCATAATCAACTGATACAGGCTCTGGGTTGGGAAGAGGCTGGAAAATAACCTATGAAAGAGATGACAACGTATCAACGCATGACCAGAATGTACGAACATAAAGAAGCAGACAGAGTACCCATTACCGATCAGATGTGGGATTCAACCATCGCCCGATGGAAGGGCGAAGGGATGCCGGATATTGATGTTGAAGATATTCAGAAATATCTCGGTATGGATAGGATTATTACTATTGGCCTAGTACACTGCACAACTTAAAGCTTAGGATTCTTACTTGTACGCGGTAGGTATCTGCTGCGTCAGAAAACATTACCCTAGCACGCTAGGGTTTCGTATTCTTCCTTGCATGTACCCACCGGGTACCGCATAAGAACCTGTAAGTTTAAGCTGTACTGAGCACTAGGTGATCTTGATACAACTCCAAAATTTGCAAGTAGAATAATTGAAGAAACAGATACGTATATTATTGATTATGATGCATGGGGAGTAACAAAAAAGAATTTCAAACCAATTTGTGCGACTTTTCAACATCTGGATCATGAGATAAAGGATCCTGATACATGGAAAAAAGCAAAAGAAAGAATGACTCCAGACCTTGATCGTATTAATTGGGGTCGACTGCAAAAAAATTATAAGAATTGGCGCGAAGAAGGTGCCTGGATAAAGGTAGCCCCCTGGTTTGGCTATGACGTGGTAAATTCAAGAATGTGCAATACAGAGACAATATTAATTGCCATGGCTGACAATCCGGAATGGGTGATCGATATGTTCAACCATGGGTGTGATCTTACCTTATCCCTATTGGATTTAATGTGGGAAAAAGGTTATACATTTGATGAATTCATGTGGTTTGACGATATGGCATATAAAAATGGGATGTTGTTTTCAAAAACAATGTGGCAGGAGTGTTTGAAACCCTATCAAAAAAGAGTAATTGACTGGGCACATCAGCATGGGATAAAAAGCCACCTTCATTGCTGCGGAAATATAAATACACTTCTTCCTGAACTAATAGATTTAGGTGTTGATATGATAAATCCAATGGAAGTGAAGGCTGGAATGGATCCAGCAGCAATTAAACAGCAATATGGCGAAAAACTGGCCTTAATGGGCGGATTTGATGTCCGAAATTGGGATAAGCCTGAAATAGTCGAAGAGGAAATTCGCAGTTTATTGCCTGCTTTAAAAAAAGCGGGAGGTTATTTGTTTGCATCAGATCATAGTGTTCCCGATAATATAAGTCTGGAAAATTATCAGCATATAATTAAATTAGTAAAAGAAGTTGGTGATTATGCATAGAAATCACTATCTACTGAAAGGAAAAATCTCCCTGAATTAAATTTTTCAGCATGATTGGTTCCTGCAGGACCAGGTTGATATTATTTTTTTCCAGAATTTCCAACAGATCCGGATCCAGATTGGATATTTCAACGGTAAGCTCACTTACTTCACTTAAAAATGTTTCAGTAGTATTTACTTCACCCAGACCTGAAAATTTGAAGTTCCCAATAGTGTTGACCAGGGTTCCGTCTATCACCAGCTCCTTTCCTTCAGTTGATACCATAACTTTTCCATCCGATTCCATCAGATCATCTGTTCCTATGCCGAGAAGCTGTGTTCCCAGGGTGAGGACACGGGAAAAAAGTTCAGGCTCAATACTCACATCGCTTTTCGAAACTGCTTGAATAAAATTACGGGTAACAGGAATGTCAGGAAGCAGAGCTGAGGTTATTAAGGCGATTTCCATACCTGAAACCGGAGAAGTTCGTGCTTTAAAACCAGCAATAAAAATATTTACTATTTCACTATTCGCAACAGAAAAGGCCATTTTATCGAGCTGAATTTGAAATTTCTGCTTATCCTGCAATATGCGTTCAATATCTCCGGACTGGATATTTGATAAGTAATTGCGATCGAGTTTGCCAAGAAACGAAATGGTTAGTTTTTCAGCAGATGTCTGTAAAGAGAACGAATCTGTCATTACCAGAATTGGTTCAGTGAATTCAATGCTTGCTTCTGATATAGCAGCTTTATCCGACAACATGGATACGGCATCTTTTATAGTGAAATTGATTTGTGTAGTTTTTGCAGAAAAAGAACCGGAATTCTTACCAGTTTCAGGATTAATAAAGGGGGCGTGAATATCAGTTATTACTGCATTGCTCCCAATCAGATCAATGGAGAGTTCTCCAAATGATAAGCCTTCAATACCGGAGTTATCCAGCGATTGCTTGAGTGTCTCCCCGATTTTATCTGAACCAAAATTCTTAATAATGATCTGGGCAGCAAAGAGAATAATTACAACAATTACACATAATCCGATGATAACTTTTAATAATTTCATAAGCGTCTATATCATGATAATACCGCTAAAATAGTTTGAGCGGCAATCAAATTCCTCCTGAGGTTTTTCCTGTTATGAATAATAACCTCTCTACCTTGCACAAAGTTACAGAATATAATCTGAACCTAAGAACCTGAAAAATCGCATTGGTAAAATCATGATGGGGAAAATATGTATCAAATATACCTGAAACTAGGAATTGCGGGATACTGCCTGACCCTCTATGATTTTAGAAACGATCTGCATGCTGGGGATAAAAGGAGGTGCTTTATGAGAATGACTGCGGCTGTTGCGGTCTTGCTGCTGTTAGCCGGAGGATTACTTTATGCGGAAAAAGGAAACAGTGTTGAGAGTGAATTGCCGGAAGGAGCAATCACCTTTGGTTTGTTTATTGATACCGGTGTGGTAGATGCACTGGTTTCAGATCATCTCTATGCAAAAGGAGGTATAGAGTTAGTTGTAACAGATGGATTTGTGCTGGATATACCGGTAACGGTAGTTTTTGACAGGAGTGGCAGTGACATGGAAAATAGAATTACTCTGCTTGATATTGGGCTTCTTTTGAAATATTATCCGGGAAATCTTGGATTTTGGACTGGATTATCACTATTCCAGGGAGTAAATTTTATCGGTAACAATCAACCTGAACAGAGTTATCATTATATGACCGAGATAGCTCTGGGATATACCTTTCGTTTGCCAAATGGACTGTATATTGAACCAGCAGTGATTTTTAGAGATCCATTAAAAACTTTTCACGATAGTCTCGATTACATTCAGGATTATGTTCCCGGATATGGAGATTTCAGGATCTGTCTGAATCTGGGTTGGCTTTTTTGGACAATTAGCTGATCGATAGAAGAGGTTAGTCTTAACGGATGTAATGTCCGGATTTGGTTTGACTGGATTCTACTCTCCCCAAAAAGAATTCGGTCGAAGAGAAACACATGCAGGATATCTTTATTAGGATTATTTGAACCAATTATATGACTGAAATTGCATACGCTTTTCGGTTAACGCAGATACTCTCACATACTGAAAGAAGTTAATAAATCGGTTGGGAGTTAAGAATATGAATAAAAAAATCGTATTGATCGGGAAGAACTTTCTTTGCCTTCTTCTCATTGTATCAATAGCGGGTTGTTCTCTGGTCGACAGTCCATTACGGAGTCGATCCGGTATAACAGAGATGATGAAGAGTGAAATGAGCAAAGTTGTCATTGATCAATGGGGAATAATAGAGCCTCAGCTCGCTGCAGAAAGTGATGAAGAAGGAGTTGCCGGCGGCAGCAAGGGTAGAGGTGGTGTTGGTGTTTCCTTTGAATCAATTAATCCTGAGGATGTTATTGCAGAGATGCTGAAAGAAGATATGGGGGAAGACTACTTATCATTTTTTCACGCAGCTGCAGTATCCGGGGATGCAGATACTGTTTTAGCAAAAGCAAAGGAATTACTGCCGGAGGATGTGTATGAAGAACTTCTTTCAGATGCTGATTCTGCACGGAGAAGTTTAACATTAGTAATGGAAGATGGCTCCAGGGAACTTAAGGATGAGTTTCGGGAAGATTTTATGCGTGATATGCAGCAGCTTATAACAAGAAGTGTTGTACTTCTTGCAGCAGGTGTAGTCTATGCATTTCTGCCGAAATTCTTCTTTTGGGGGAAAATATCTGCAGCAGCAGCTGTTAGCGTTGCTGCAGGAGCAGTTGCGGTTACCGTTATGTCAATTTGGCGCTTTTATGAGTTTGGCGGCGAAGTGGGTGTGAGCTTTGAAGAGTGGCTTAAAGAGGTCGCTGTAGAACCACAAGCCAGCTATGCGCTGGGGGCTTCTGTAATCTCAATGGCAACTACTATGGAGATCAGTCCGGTTTGCTGTGGGATTGTACTTGCAGTATTTGCCATATTTCAGGCAGTGGATATGCTTCGCACAATGATCGATGTATATGAACTCTGAAATAATATAGGTAAAACTTAGTAAGTTGTTGACTTGTGTTGCGCAAAACAACTATGATGGAACTATCTGAAACTACTTATACCGCCCGATTTTCCGGGCGGTTTACTTTTATACAGCAGGTTTACCACATGATTTCAGCAGCAGTCTATTCAGAGTCTTATCAGGTACGCACTCATCTCAAGACTTTTTTCAAAGAGAGCCGGATCAGTAAAATTAGATGCTGCTCTGGATTCTCTCAGTTATTTTTTGATGAAGTAATTTCAGTAAAAACACAACTTGCAATTATTGATATAACCGGTATGGATATGGATGCATCAGGTTTTATCAACAGAATCTTCTCATTCAATCCTGAATTAGAAATAATAGCAGTTCATTTTGGATTACTGGATATCTCCGTAAGAAGTGCTGTGGCTTCTGTCGGTGTAACAAAAATAGCCAGCTTAAGCAGTACTTATAGCGACATTGAAGCTATCAGTTCACTCATAACATCTCATTTCGCTGCTTTTATCTATGCATTATCATCAAGGGAGCAGCAAGTTTTAAGGATGATTAGTGAAGGCTTTCAATCTATTGAAATAGCTGAACTGTTGGGGATCAGTATTACTACTGTAACGGTATACCGAAAAAAAATTGCAAAAAAAATTGGTTCAAACAGGATTGCCGTTCAAACAAGAGTAGCTTTGAATCTCAGATTGTCCAGCTTATAATCCATTCTTCAGTTCTGTAACGAAAAGAACAAATATCATGATATACTCAGTTTGTGTGAAATTAACAGAGAAAACAGATAGGCTGGCTTCATATTCAGGCTTGAAAAGTTTACCTCGTTGCTTCAGGATATATGTGCAGAGATTAAAAATTCATACATTAAAGGATAAATATCATGAATAATAGTGAGATAAAAGAGATGGAAAAATCAATTCTGGATCGTTTCCTACGCTATGTGAAGATAGATACGCAATCAAATCGTCATAATCCGGAAAAGCCGACAACTCCCGGACAATGGGATTTACTTCACATGCTTGAGAATGAACTCCGTACTATTGGAATAAAAGATATTGATCTTGATCAGTATGGATATCTTATTGCCAGAATGCCTTCAACTCTTCCGGCAGGCCGGGAAGTTCCGGTTATTGGTTTTATGGCACACGTTGACACAGCATCTGATATGAGCGGGAAAGACGTAAAACCGCAGGTAATTGATCAGTATGATGGAAATGACATTCCACTTGGCGGAGAGTGGGTTCTTTCTCCGGATTCAAATCCTGAGTTGTTAAAATATGTAGGACAGACTTTGATAACCACCGATGGGACAACCCTGCTTGGTGCAGATGATAAAGCCGGAGCAGCCGAGATAATGGCGGCCGTAGAGTATCTGATGAATCATCCTGAAATTGAGCATGGTGAAGTTGAACTGATTTTTACACCGGATGAAGAGACTGGAACCGGGATGGATCTTTTTCCGGTATCTAAGCTGAAGTCACGCTGCTGTTATACAATGGATGGAGGAGAGCGTGGAACTGTTGATTCAGAGTGTTTTAATGCAGCAAAGGTTGAAATTACTTTTACCGGTGTTATGTACCACCTTGGAGCAGCACGCGGGCGAATGGTAAATGCAGTAACTATGGCAGGTGCATTTCTTTCCTCACTTCCTCAGGCGGAAAGTCCGGAAGCTACTGACGGCCGCTACGGCTACTACTGCCCACTTGAAATAACCGGTACTGCAGAGTCTGCAAAGCTGACACTATACCTCAGAGATTTTGAGATTGAAGAAATTGAGCGGAGAAGAAAAGTTCTTGAGTCGATGGCAGCAGTAATTGAAAATATTTATCAGGGTGGGAAAGTATCGGTTGATTTTAAGATGCAGTACCTGAATATGCGTGATTACATCAGCAAGGATCCCCTTATTATGGAGAAACTTGTGAAAGCAGCTGCGAATATTGGGATTGATGTAAGTAATGAAATAATCCGCGGGGGTACTGATGGTGCCCGTCTCTGTACCATGGGAATTCCCACTCCAAATATCTTTACAGGTGGACACAACTATCATAGTAGATATGAATGGGCGGCACTTCCTGTAATGACCGAAGCTGCCAGACTTATTGGAGAATTAACTATACTTTGGAGTAAATAGTTCGCATGAGATTATGCAAAATACGAATGAGAAAAAAGTTTTTGTTCCTTATATTATTTGCTGCATGGACTCTTTGCAGTGTACAGGCAGAAACTGCAGATTCTCATTCTGTTGATGGCTATTCAGCAATTATAACTATCTCAATAGAATCCTCGATTGATTCTGAATTTTCTGACAAGGATATTGAACAGATAGGGCAGGAGGTTAGTACTGCTTTTTTTAGCGCACTGCAGCAAACTGCCCGGTTCAATAGTATAGAGATCGATTTCAGCTCTGCACAATTAGATTATGAAAATGATGATCCCAAAACCATGATTGTCAATTTAATACTATCTCAGGTGCTGATAGAAACAGACCCTGATTCCGGAAAAAAAATATTTTATGCAGAAGCAGCTGCAGATTCGTATAGCAGTGATCAAAATGATCGCTCCAGTCTGGAATTTAACCTGCTTGGTATGGGTGAAACGTTTGAAGCGTCATTACAATCCGCTAAAGCAAATCTTATGTATCACATTATGAGTATAGTCAGGATGTTTCCTCTTCCCGGATCTGATCTAGCAATTAATGATGTCTATAATGAGTATCCTCTGGTATTATTTGACGGAGATTCTGCTCCCTCAATTGGTGATGATTATACCCTGGTGTCCGGTACAGGAGAAGTCTTAGGACTTGCAGAAATTTCCCGTCTGGTACCTCTTGAAGAGAGTGAAGGGTCGGCTGCAGAACTGCAAATAATCTATACAGATATATCAATTGTACCCGGATTAGGGATTCAGCCTTTAGAGAGAAGCAATATTCAAATTCAAAGCGAAGTAATGTTGAGCCTTGGAGCTGTTGGTTCTGAGCTGTCATTCAGCGGAACTAATGGACTGGGATTTGTCCCTTCGGCCGGATTAGGGGCTGTTTGGATCTGGGAGGATCCCTATCCAACAGGATCTTTTTTTGTGCAGCAGGAAAATAGTATTATTGCTATGGTTTCCGGAGGTTTTACCTACAGAATGATACCGGGTAAAAGATTGACTAAACCGGGAAATCTCTTTTTTGGACGGATTCGTCTGGATTTAGGTGCCTCATTTATAGGTGGGTACTTCTTTGACCTGACGGTACCCATTGAGAATGACTTGATCTACGGCAGCCGGTATTCAGCAGGAATTTCCTGGTACATAACTGATTCTATTGAGGTTTCCGCCAAAGGACAATATAACCGAATTTATTTACTAAGCGGGTCCACAAATCCAATTTTCTCAACGATTTTCGGAACAGCGAGTGTAACTTTTCGTCCTTGATTTTGATTACAAAGTGAGTCTGGAAACATATAAT
>Ga0307989_1001366_pt1 | contig 13218 bp, 10 predicted proteins | sample EllFjometagen185_FD_203164 | JGI IMG/M metagenome (GOLD analysis project Ga0307989, IMG submission 203164) | Marine microbial communities from Ellis Fjord, Antarctic Ocean - #185 | ecosystem: Environmental > Aquatic > Marine > Unclassified | place: Southern Ocean | collected 2014-10-08
TATCATTCCCGGCTTGGTGGCATAAATTTGTATTTGTTTTATGCCTTCAATATTTTCGAGTTTCTTTAAAAAGGGTTGATTTTGCGAAATAGGAGATAATTCGTACGAATTTCTTGAATCGAAGTTTACAACTTGCAAGTGAGATCCAAAGCCAATAACTTTATTCCGAACCTCTTTTTTAAACCCGGTTACAACAGCTACCGAAATAAGCATAACCGACAGACCGAGTGCAATTCCAAAGAGTGCAATTTTTATTATTCTTCTCGATAAAAAGTGTTTGTTCGATCTGTCGAAAAACAATCTGCGTGAAATAAAAAATTCGGTATTCATTGAATAAAAATCTCAAATTATAATCACCAAATTACAAATAAATTCCAAAGGTTGAAATTTCAATACTCAAAGTAGTTTTGATAATTGTTTTTTGTTATTTGGTGCTTTCCAAAATAACATCTTTTCGTTGATTAATAAACGGGAGAGCCAGCATAGAAATTAATCCAATTACAATAATCATTACGGTCATTGATCCGTGCGCTACGAACGCGAAAATAATGCCGTTTTCGATTGCAACACCGTAAAGAGACAACGCTTCGATAGCCATAAAATGCCAGGCGCCGATACCACCCTGAACGGGAGCAACCATTCCGAAACTAGCCAGTACAAAAGTTGTAAGTCCGGCAATTGGGTTTAATTCGCTGGTAAAATCGAAAGCAAAAAATATGGAGTAAAGCATAATGTAATACAACAACCAAATAAATATGGAGTGAAAATAAAACAAGCCTTTCCTTTTTATTGAACCAATAGAAATAAAACCTTCCTTGAAATTATTCAGGATTTCAATAATTTTCTTAAAAATAGCGGTGTGTTTTAAAGTTTTTCTAAAAACGAAAAATAGAACAAAAAGAATAACAACACCAACAATTAAATAGGGCGATGTAATTACTGCCAGCAGTTTATCTTGGATTTCCGGATTTTGTTTTATGAAATTTAACATTTTTCCGAATTGAGAGAAAAACACAACACCCAACAAAATAAGTAGCGAAATCATATCAACCAGTCGTTCTGCAACCACAGTTCCAATTAGCTTTGTAAACGATATTTTTTCGTATTTTGCTAAAACACCACACCTCGAAATTTCTCCCATTCGAGGGAACGCCATATTCATTAAATAACCAACCATTACTGCCAGAAAAGTATTAATGAAGCGCGGTTTATGTCCAATGGGTTCAATCATTAATCCCCAACGAAAGGTTCTGCTAATATGACTCAAAAGCCCAACAACAAGTGAAACAACTATCCAAAAATATTTTACCTCATTTTTTAGTACAGACTTTATTCTTTCTATATCCTGGTCTTTGTAAATAAGCCAAAATATAAATGCACCTAAGGCAAAAAATGCAAAAAATTTTAGAGCTTTTAAGGCAATTTTTTTCATCTAATTTTATAATTGTATTTCGAAGGAATATGATGAAACACCCAAATTATTTATCCTCTTTTTTTGTTAAACAGAAATAATTGCTTGTTTCAAGTTTCCTAAAATTAAAGGCTGTATATTTGCCTCGAAAATAATATCCCTGAATTTTATTTATTTCGGGATGCGAAATTAAAAGTTGTTCTACAGCGATTTTGGCAAACAAAAATATAAATTTTGTTTGGTAATTTATATAAAAAGAAAATTTGAAGCTGTTTTAAGTTTTTTTCATAGAAAATGAAGTGATAAACGAAACAGCTTTTTAGTGTAATGGTAATGAAAGAGGCAGAATGTGATGAGTTTTATAAAAGCCAAAAAATATCTTGGTCAACATTTTTTAATAGATCAGAATATTGCAAAAAAAATCGTTGATAGTCTAAGTAACGAAGTACCCTGCGTCTTGGAAATTGGGCCCGGAACAGGAGTATTAACTCAATATTTAATTAATCGACCCGAAATAAATCTTCACGTAATTGAAATTGATAATGAATCGGTTTCATATCTTCAGGAAAATTATCCGCAATTAAAAAATATCTGGTCAGAAGATTTTTTGAAGTTTAATAAGTTGAACGAATTGGATTCAAATTTTAGTATTATTGGAAATTTTCCATACAATATTTCATCACAAATATTTTTTAAGGTGCTTGAAATGCGAGATCAAGTATCCGAGCTTGTGGGCATGATTCAGAAAGAAGTGGCAGAACGAATTGCCGGCGGACATGGAAAAAAAACATACGGTATTTTAAGCGTTTTACTTCAAACTTATTATAATATTGAATATTTATTTACGGTTTCGGAGCACGTTTTTGACCCACCGCCAAAAGTGAAATCGGCTGTTATTAGACTGCGGAGAAATGATCGTTTAAATTTACCTTGCGATGAAAAGTTTTTTGTAAAAGTTGTAAAAGCAGCTTTTCATCTTCGTAGGAAAATGCTTCGAAATTCGTTAAAAAGTATTTGTGAAAACTTGCCGGCCGAATATGCCGAGAAAAGGCCAGAACAGCTTTCTGTTGAGGACTTTATTAAGTTAGCCAGCGCAATTGAAAACTTAGAAAAAAAGTAGATCATGGCATTTGAAATAATAAAAGAAAATATTGAGCTTTTAAAAAGCCTCGTGGAAAACGAAAATAGCAAAGAGGTTTCAAAAATTATGGAGGATCTTCACGCGGCAGATATTGCCGAGTTGATGGATGATTTATCTGTAGAGGAAGCAAAATTTATTTATTTATTACTTGATGGTGAAAAAGCATCGGATGTTTTGGTTGAAATCCCGGATAACGACCGGAGAAGGTTTTTAAAAGTTTTACCACCAGAATTTATTGCCACCAAATTTATCGAACACATGGACTCGGACGATGCAGCCGATGTTGTGGCCGATTTAACAGAAGGAGTTCAAAAGGAGGTTTTAAATGAAATTGAGGATGTGGAACAAGCCGGCGATATTGTGGATCTCCTTGAATACGGAGAAGACACGGCCGGTGGTATAATGGCAAAAGAGTTGGTTTCGGTAAACGAAAACTGGACGGTTGCTACCTGCCTTAAAGAAATAAGCAAGCAAGCAGAGGAAGTAGATGAAATATATTATATATATGTTGTTGACGATTCAGGGAAACTAAAAGGAGTGCTTTCGCTGAAAAAACTAATTCTTACAAATACCAATACTAAAATTTCTAATGTTTACAACGGCGATGTTAAATTGGTGAATACAGATATTCGCCAAGAAGAAGTTGCTGAAATAATGGATAAATACGATTTGGTTGCTATTCCGGTTGTAGATGATATTGGGAGACTAAAGGGACGGATTACTTTCGATGATGTAATTGACTTTGTGCGCGAAGAAGCCGAGAAAGATTACCAAATGATTTCGGGTATTACAGGCGATGTTGAACCTAGCGATAAAGTTTGGGAAATTTTGAGAGCTAGGTTTCCCTGGTTGTTAATTGGATTATTGGGAGGAATTTTAGGTGCGGTTGTTTTAAATTCCCATGAACAATCGTTAAAAGATTATACTGAATTGGCATTTTTTATTCCTTTAATTGCTGCGATGGCTGGTAATGTAGGAGTTCAGTCTTCATCTATTGTTGTGCAAAGTATCGCAAGTGGTGTAAAATATTTAGACACAACTTCTCGAAAATTATTTAAAGAAGTTTCGGTAGCCTTGTTAACAGCTTCCATATTTGCTGTGCTGATTTTTTTGTACAATCGTTTCTCTCAGGGAAATATAAATTTAACTTACACTGTTTCGTTGTCGCTGTTTATTGTAATACTTTTTGCTTCTTTATTCGGAACGCTTATACCAATGATTTTAAATCGGTTTAAAATTGATCCTGCACTGGCTACCGGACCATTTATTACTACGATGAATGATATTTTGGGGCTATTAATTTACCTTTTAATCGGCAAAATGTTTTTTGGCTTGTTGTAAATTGTATAAATCAAACCGAATTTATCGCTTCTACCGGGTCTAATTTTGCTGCTGATCGTGCAGGCATTAATCCAGCAACAAAACCAATAACACTCGAAATCATTAATCCAGTAATAATATTTCCGGCTGTTAACACAATGGTAAATTCACTTGCATACGAAACAATTAATGTTCCAATAAAAATTAAAAACAACCCAAGTATTCCACCTATTACAGATAGTACAATTGCTTCGAAAATAAACTGAAGTAGAATAAAATATTTTTTTGCACCCAACGATTTCTGAATGCCAATAATTTTTGTTCGCTCTTTTACCGAAACAAACATAATGTTGGCAATTCCAAAACCTCCTACAATTATCGAAAAACCACCAATTATCCATCCGGCGACATTAAAAGCTTCAAAAAACAGGTCGAACTGACTTGCCACAATACTAACTTCGTTTAATGCAAAATCGTTATCTTCAAGTGGCTTTAACCTGCGCAAAGTGCGCATAATTCCTTCTAATTCGGCTTTGAATTTATCCGAATCGATATTTGGTTTTGCTTTCACACAAATGGTTTGGCCTCGGTCTCGGTTTTTTACATCAATCATATAAAACGACTTCACCGCTGAAATATGAATGTTTTTATCCATTGAATTTCCAAAAGCATCTTGCCCTTTTTTTTCATAAACTCCAATTACTAATAATTTGTAACCTTGAATTTTCATGGATCTACCAACCGGATTCATTCCGGAAAATAGTTTCTCAGCAATCTCGGCTCCGATAACCGTAACCGGAGCGCCAGAGCGCATTTCGCCTTCCGTAAAGTACCTTCCTTTTTCAATTTTTAAATTCCAAACATCAAGCAATCCGTGCGAAGTTGCCATAATTGTAACATTGTTCATGTTGTCGCTTCCAGATTGTGCCGTACGTGAGAATCCAAAAAGGAAAGCTGTGTTTTCAACGGAATTACCTCTTCGCAATATTTCATCGGCTTCCTGCAATTCCGGAACAGGTCGATTTATGTATCTCCACCACGGAAATTCGGTTTCACCCTCGGGAGGTGTCCAAGGCCATTTTTGAATATATACCATATTACTCCCTAAACCATTCAAGCTTTCTCGAATATTTGATTCTAACGAATCGATAACCGTAAAGACTGAAATAATTGCAAAAATTCCAATGGTTATGCCAAGTAACGAAAGGAAAGTTCGCAATCTGTTTGCTCTAAGTGAATTAATAGCCGAAGCAAAACTTTCGAAAATGAGCCTAATTAATAGCATTATTTTGAACTAAAATTTAAGTAAAAATAGTTTTTGTTTTTGTTCAAGCCGAACAATAATCACTAAACTTTTAATTTATTGTATTAGTGCTAATAAATCGTAATGATTACAATCTCTTTTTTATATCAACCTTTAATAACTATATTTTTATGAAGTTTTTTTGAAACCTTATATTTTTTTAAAAAATCTACATCGTTTTTTTTATCTTTGCATTCGGAATTGAAAAATGGAATAAATGGCTGATAATAAAAAAATTAAGACTGCTCTTGTTTCAGTCTTTCATAAAGAAAATCTCGATAAGTTGGTTCATAAACTTAACGATTTGAATGTTAAAATTTTAAGTACTGGTGGCACAAAAAATTTCATCGAATCGTTGGGTGTTGAGGTTACATCGGTTGAAAGTTTAACCGGATACCCATCCATTTTGGGTGGTCGTGTAAAAACCTTGCATCCAAAAATTTTTGGTGGAATTTTGTCTCGTCGCGAAAACCAGGGAGATGTGAGCCAGTTAACCGAATATGAAATACCTGAAATAGATTTGGTTATTGTTGATTTATATCCGTTTGAAGATACTGTAGCTTCGGATGCCAGTGAACAAGATATTATCGAAAAAATAGATATAGGCGGAATTTCTCTGATTCGCGCTGCAGCCAAAAATTTTAAAGATGTTGTAATTGTTCCGTCTCAAAATGAATATACTCCACTCCTGAATTTGTTGGAAGAAAAAAATGGAGAGACATCGATATCCGATAGAAAGTGGTATGCAGGGAAAGCCTTTTCCGTTTCTTCTCATTACGATGCTGCAATTTTTGGTTATTTTAATGATGAATCGGATACAACAGAAGAGCGAATCAGTTTAAATGATGGCCATGTATTACGTTATGGCGAAAATCCACACCAGAAAGCAAGGGTTTACAAATTCAAAAATTCACCTGGAAAAGTTTCTTTGGCCAACGCACAAGTTTTGCAAGGCAAGGCTCTTTCGTACAACAATATGCTCGATGCCGACGCAGCCTGGAAATCGGCCAGCGATGCCTACCATTCAGTACAACATATTAAGGGGAAAGTTGCCGTGTCGGTTATTAAACATTTAAATCCATGCGGATTGGCAGTAAGCGGAAACATTTTGCAATCGCTTGAAATGGCCTGGGAAGGCGATCCGATAAGTGCTTTTGGAAGTATCATTTGTTTCACCGACACCGTTACAAAAGATATTGCAGAGTGGTTTGGTAAAAAGTTTATTGAAATTTTAATTGCTCCTTCTTTTTCCGAAGAAGCTTTGGAAGTTTTGAGCAAAAAGAAAAACTTGAGATTACTTGTAATACCGGTTAAAAACGAAATTACCAAAGAAAAATTATATCGCTCTGTAAGCGGTGGAATGTTGGTGCAGGACGAAGATGAAGGAATGGATACCAAATTAGAAACAGTTACAAAAAAAGAGTTCGATTCAAGCAAAACTAATTTGGCGAAGTTTGGAATTACTGCTTGCAAACATTTAAAAAGTAATGCAATAGCAATAGTTACCGAAGGAGAAAAAGAGGCATTTTGGTTAACTGGCGCAGGTATGGGACAACCCAATCGTTTAGATAGTTTGAGCCATTTAACAATGCCACGTTTTGAAATGAAAGAGAACTTAGACATTGAAAAATCGGTACTTATTTCCGATGCGTTTTTCCCATTCCGCGACAGTATTGAAGCTGCCAATAAATACGATGTAAAATACATTGTTGAACCAGGAGGAAGCATCCGTGATGAAGAGGTTATTGAAGCTTGTAATGAATTTGGAATTGCAATGGCATTTACCGGAAGAAGGCACTTCAAACATTAATATTTTTTAGGACGCAATAAAAACAGATAAACAGTAAATTTAAATGGGATTATTTTCATTTTTAACGCAAGAGATTGCAATGGACCTGGGAACAGCCAACACAATTATTATTTATGGTGATAAAATTGTAGTTGACGAACCATCCATAGTTGCCATCGATTTAAAAACCGAAAAAATGGTGGCAATTGGCGAAAAAGCCAAGCAAATGCAGGGGAAAACGCATGCAAATCTGAAAACAATCAGACCATTGCGTGATGGAGTTATAGCTGATTTTAATGCGGCAGAACAAATGATTCGTGGATTAATTAAAATGATTAATCCAAAACCAAGAATGTTTTCTCCGGCATTGAAAATAGTAATAGCCATTCCATCGGGTAGCACCGAAGTTGAAATTCGAGCTGTTCGTGACTCATCTGAACATGCAGGTGGTAGAGAAGTTTATATGATTTATGAACCCATGGCTGCTGCAATAGGAATTGGACTCGATGTTGAAGCACCGGAAGGAAATATGGTGGTTGATATTGGAGGTGGTACTACTGAGATTGCTGTTATTTCGCTGGGTGGAATTGTAATTAATAAATCGATAAGAATTGCGGGCGACGATTTAACCGCAGATATTATGGAATATATGCGTCACCAGCATAATATTAAAATTGGTGAACGCACTGCCGAAGAAATAAAAATTCATGTAGGTTCCGCTTTGTCGCAACTGAAAGATCCACCTCCTGATTATGTGGTTCAGGGACCTAACCAAATGACCGCTTTGCCCATTGAAGTTCCGGTTTCGTATCAGGAAGTTGCACACTGTTTAGAGAAATCTATTTCGAAAATTGAAACTGCTGTGTTGAGTGCTTTAGAACAAACTCCACCAGAATTATATGCAGATATTGTTGTTAAAGGAATTTGGCTTGCCGGTGGTGGTGCAATGCTAAAAGGGCTCGACAAAAGGTTAACAGACAAAATTGGAATTTCGTTTCATATTGCTGAAGATCCTTTGCGAGCAGTTGTTCGTGGTGCTGGAGTTGCTTTAAAAAATGTCGATAATTTTACTTTCTTGATCAGATAATGGTCGGGTTTTTCTTTTAACAATGAGGAGTCTCTTCAGGTATTTATTTAAGAATCACGCTTTTCTTCTTTTTCTTTCATTAGAGGTAATATCCTTGGTGTTTGTATTTAATTACAATAAGTACCAGAAAGTTCAATACTTGAATTCTTCTAATCGCATTGCTGCTTCGGTTTATAATTCTTTTAATTCAGTAATTCAATATTTTGATTTGGCAAAAGTGAATCGAAGTTTGGCGGAAGAAAATGCAAAACTTAAATCTAATTTTCAGGCATCTCCTAACGATGAGATAAAAACAGATTCTACCTATCGATATATTTCTGCACGTGTTATTAATAATTCAGTAAATAAAAAGAATAACTATTTAACATTAAATAAAGGTCGGAAGCACGGGGTTTTTCCTGATATGGGAATTGTCTCACCTCATGGAATTGTTGGAGTTGTTGCCAGAGTCTCTGAGTCGTATTCATTTGGTTTTTCGATTTTGAATGCCAGGTGGGGCGCTTCTGCCAAGTTGAAAAAGAGTGGATTTTATGGACCATTAGAATGGTCCGGAGACAATTATCGCTTGGTCAAGTTAGTGGAAATTCCTTTTCATGTTGAAATGAATGTGGGAGATACAATTGTTACGAGTGGGTATTCATCTGTTTTTCCGGAGGGAATTCTGGTTGGTACGATCCAATCTTTTTCGAAGCCAGAAGGTGAAAGTTTTTATGACATTAATGTTAAACTTGCTACCGATTTTAAATCCATAAGATTTGTAGATGTGGTTGATATTTTGGACAAGGAGCAAATAAAGGAATTAGAAAATAAACTATTAAGTGGGACGGCAAATAACTAAATACGCATTTATGTTTATTGGCCTGATTTTAATTCAGGTTTTAATACTGAATCAGGTACAATTCAGTGGATTCGTAAATCCATACATATACATTTTATTTGTTTTACTGCTCCCATTAAGTTCTCCACGGTATCTTGTGCTTTTGTTGGCTTTTTTGCTTGGTTTTACGGTAGATATCTTTTCAAATAGTTTGGGGATACATTCTTTTGCAACCGTTTTTGTGGCTTATGTTCGTCCATTCGCTGTTCGCTTAATTTCTAATCGCGAAGAAGACAGAAATGACTACCCGGGATTATTGCAAAATAATTGGCGTTGGTTTTTAAGTTATGTTTTAATTATGGTTGTAATTCACCATACAGTTCTTTTTTATCTAGAGGTTTTTACTTTTTCAAATTTTTTCGAAACACTTTTTCGTGTTTTTCTAAGCACAATTTTTTCGATATTTGTAATAGTTTTAAGTCAGTTTATTATTTTCAGAGATTAAATCTTTCAAGGGTGAATGTTTATTCGAAACGTAAATTTGTTATAATTGCGGTATTTGTAGTTATTGGGCTGATATTTATTGTCAGTTTATTTCGACTTCAGGTACTCGACTCGGCATATAAACAATATGCCACAAATAACGTATTACGCGAAGAGGTTCAATTTGCAGCAAGAGGATTAATTTACGACAGAAAAGGGAAATTACTTGTATATAATAAAACAGCTTACGATTTAAAAATTACACCTCAGGATGTTGGCCAGTTCGACACTTTATTATTTTGTAGCTTATTAGAAATTTCTAAAGAGGATTTGGAGGTCGGCATTCAAAAAGCAAAAAAATATTCATGGTACAAACCTTCAACTTTGGTCAAACAAATTTCGCCTGAAAGTTTTGCTGTTTTGAAAGAACAGTTGTATAAATTCGAAGGATTTCATACCCAATCAAGAACATTACGAGAATATTCAAGTAGCGCAGCAGCTCATGCTTTAGGCTATGTTGGAGAAGTTGGTTCCAGAGATATTGAAAGAGACAATTACTATAAATCAGGCGATTACATTGGAATAAGTGGAATTGAAAAAACGTACGAAAAACAACTAAGAGGAGTAAAAGGAACTAAAAAGAATTTGGTTGATGTTCATAATCGGGTACAGGGAAGTTACAGAAATGGACAGGAAGACATTCCTGCACAAGTTGGTAAAAATATTACTTCAACCTTAGATTTAGATTTGCAGTTGTATGCCGAACAATTGTTTCAAAATAAGCGTGGCAGCGTTGTGGCAATAGAACCGTTAACAGGGGAAGTTTTGGCTATGGTTAGCGCTCCGGCTTACAATCCCACACTTTTAGTTGGCAGAGTTCGTGGCAACAATTATTCGAAATTAGTTTCCGATTCGTTAATGCCTCTTTTCAATAGGTCTCTTCAGGCAAAGTATCCACCCGGTTCAACTTTTAAAGTAATTAATACTTTAATTGGCTTGCAAGAACAATCAATAAATTTAAATACCCGTTTTGCTTGTTTTGGAAAAGGGACTACCCCAATCAGGTGCACTCACGATCATGGCTCCCCTGTTGGCGTAGTTGAGGCTATTAGAGAATCGTGCAATCCTTTTCTTTGGAATACATTTCGTTCAATTTTATATAAATACGAATCGTCAGCCGAAGGGTTTAATGCTTGGCGAAGCTATGTTGAAAGCTTTGGGATTGGCAAAAACTTAAGTAGTGATTTTCCAAATGGTTTAAAAGGCGACTTGCCAAGCGAATCGGATTATAATAAAATATATGGGGAAGGTCATTGGAATGCTTTAACTGTGCGTTCTTTGGCAATCGGTCAGGGAGAGTTGGGGGTAACGCCATTGCAAATGGCGAATTATGCTGCAATAATTGCAAATCGTGGATTTTATTATGAACCACATATTATTAAGGAAGTAAAAAACGATACCATTTCCAGTAGTTTTGAAACAAAAAATATTGTCCCAATAAATAAAGTTCATTTCGAACCAATAATTGAGGGAATGTTACAATCGGTTGCATTAAATTTGGCTGTGCTCGTAAAAATTCCAGAAATTGAAATGTGTGGTAAAACAGGTACGGTTGAAAACAATCAAGGTTCCGACCATTCTGTTTTTATGGCTTTTGCACCTAAAGAAAATCCGAAAATTGCCTTATTTGTTTATGTTGAAAATGGAGTTTGGGGTTCGCGATATGCTGCACCCATGGCAAGTTTAATGGTTGAGAAATATTTAACAGGCTCAATTGCGACTAAGCGAAAGTGGATTGAAAAGAGAATGTTAGATGCTAATTTGTTAAATCCGAATCAACCAAAATAGCATGGCAAAACGTAACAACATATGGGCTAATATCGATTGGGTTTTGATCCTGATTTTTCTGTTGTTGGTTTTTATGGGATGGCTAAATATTTACGCTGCAGTTTACAACGAAGAGTTTCAAAGTATTTTTGATACATCGCAACGTTATGGGAAACAACTAATTTGGATTGGTGCAGCCTTGGTAATTGGATTTATCATTTTGTTGACAGATACTAACTTCTTTGTTTTCTTTTCATACATATTTTACGGATTTCTAATTTTGCTTTTGTTTTTGGTGCTTTTTTTTGGAAGAGAAATTAACGGAGCAAAATCATGGTTTATCATTGGGGGTTTCGGATTTCAACCATCTGAATTTATGAAATTCGCCACTGGATTGGTGCTGGCAAGATACATGAGTACATTTGGTTTTAAGATTCATAAAATAAAATCGTTGGCAGTAATTTCGGCAATAATATTTGCACCAATTGTTCTTATTCTTCTTCAAAACGATACGGGCTCTGCTTTGGTTTATTTCTCTTTTGTTTTGGTTTTATATAGGGAAGGATTATCGGGCATTGTTCTGTTTTTTGGATTTTTAATAGCGGTACTTTTTGTTCTGGCATTAATTGTCTCAAACCTAACTTTGGGACTTATTTTGTTAGCTGCGGTTTTGTTAGTTTATTTAATTTTTAGTACGAAACAGCATCGGGTTACACGAGTTTTTTTAATATATGCAATCAGTCTTGGTCTTTTTTTTATTTTGAATTTTATTCTGAATGATAAATTTGAGGTGTCAGTCGTAATTGCAGCCAGTTCGATTTTAGGTTCATTGGTTGTAATGTATTTAAGCATCAGTAAACGCTTGGTAAATTATGGTTTAATTTCATTAATATTTCTTGGCTCCGTATTATTTACTTTTTCTGTTGATTATGCATTTGATAATTTGTTGGAACCTCATCATCAGGTAAGAATAAATGAGTTGCTCAGAATTGAATCGAATCCACAGGGTGCTGGTTATCACGTAAATCAAAGTAAAATAGCCATTGGTTCTGGTGGTGTTTTAGGAAAAGGTTATTTAAACGGCACTCAAACAAAATTCGATTTTGTACCTGAGCAAAGTACCGATTTTATTTTTTGTACGGTGGGCGAAGAATGGGGATTTGCAGGTACAACAACAGTAATTATTTTGTTTCTTTTTCTTTTAACGAGATTGGTTTGGTTGGCCGAACGGCAGCGCTCTGGTTTTTCACGAATTTATGGCTATTCGGTAGCAGTAATTCTGTTCTTTCATTTTATGGTAAATATAGGCATGACCATTGGCTTAATGCCGGTTATTGGCATTCCATTGCCCTTTTTTAGTTATGGAGGATCATCTCTTTGGTCATTTACAATCCTGCTTTTTATTTTTATACGATTGGATGCCAGTAGGTTGGAACAATTTTAGAACAGTAATTTTTAAGAAATCGAAATTAATTTATCTCCTTTTTTAGCATCTTTTATTTTAGTATCTTCGTAAACCTTGTTAAAATCCTTGAATTTTTAAATTATTGGATTTTTTGTCGTAATTACAGACAAAACATATTAAAACAGAAACTGCTTTAAAGGCGGTTCATTTAAAATGATTTAAATGATTTATAAACCTTATTCACTTCATAATTTTAGGCAAATACCGCAAATGAAGTTTCTTACTGAGAAACAGAAATTTGAAATAGAAGTTGTTGGTACCGTTTTGCCTTTTAAAACTGATAATTATGTTGTGGATGAATTAATAAATTGGAATAATTTTGAAAAGGATCCCTTCTTTATTTTAAATTTCCCACAAAAAGACATGCTCGATGAAGCTAGTTTTAATAACATTGCTTCATTGTTAAAAGGTAATGCTTCCAGAAAATTAATTCAGGAGGAAGTTAAAAAAGAGAGATTAAAATTAAACCCAAATCCGGCTGGGCAGGAAAGTAATGTTCCTGTTTTTGAAGGAGAAAAATTAACCGGGATTCAGCATAAATACAGGGAAATTATGTTGTTTTTTCCCTCTCAGGG
>Ga0307989_1001367_pt1 | contig 13206 bp, 8 predicted proteins | sample EllFjometagen185_FD_203164 | JGI IMG/M metagenome (GOLD analysis project Ga0307989, IMG submission 203164) | Marine microbial communities from Ellis Fjord, Antarctic Ocean - #185 | ecosystem: Environmental > Aquatic > Marine > Unclassified | place: Southern Ocean | collected 2014-10-08
GGACGTTTGATGTCCGCTCTTGCACTTCCTTCGAATTTCGCGCACCCATATCAAATCTCCTAAAAAAAATCCGCGTTCAGCCAGTTCCATTTCAATAATGGTCCACCCAGCAAAGCTGGGGGTTTTTTAATTGTAATAATAGTGACAAGTCTCCAACAGACATCTCTAGTCACCTCATTTAAACACCCGCTTTGAAAATAGGATTTATTCTAAAAAACCGAATAGCTCCTATACTTGACCATAGACAACCTGATCACCGACAATCGTCGCCAGGATTTTGATATCCTTGATCTTCAGCGGATCAATATCCAGTGGATTTTCCGCCAGTACCACCATATCTGCCAGTTTTCCGGGTTCCAGAGACCCTTTCAACGTTTCCTCATGATTCTGATAAGCAGCGTAAGATGTGACCGATTTAATGGCTTCCAGGACCGGAATACGCTGATTTTCCCCAATAACCTTGCCGCTGGTAGAAAGCCGATTGGTCGCCGACCAGATAGATAAAAGCGGATCAATAGGCGTGACGAAGTCATCGTTGTGGTTGGTGAAAGGGATGTTCCTGAGAAGAGCGCTTCGGCACGGATTAATATGATGCGCTCTGGCAGGACCTAAAAATAGGGTTTCATGCCGATCGCCCCAATAGTAAGTATGAACAGCGAAAAAAGCCGGAATAATCCCCAGGCGTTTGATACGATCAAGTTGATCTTCCCGCACAGTTTGACAGTGGATAATAATATGTCTGGCATCAGATCTGGGATAGATTTTCTGAGCGGTTTCAAATGCGTTCAAGCAATCCTCAATAGCAAGATCACCATTGGCATGAATGGCGATCTGCCACCCTTTTTTATGCATGGCGATTACATTTTCCTGCAAATCCAGCGGTTCATTAATCCGATACCCGTGAAAATTGAATCCAAGCTCCGGCCGGTTATCAGGCAGTGTATAATAAGGCTGGCTGAGACAACCTGTTAAGGCCTGGATGCTGCCATCTTGAATTAGCTTGATAGCCCCCAGACTCACCATATTGCTGCCGGAAAGATCAGTGCCTGAGGTGGTGGTCTGGTATTGAGCCAGGTTTTCTATTCCACCAGGAAGTACGTGAACCCGAATTTTGAGCTGCCCCTCTTTTGCACTCTTTAGAAAAATATTCAAAAAATCTGGTAGCGCATAACCGTCCTGGGCTGTGGTTACACCCTTTCCAAGATATCTCTTTGATCCGTGAATAATCGCCTCTTCAACCTTTTCAGGTGTCAAGTCTGGAAGAAAATCCACAACCAAGCTTATAGCAGAGCCCTCCTCCAAAACACCCAGAGGATCACCCGTAGCGGGGTCCATTTGAATGTGGCCACCCTTGGGTTGGGGTGTTTCTCTGGTGACGCCACCCAACGACAGAGCATTGGAATTGACAGCCATGGCATGGCCCGAAATGTGCCGAATTGAGATGGGATGGTCAGTGCTGACCTTGTCCAGATCATAGCGGGTTGGATGCCTCTTTTCAGCTATGAGGGTGTCATCATAGCCAAAGCCGCTGATCCAACTGCCAGGTGGTGTTGTTCCTGCCACCACCTTCAATTTCTTCAATATATCGTCGATGCAGGTTACCTCTCCAATAGGTGGGGAGTTGAGGTCAACGAAAAATCGCTTGAAATAACAGGAAATGAAAAAGTGTCCATGAGGGTCAATAAACCCAGGCAGTATTGTTTTTCCTCCAAGATCCACCACTTTGCTCTGAGTGTTGCCCAGCGATGTTATCTCCTCATTACTACCCAATGCTAGAATGCGATCTTTACAGGTAGCCACTGCCTGACATCTACGCTGAGCGGAATCCATTGTGACGATATCGCCGTTTATATATAGAGTTTTTACTTGTTCAGACATTTGTTTTCCTTCTATTTTTTAGTATTGTATCTAATCACTACAAATCCGTAGCTGAGGGGGTTATGCTGCAAAATACTTGAAAACAGAATATTTTCACCAACGTGTTTCTAACGAGACACTTGGCTTCGGGGATGGGTTCGTGCGTGTTTTAAATCATAATCTTCAAATTCAGACTAGATGGCAGGCAACCCAATGGTTGGGAAGGCATTCCTGCAAAAGAGGCTCTTCTTCAATACAGCGGGCAATTGCCAGTGGACATCGCGTATGAAAACGACAGCCTGAAGGAGGATTCATGGGGCTGGGGACATCTCCTTTCAGCGGAGCGGACGCGCCTTTTGGTTTGATGTCTGTTGTGGGGACAGCTGCCAGTAGTGCCTTGGTATAAGGGTGTTTTACATTCAGAAAGAGAGAGCGACGATCTGTCTTTTCCACGATTTTCCCCAGATACATGACAGCAATATCGTCACACATGTGTTGCACAACTGCCATATCATGCGAGATAAAAAGATATGTCAGGTTAAATTCACGCTGCAATCGAACAAGCAGATTCAAGATTTGGGACTGAATCGCCACATCCAGGGCAGAAACCGGTTCATCGCAGACAATGAAATCTGGACTCGGAGCCAACGCCCGGGCAACACAGATCCGTTGACGTTGACCTCCCGAGAACTGGTGTGGATAAAGATTCCGTTGCTCAGGGCGTAAACCCACCACTTCAAGCAGTTCCTCAACTCTTTTATTCTGTTGCTGCGGTGTGCCGATTTTTTGGATTTTCAGCGGAGACTGGATTATTTCACCCGCTGTTTTACGCGGATTCATGGAGGAGTAAGGGTCCTGAAAAATGATCTGCATTTGACGGCGATAGCCACGCAGCTCTTTTTGATTCAGTTGGCAGACATCAGTCCCTTTCAATATCACCGAGCCGGAGGTTGGCTCAACCAGACGAAGTATTGAAAGAGCGGTGGTTGATTTACCACAACCGCTTTCCCCGACCAGGCCAAAAGTCCGGCCTTGTTCAACTTCAAAGCTCACACCATCTACTGCATAAACTGTTGGCTGCTCTGCAAACAGATGAGGCCTGGACAGTTTGAAATGGGTTCGCAGGTTTTCAATTTTTAAAGACGGTTGGGCCTTCATACGACCTCCTCTACATGCCAGCAGAAAGCGGTGTGATGTTCACCAAGTGTCACCTCCGGTGGCATTTTTTCATGACAGTGGTCCTTGACGTAGTCGCAACGGGGAGCAAAGGAACAACCGGTTCCTAATTTTCTCAGGTCCGGTACGATGCCCGGTATCTCGTTCAGCTCTTTGCGCTCTGTTCCAGTGTCTTTATGCAGAATAGGGACACAGCTGATGAGACCCTGGGTGTATGGATGACGGGGATTATCAATAATGTCCCGCACCAGACCCTCTTCCACTTTACGACCCGCATACATCACAATCACCCTGTCGGCAAATTCAGCGATGACGCTCATATCATGCGTAATCAAGATCACCGAGGTTTTCATCTCTTGTTGAATCTGTTTGAGCAGATCAAAAATCTGGGCTTGAATAGTCACATCCAGTGCGGTGGTCGGTTCGTCGGCGATCAATACACTGGGTTGGCAGGAAAGTGCCATTGCGATCATCACCCGTTGGCGCATACCGCCTGACATTTCATGCGGATATTGATTGATCCTCAGCTCTGGAGCCGGGATGCCGACAGCTTCGAGCATCTGTATCGTTTTTTCTTTAGCTTGGGCCGCGGTTGCCGACTGATGCCGCCGAATGTTTTCTGCTACCTGAGAGCCAACTGTAAAAACTGGGTTCAGAGATGTCATGGGTTCCTGGAAAATCATGGAAATCTCATTGCCCCTGATGTCCTGCATCTGGTCTTCCTTTAATTGCAAGAGATCAGTGTCTTTCAGCAGTATCTGTCCGTTGGAAATGTTGCCCGGAGGAACAGGCACCAGGCGCATGATTGACAGTGCCGTCATGCTTTTTCCACAACCGCTTTCACCAACTATACCCAGCGCCTCGCCAGGCAAAAGGTGGAGATCCAGATGATTGAGTACTCGAACATTGCCTTTTCTGGTGGAAAAATCAACACACAATCCTTTTACCTGTAATAGTGGTTCCTGCTTCATAACTCTCTCAATTTGGGATTTAAAGCGTCATTCAAACCATCTCCAATCAAACTGATGCCCAGTACGGTCAGGAAAATGGCAAATCCAGGAAAGGTAATTGTCCACCAGGAATCCCAGATGTACTCTCTGGAAGAACCGATCATATACCCCCAACTATAGGCATTGGGATCGCCAAGTCCAAGAAAACTCAGAGCCGCTTCGAAGAGAATGGCCACACCGACGCTCAAAGCAACAGCAACAATCAAGGGAGGTAGTGCATTTGGCAGAATGACTTTCCACATAATACTCATGTTTCTGGCCCCCATAGCCCGCTCTGCCATCACATATTCGCGTTCCTTTATTTTCAAAAATTCGGCACGGGTCAAGCGGGCGATACCTGTCCAACTCACAACAGCGATAGCCAAAACAATCAGGTAGATACTGGCGGTAAAAAGGGAAATAAGTACCATGGCAAAGAGCAGGGCCGGTAAGACTTGAAAAAACTCGGTGAATCGCATCAGCAGGTTATCGACCCATCCGCCGTAGTAGCCAGAGAGAACACCGATGATAACCCCGATAATCACGGTGCAGAAGGTTGCTGAAAATCCGATGGCCAACGTTACCGAAGCCCCGTGTATGATTCCGGTCAGGACATCCCGGCCGAGATAATCTGTTCCAAGTAGAAACTCCTCACCAGGAGGGGTCATTGGAGCGCCAACCATTTCAAAAGGATCGCTGGGATAAATGGCCGGGCCGAGGAAGGCTGTCAAAATGACGAGCAGCCATAATAGCAAACCAAAAATTGCCGCCTTGTTACCGAAAAACATCCGGCATATTTCAACAAAAGGTCGATCTGCCTGGACAACTTCGTCTGATATCGGTCTGTTGGTCATGATTTTACCTATTTGATGCGTGGATCTAAAAGTCTGTATGCAAAGTCGGTGATCAGGTTGGCTACCACCACCATCAGGGTCGAAAGAAACAAGATCCCCAGCAGAAGTGGATGATCACGCCGTAGAATTGAGTTAAAAGCCAGTTGTCCGATTCCAGGCCAGCCGAATACGGTTTCCACCACCACCGCTCCGGCAACCAGCTGGGAAACTTGCAGGCCAGCCATGGTAACGACCGGCAACAGCGCGTTCTTCAAAGCATGTTTGTATATGACTACTCGCTGACTCAATCCTTTGGAACGAGCCGTTCTGATATAGTCAGAACCGAGTACATCCATCATGCTGGCCCTGGCCAGTCGGCTGTATAACGCTATATAGACACTGGCAAGGGTCACGGCCGGGAGTACCAGATGTTTGAACACATCGAATACACCTTCCAGCATTGTGCCCTGAAATCCAGCATTTCTCATACCAAAGGCCGGAAATATCGGAAAATAGTAGGAAAAGGCAATCAACATCATCAACCCTGTCCAAAAAACCGGTGCTGCGTAGCCGGAAAGAGAAAGAACTGTGACGAAATGATTAAACAGACTTTTCGGCTTCTGAGCTGCAATGATCCCCAACACAGTGCCGATGAAAACGGCCAGCAGAAATGCAGTCGCCACCAGCAGAATGGTGGCCGGCAGGTACTCCAGAACCAGATCCATCACCGGCAGATTATGGGTAAACGAAATACCCAGGTCGCCAGTGGCCATTTTAGTAATATATTTATAAAGCTGGATGAAGAGGTTCTGGTCGAGTCCGTATTCAACACGAAGCTCAGCGATCAGTTCTGGCGTAGCCCCGCCCATGTCCCCAATCATAGCAGTCACCGCATCTCCAGGGGCCATGTGGACCAGCAGAAAATTCAGGGTGATGACAGCCAGCAGCAGAATCAAGGAGTAAACGAGCCGCTTCAGATAGCTAAGGATTGTTTTCATGTTTTTTTGTGGTAGAAATAATTTGGACGGAATACGTCCCTCTTGAAGGAAGTCAGGGGAACCCTACCTCCCTCAAGTTAAGTAATTGATTATACCGTTAAGGTTTAAGGGGCCTTGCCGTTTTTCCAGTATATTCCGTCCTGAGAAGTCAGTGAGCCAAAAATTCCATCGGGAGCATTCAGCAACTCCCTATTGCGAGCAGTATGGAACGCGTCTTCAACAGTGAAGTAAAGGGGTAGGTCCTCAGCAACAATTTTCTGAAATTTGGCATAAAGTGCCTTGCGTTTGTTCAGATTTTTCTCCACTCCGGCCGCATTTAGCAACTTGTCGACCTTCTTATTCGCATATCCGGAAGTGTTTGTCCAAACCAGGTGTTTGATATTATTTGACATAAAGAGGCGGTGGATGCCAATAACCGGATCACCCCATGCATAGACATTGTTGGTTGCGATGTCGTGCTCCCATTTGGCTATAGGCATATACCAGCTCATGAAATCAGCCGGCGCTTTCAGATTAATCTTGATCCCGATTTTCTTGAGCTGCGGCCTCATGTATTCAGCCAACATTTTGTGAGCGTATCCAAGAGCTGGCATGTATATCAGATTGAGGGAAAAGCGCATGCCATCAGCCTGACGTTTATAACCGGCATCATCCAGAAGTTGGTTGGCTTTTTTGAGGTTGAAACCATACTGATTGATCTGATCCGAGTAAAACGGACTGGCTGATTGGATGGGCCCGGTGGCTTTGTGAGTTAAGCCCCGATGTAGTTTCTGGGTCACAAAATCCATATCTATCGCATAGGCAATCGCCTGTCGGACCCTTTTATCCTTGACATATTTCTTGCGTAGATTGAATTCAATCAAGTCGACCGATCCTAAACCATCATACCCTTGTGAGGTTACCGTGAGGTTTTTCTCTCTTTTCAGCTTGGCTATCATCTGTGGATCTGCCACAAATCCCCACGCATGCGCTTCTCCCCTACTCACAGCGATCAGGGAGCTACTGGGGCTGACATTCTTTCTACCGATATAACGATCGAGATAAGGACGTCCAGGGCGGAGGAATTTATCGAAACGCTCCAGGATAAAACTTTTGCCGGCATTGTATTCAGCGACCTTGAAAGGTCCCGAGCCAATAGCATGAATATTGGCCGGATTTTTGCGAATATCTCCTTTGCCATACACATGTTCGGGTAGGATCGGCATGAAAGGCAGGGACAGTGCTATCAACAAGGCAGGATGTGGTGCTTTTAGTTTTATAACAACTGTGTATTTGTCAGGAGTTTCCACCCGGTCAACTGCTCCGAACATGTATGGACCGAAGGGATGGTTTTTCTTTGACACCCCCAATGAAAAAGCCACATCCTTTGAGGTCACCGGTTTGCCATCGTGGAAAACCGTACCCTCCACCAGATGAAACGTATAGGTTAAACCGTCAGAAGATTTTTTCCAGCTTTTAGCCAGATAGGGCTCTGCTTCCCAATTTTTGTTGATTTCCACCAGACCCACAAAAATATTGGCACATGGAGACGCAATCGCTGCTCCCGATTTGATGCCGCAGTTGAAATGGGGTGGAAACTGACCGTACAAGGCGATAAGATCTCCCCCTCTCTTTGGGCCTGCGAAACCAGTGGTTAAAGAGAATATAACAGCGACAATCCCTAAGACAACAAATTGGCCTAATTTAGACGTTTTTTTCATAGAATCCTTTTTCTTTTAAGATTTGCCCGGCACGTTTGCACCGAAAGTACCCTTCCAAGTGAAAGAGGTTGGAAAAAGAAATGCTTGAAAGGGTGTACATCAATTCAGATTTACTTTTTTAAAAAAAAATAGCAGTCTGTTTATTTTAAACAATGGACAAAAAATTCACTATTCGTAACTTTTTTTGCTACTTTTGATAGATCAATTTCATATTAGCTTAAATTGTTCCATTTTTGCAGAATTTTTGCTTGTTACACGTTATTGAAAAAGCTAGCTAGAGTCAAGAATAATTTTTTAGTTTCACCAATTATAGGAGTATTTTGTATTGAAAAATTCAGCCCAGTAAAGCCCATTCCCTAGCAGCCTGTCGGACTGACAGGTTTGACTATTGAATGATTACTTAGTTTATCAAAACTAAAATAACTTTTGTCGGTATTTCCCTGCGGGGAAAGTTGGGTGCTTTATATTTTCTCATACATAGGCCCATTTTGAAAAATTGATGTATCCATCTCCTTAACTGTTGGTGCTATCAATGGCATAAAATCCATGTTAGCTAAAATGTTCTTTTCGATATCGATTCCCGGTGCTACTTCTATCAACATCAAACCTTCCGGGGTCAGTTCAAAAACACATCGCTCAGTAACAAATAGAACGGGTTGTTTCACTTGAACCGCAAACGGTCCGCTGAATGTAACTTGCTCGACTGCTTTAATGAACTTTTTGATTTTACCTTCTTGAAGGATCCTTACCTGTCCATTTATAATCTCAACTTCAAGGCCAGAAGCGGTGAAGGTTCCGACAAACACGACCTTTTTTGCATTTTGGGAAATATTGATGAAGCCTCCCACACCCGCAATTTTAGAACCGAATTTGCTGACGTTCAAATTCCCTTTTTCGTCGGCCTGAGCAAGTCCCAAAATAGCGATATCCAGCCCGCCACCATCATAAAAATCAAACTGGGCTGGTTGATCAATAATCGACTGGGCATTGGTTGTTGTTCCAAAGCTTAGTCCCCCCGAGGGAATCCCGCCGATCGCACCCGGTTCAGCTGTCAGAATAAACTGATCAATCATATCTTCTTCATTCGCCACTATCGATACCGCTTCAGGGAAACCAATGCCAAGGTTCACAACAAATCCAGGATTCAACTCCTTCAAAGCCCTTCTTGCTGTAATTTTTCTGACATCAAGACCCATGGGTAAAATCGTGTCTGTTGGCACCTTTACCTTACTACAAAGGGCTGGGTTATAAGGCTCAGCAAAGGTCTGCCAGTGGTTTTCAGGCTTGGAAACCACCACATAGTCTACCAGAATTCCGGGTATTTTGACATCTCTCGGGTTAAGAGTACCGGCCTGTGCGATTCGTTCTACCTGCACGATAACGATACCACCACTGTTTTTAGCAGCCATGGCCATCGCCAGATTTTCCAAGATCAGGGCCTCTTTTTCCATGGTCACACTTCCTTCTGTGTCAGCTGTGGTTCCTCGGACAATTGCTACATTGATTGGAAAAGTTTTATAAGCAAGATATCTTTTTTCGTCAAATATAATCTGTTCTACCAGGTCATCGGTGGTCACCTCATTAAGTTTGCCACCCCCATTATCCGGGTCTACAAAGGTACCGATACCAACACTGGTAATGGTACGCGGTTTGTGAGCGGCAATATCTCTGTACATGTGCGATATGACACCTTGGGGAAGGTTATAAGCCTCAATTTTGTTTTCTGTGGCCAGTTTTCCGATTTCGGGAATAGCGCCCCAATGTCCACCGATAACCCTCTTCAATAATCCCTCTTGCCCCAAATGATTGAGCCCTTTTTTAGCAAAATCTCCCTGTCCTGCCGCGTAGACCAACGTTAAATGGCGTGGCTGTCTGGTTGCCAAAAAATACTCTTTCAGATCAATCGCAATCTCCTCCGGGAAACCGGTACCGGCAAATCCCCCTGTGGCGATAGTGTCGCCTGTTTTTATCTGCCTTACCGCTTCAGCCCCGGAAACTATTTTGTTATGGGAAGTTGTTTTTTTAGTCATATTTTTGATGTGTCATCAGTGCCAGATAAGCACCTTTAGTAAATTGTGAATATTTTCGCTCGCATCTTGAATGTGAATACTACTACCATCAATCGATGTTATCGACGCTTTGGGATTGTATATCTGCCCTTTGAAACCCCACAAAGAGGATGTCGTATCCCAACGGTCAGAACCAGAACCAAGACACCGATGATTTTTTCCCTTCGGATAGAACCCCGCATCAGATAACACTGTAAATATTGACACCAACTTTGCGCCCCTTATTCTACTAGGAACAAGGAAAGTTCAGATACCAGTGATACAACCAGTAACACAACCAACATCATGCCAACAAAAGGCAGCACGCCCTTGGCAATCACCTAGAAGTTCTCCTTGAAAGCACTCATTGCCACAATAATATTCATACCAACAGGAGGGGTTAGAAGCCCGACTTCAAGGTTGATAGTCATAATGATTCCCAAGTGAACCGGATGTTACCATACGCTACGGCTGTCGGTAGCAGAGCCGGATACCTTTACTATTGGGCATACTTTTAACATCGGTGTTTAACTTGATCGTCACCGGTACACCATGCAGAGGCCCCAACGCTTCCCCCGCACGAATAGACTCTGTTTCTTGTGCTATTGTGGTATGAATTTCTCGAATTTCATAAATGCCAAATCTGTTGGTTATAGTAGTTTGAATAGTCTTCAAGAGCCATGCCAAACAGGCATACTGCATTAGTTATTGATATTAAAGTGTATCCATAATTATTCAAGATGAATAAAACACAAAGTGTTCATTTACGGTCAATCACTGTTCAAATACAAACAGAAACTGCGATGTTTAATATGGGTAATCAGATGCTCAAGTTTCATTCGATAATTTTCATGTTATAAAGATCATCAATTAAGCTATAGAGCAAGCAAGGTGTTGCCAACCCTACGGAGCCTTACGATAAATTGATGGTAGATTCAGGCTATAAACAATATTTGATAATTTGCCTGATTTAAAATAGATTTTTGCTCAAAAGGGGGGTAATCTGGAATTGTCTTGATTCTCAACAGCGGATCATTTACTCTGCTTTAATATTGGTCAATTCAGAATAATTAGGGCAGACCACCCGGTTTGAGAAAATTAAAAAAAACGACTAAAAAGGTATCTGAATTTCCGATACTGTCAATATATGAACAGCAAAGACATTCGGCCAACCAGTAGGGCACGTAAAATGGTTAAGAAACTTGAAGACCCGCACCACTTGATTGACGCTTTTTCAGATAGCCAGTGGAATTTCATTGCCACCCTGGGTATATTCCAGACACCCGTATCAATTGATGCTGTTGAGGCATTATCTCCACTCCGGCCAGCGGAACTGGTGGGATTAATTCAAGAGGGTTCAGCCCGGAATCTAATTCGGCAACATGGAGTCGATACCATCTACCTGGAATCAGATCTGCCGGAGTTCGTCCAGAAAAAGATCACTGCCAACAACAACATCCGTCGTCTGAAAGGAATGCTGGATCGTTTAAAAGACGACAATCTTCGGAATCAACTGCCAGGTCAAGCGGTAGCCAATCTCATGGCAGGCGCAGGACAAACTGTCGAGGCGGCCGTTTTTGAGAAGAAACTAGCCAAAACGGCTTTTGATCATAATCGGATGGAGGAGGCAAAAAGATGTCTTCTGAAGTGTCTTCAGCTGTGCGAAAAAGATCCAGATAGTCATGCAGCGAATGCATTGTACTTAGATGCAGCATTCGATTTTTCAGACATTAATTTCCTGTTATATTCAGAACAGGAAAATGTCATGCCGGTGTTAATACGGGCTTGTGAAATATCAGAGAGAATGGGAGATAAACGATCTCTTGCTATCCTCCAATTCAATATCGGCCTCAATCTCTATTTAGCGGGAAAATCTGAGAAGGCGATTCCACGTATGGAGAAAGGACGCCAATTGGTAGCAGAACTGGGAGATCGGGATATCTTTCTACGCTCTTATTTTTACCAGGGTGTTTATTACTATTTTGTGGGAAATCTCAGCAAGGCGGTTGAATATATGGAGTTGACTTGTCAGGGGCTTGATTTCGAAAACGGATCTCCCATCAGCTATCTATTTGCCCCTATTATATTGTGCACCTGCCTCTCCTACATGAACTATTTCTACCAAGCCATTGGGCAATTGGAGTTTCACTGGTTGCGAGCCAGAAGTCTTAATATGCCGATCATCGCGACTTCACTCAGGGCGACATTAGGGATCATGCTGGTTCGAATTGATCAGCATGAAAATGCCTTGCCGCATCTCAATGCATCTCTTCAGCATGCAATAGAGACAAAAAACTTTTATGGCGAATTCATGGCCAGGTCGGGAGTTGCCTATCACTGCTTCCGAGCGGATAAATTTGAAGAGGCGAGAGATGCTCTATTCCTTTTACTGAATGATAGACAGCTACCCGGCCAGGAAGTCCGTTTCCTGACTCCCATGCATTTTGAAATGATCTCAGGACTTGACCGGCCACTACATAAAATGCCTGAGTGTCTCCGGTTTGAGAGATGGTTCAAATATGCGTTTCAGACCGGAAATATTCATATCAAAGGCACTGTTTTGCGATTAAAAGCCCAACGGGAAATGGATTCGAATAGCAATATGGATCAAATCGAGCAAATGCTGCTCAAGGCTGAGGCATTTCTAATAGAATCCGGCGATCAATATGAGCTGGCAAAAAACCATGCAGCATTGGTGTATCACTACCTGCAATCTGAAAATTTGGAAAAGGCTCGTCAGTTTGCCAAACAGGCTCGGAAGGGTCTAGCCAGTCATGGAGAACGATATTTTCCTGATGAGCTGAGAATGCTGATCGACTTGGATGACAGCGTAATGGGTCCTCCCCTTGACAAAACAACCTTTGAGGAACGGGTGACAAAAACCATCAAAGATGTCTGGACCCCCTTGGACATTGCAGACGGTTTCGGTGGGGTCATTGCTGCCTTGAACCGGGTACTTGGAACTGAAAGAGGGGGCGTATTCTTTTCGGAAAGTGGACGTCAAGATGATTTAGTCCTGGAATCCGCGCATAATCTGGGGCCAAAAGACATTGAGCAATCCGATTTTCGAAAGCGGATGGGCATGATTCAAAAGTGTTTTAATAATAACCAGATTTTTAAGTTATATGGGGAGAGCCAGCAGAAATCCGGGCTATCATCTCAAGGATCCTCTCAATTGTACTTGCCGCTGATCATCAAAAATAGAACCCTCGGCGTTATTTTTTATGAGAGTACCCATGAAAAAGATTGTTTCACCGAGTTGAGCGAAGCCAATCTGAAATGGCTTGCGATTCAGACCAGTCTTTACTTCGGCCTCACTATTCAGTTCAACAGGGAAATCATTGAAACCCGATCTTCGGATCTGGAGATATCTGGTAGACCGAACCCAAACAGAGGATCAGAGATCATAAGCGGCAGTCCGATTATGGCAGATTTACTGGCAAAAGTTGATCGTATCGCTGATTCAGACAGCTCTGTGCTGATTCTGGGTGAAACCGGTGTTGGTAAAGAGTTACTGGCCCTCAGACTTCATCAAGTGTCGAGTCGTTCCGCAGGACCTTTCGTCACCTTTGCCCCTGGTTCAGTACCGGAAAACCTGGTTGAAA
>Ga0307989_1001369_pt1 | contig 13203 bp, 8 predicted proteins | sample EllFjometagen185_FD_203164 | JGI IMG/M metagenome (GOLD analysis project Ga0307989, IMG submission 203164) | Marine microbial communities from Ellis Fjord, Antarctic Ocean - #185 | ecosystem: Environmental > Aquatic > Marine > Unclassified | place: Southern Ocean | collected 2014-10-08
GGTGGTGGAGAACCTACTCCACTTGACGGAATATGGCAGGTATCACCAGAAGCAGAATCGTTAGGCGTTGGCCCCGGACAAGGAGATATATCATGGTGGTCAATAGATGATGCGGGTGTTGATCAAAGAGGTTGTTTCTTTGATGATACTTATGTTTTTGGTGCTGACGGATCATTTAGTAATGTTTTGGGAGCCGAAACATGGGTTGAAGTATGGCAAAGTGGTGTTGATGATGCTTGTGGAGCCCCAGTTGCACCACATGATGGATCGGTTGCTGCTACTTTCTCTTATGATGCAGGAACAAGTACTGTTACTATTAATGGAATAGGGGCCTATCTTGGAATTCCTAAGCCATACAATGGAGGTGAACTTGCTAGTCCGGATGAAGCGCCTGAGGCCATTACTTATATTGTTGAACTTTCAGAAAACAATACCGTAATGATTGTGGATATTGCCATCGGTGGAGATGGATGGTGGAGATATAAGCTTGTAAAAAATTAAAAATCGATAAAAGATGAAGAAAATAATTCAATATATTCCAATACTAACAATGGCACTACTTGTGACATTAAGTAGTTGCGATAAAGATAGTTACGAACTTGGTGCTCTTGTAGCCCCTTCCGATATTAAACTTGCATACGAAATTGTAGGTGTTGATGCCGATCATCCATATGGTGATGGTACCGGAGTTGTAAATTTTACAACAACTGCTAACAATGCAATCACCTATAATTATGAATTTGGAGATGATCAGGATAGTGAGATTGCCCCTGCCGGAGTTGTTTCACACCCCTTTGCTAAAAATGGTGTTAATATATACAACGTAATGGTATCTGCAGTTGGAACAGGAGGAATTACCTCTACTAAAACTGTAAAAGTTGAAGTTCTAAGTAATTTTTCTGATGATGAAGCTTTGCTTTTCCTAACCGGAGGCGATATTAAATCGTGGTACTGGGCTGCCGACCAATTAGGTCATTTAGGCTTAGGTCCAAACTTTATAGAAGGCGATGAACTAAATTATACATGGGCTCAATGGTATATGGCTGCACCATGGGAGAAATCTTCCTCATCTCTATATGATTGTGACCTTGTATTTTCAGTTGTTAATGGTGATATGAAATTTGAACAATTAAATCCTACTGGAGAAGCCTTTATTCAAGGTTTGTATGCCGCTGAATTGGGATTAGGTGAAGAAGGTAGTTACCCATTCGATATCGAAGGTGTAAAAAGTGCAACATTTGCTCCTTCAGCTTCCATTGCTACTATTCCTGGTGAATATAGAGGAACAACCATTAATTTTTCTGATGGTGGATTTATGGGATTTTATGCCGGGTCGAGTAAATACGAAATTATTGAAGTAACAGAAAATATATTAAGGGTTAGGATGATTCAGGCAAACAATACCGATTTCGCCTGGTATCATACGTTTGTTAGCGTAAAGCCTATTCAAAAGTAGATTTTTCATAATTTAATTAATTTGGTTTGTGGCATATATTGTGGGCATTGCATTTAGATATTGAAAAGTATCGCAATGCCCAAATTATGCAACTTGCTAATCTATAATCGATAACCCTTCATCTGAGCAACAGTTATTTAAAAGTTAAAACATGAAAATTATAGTACTTCCTAATTACATAAGAGTTAATGTTATAAATATATTAACGCTATTTAGTTTCGCAATTTTACTTGTTTCAGCAGGCTGTGAAAAAGAAAATTCTTCGGATTTTACTGTAGCATTTAGTCATGAGTATGTTGGTGATAATAATGTTATTTTCACAAATCAATCTCAAGGTGAATATTATTCAATGATGTGGGATTTTGGAAATGGTGAGACTGATACCACCACAAATAAAAAGCAGGATTATAATATATTTTACCCTGTGGCTGGTGATTATGATGTATCACTTAAAATACTTGATTATACCGGCAATAGCGAAATTACCAAACAAACTATAACTATTAATAATACTGATTTACAAGTATCATTTACAGCAGTTGTGGATTCTGAAAATCCAAATTATGTATTGTTAACTAACACATCAATTGGCGATTTTGATTCGTTCATATGGAATTACAGAGGTTTGGAAGTTGAAAACGAGATTGAGCATTTAGCTTATTTCCCATTTGCAGGTAATTTTGATATTGAACTAGTAACCTACAAGGGCAATGATAGTTTTGCTGAAACTCAAATTGTTTCTATAACACAAGATGATCCAAATTATATACCAAATATGACTCTTGTATGGTCTGATGAATTTAATGGATCATCGGTAAATACTAACGATTGGACTTTTGAAACAGGTGCATCAGGCTGGGGTAATCAGGAACTTCAAAATTACACAAATGGAAATAACGCTGACGTAATTGATGGAAATCTTATTATTACTGCACGTAAATTAGACGATAATACACTTCCTGGCTCATACACATCAACACGAATGATTACAAGTAATAAGCGTGATTTTACTTATGGTAAAATGGAAATTCGCGCTAAACTTCCTTCAGGAATAGGTATTTGGCCAGCAATATGGATGCTTGGAAGCAATTTCAATACAATAGGTTGGCCTGCTTGTGGAGAAGCAGATATTATGGAATATGTTGGATATGAGCCTAATATTGTTCATTCAACGGTACACACAACAGCAGGTTCTGGTGGCAGCGGGAGTGGAGGTAGTATTTCATTACCTACATGCGAAGAAGAATTCCATGTTTACGGATTACTGTGGACAGAAGAAAAAATGACTTTTTATGTTGACACAACTACTAACATAGTACATACTTATAACCCTCCTGTCAAAACCAATGAAAATTGGCCCTTCGATAAGCCTTTGTTTTTCATACTAAATGTAGCCGTTGGAGGTACATGGGGTGGTGCTCAGGGAGTTGATAATTCAATATTTCCTCAAAGCATGTATGTCGACTATATACGTGTTTATCAGGAAGTAAAATAGTTATCAAATAATTTTAACAATTTTTGCCATGACAAAAGTTTTAACAATTTTCTTAAGTTTTTTGTTTATTTCCGGCTGCGTAGCAAGAAGTGATAAATCGGATAATAACAATGATAAAACAGATTCATATACTTTGGTTTGGCAAGATGAATTTAGTTACACAGGTTTACCCGACTCAGCTAAATGGAAATATGATACAGAAGGTAATGATGATGGTTGGGGAAATTATGAAGCACAATTCTATACCGAAGCTAATCCTAAAAATGCTTGGGTAGAAAACGGCACACTAAATATTACAGCACATAAAGAGAACATTCAAGGAAAAGAGTTTTCATCTGCACGTTTAATGTCCAACGCAGATTGGAAGTATGGAAGAATTGAAGTCAATGCAAAATTACCGGATGGTATAGGCACCTGGTCTGCAATTTGGGCCATGCCCGGAGGATGGACGTATTATGATGGTAATTGGCCAGATATTGGTGAAATTGATATCATGGAACATGTAGGTCATGATCTTGGTGTTGTTCATGCTTCAGCACACTCAAAAGATTATCAATGGCAAAACAATTCTCAAAAAACTGCTACTATTTTAATTCCTGATGTTAGTAATAAATTTCACTCATATATTATGGAATGGTCACCTGATGTAATGAAAACATATGTTGATGACAGTTTATATTTTGAATATGAGAATGAAGGATTGGGAAAAAATACTTGGCCCTATGATAAACCTTTTTATCTCATCCTTAATGTTGCGGTTGGTGGTGCTTGGGGAAGCCTAAAAGGAATTGATAAAGGCGCATTCCCCCAAACAATGGAAGTTGATTATGTTAGGGTATATCAAAAAAATAATGCTTCTGATAAATTTTAGATCTTGAAAAACAAACCTGGTCATATCGTCCTTATTTCACTAATAGTAGCCTTGGGAGGCTTCTTGATGGGATTTGATGCATCAGTAATATCAGGAGTAGTAAAATTTATAGAACCCGAATTTGGTCTTACAAAAATAGAACTTGGGTGGGCAGTTAGCTCATTAACACTAACAGCAACTCTGGCAATGCTATTTGCTGGGCCTTTGAGCGACAAATATGGCAGAAAAAAAATACTCTCCATAGCTGCTATACTATATGCTATTTCGGCCATACTTTCAGCAATTGCTCCATCATTTACATTTCTTGTTATTGCCCGTATGATCGGAGGTTTTGGAGTTGGTGCCTCACTGATAATTGCCCCAATGTATATTGCCGAAATATCCCCTGCAAAAATAAGAGGTACAATGGTGTCATTTAATCAGTTAAATATAGTAATTGGTATATCAGTAGCTTTTTTCACAAATTATATCATATTAACCTTAAGTAATTCTGATGCAAATTGGGTAAGTGTTTTAGGGTTAGATAACTATACCTGGCGATGGATGCTAGGACTTGAAGCAGTACCTGCTGTTGTTTATTTTGTAGCTCTTTTTGCTGTACCAAGAAGCCCTAGATGGCTTATAATGAAAGGTAATCATAACGAAGCGTTGCATGTGTTGGAAAAAGCTGGTGGCGCTGATTTGGCAAAATCTGAAATGGAATCAATCGTTAATAGTCTCAAAAATGATGGTAACAAAACAAAGGCCAAGCTCAGTGAAATATTTGCCCCAGCACTTAAAGCGGTGCTTGCAATTGGAATAGTACTTGCAATTTTGCAGCAGCTTACAGGAATTAATTCAGTATTTTTTTACGCTCCCATGATATTTGAGCAATCAGGTGCGGGTGTTGATGCTTCATTTACACAAGCAATATATGTTGGATTAACAAATTTGGTTTTTACTATTATTGCCATGTTACTAATCGATAAAATTGGCAGGAAACCTCTGTTGATAATTGGTTCTGCCGGAATTGCAATTTCCATGTTTATTATAGCTTATGGCTTTTACAATGCAACATACACAGTAACCGATCAAACCATAGCTTCAATTACATCTGAAATTAATACTTCTGATCTTAATAATATTGCAGGTGTTAGTTATAGCAGGGTAGGTGATTTTAAAGATGCTTTATCAAACTCGCTTGGGCAAGAATTAACAAATCAACTGGAAACAGATATAATATCAAAATCTGTAATACTTAATAATAGAATGATACTATGGGCAATACTTGGTTTTGTTGCTTCATTTGCCATATCATTAGGACCGGTAATGTGGGTCATGTTTTCTGAGTTGTTTCCCAACAGGTTACGTGCAATTGCAATATCATTTGTTGGCTTTATTAATTCAGTTGTTAGCTTTTTAGTACAACTTGTATTTCCTTGGGAGTTAACAAATTTGGGCACAGCACCCACCTTTTTAATATACGGACTCTTTGCAGCTGTGGGATTAATATTTATTATGCTAAAGGTGCCCGAAACTAAGGGGAAGTCGCTGGAAGATTTACAAACAATATTTCAAGAAAAATAATGCTAGAAGAAAAAATATATAAAGGTAAAAGTGAGATAATTACTACTCCAAATGAGGTTACGGGTCAGTTTGTTGAAATTGATAATGAAAAATATTATCAAATAAAGAACTACCATGAAATGCCTGATTTTTTTATAAGCATTGTTAGCAGCTCCGATCATTGGATGTTCATTTCCAGTAATGGATCTTTGTCGGCAGGAAGAAAAGATCGCGATAATGCATTGTTTCCTTACTATACTGTTGATAAAATTCATGACTATAAAGGCAAAACAGGAAGCAGTACCTGTTTTATGGTTAAAAAAGATGGCAATACTTTCCTTTGGGAACCCTTTACAGATGAATCTCAGAAATTTTATACAATAACTAGGAATCTGTACAAAAGCAGCTATGGAAATAAAATAATTTTTGAAGAAATTAATTCAGACCTTGGATTAAGTTTCAGCTATGGCTGGAGTAATAGTGAGAAATTTGGCTTTGTAAAAACATCAAGGGTTATAAATCATAATAGTTATCCCATTGAAATTAATGTACTTGACGGTATTAAAAACATTCTGCCCTACGGTGTTGGATATGGTTTTCAAAATGAATACAGTAATCTACTTGATGCCTATAAGAAAAATGAAAGAATAGACGGCAGTACATTGGGACTGTTTATGTTAAGCTCAATTCCTGTTGACAGAGCTGAACCTAGTGAGGCTTTAAAAACCACAACTGTTTGGTCTACAGGATTTAATAGTAACGCATGTATATTGGTGAGTGATAAACAAGTAGCTAATTTTAAAAATGGACTACCAATTGAATCTGAGCTTGACGTTAAAGCCTCAAAAGGATCATATTATTTAAACTCTCAAACAAAGCTAAATGCAAGTGAAGCTAAAGAGTGGTTTACAATTGCTGAAATAAATCAGGGGAGTACCGATGTTGCTAATTTATACCATACTATTCTTAACACAAATAACATTGAGGATATTGTAAAGGAAGATATAGTTAATGGCACTATAAATCTGAAAAAGATGGTGTCGTTTGCTGATGGTTTTCAGGTTACCAACACCGAGCTATGCTATGCACGCCACTTTACAAATTCGTTATTTAATATAATGCGGGGTGGTGTTTTCGTAAGTAATTATAATATTGAGACAGCTGATTTCTTGGATTACTTATCACAAATTAACAGGTTGGTAACTAAAGAACATCAGTCATGGCTCGAGAAATTACCCAGTCAAGTATCATATAATGAGCTGATTAAATTAGCTGTTGAAAAGAAGGATACTGATTTGCTTAGAATTACATACGAATACTTACCCTTAACTTTTAGCCGACGACATGGTGATCCAAGTAGACCATGGAATCTTTTTTCCATAGAAACCAAAAAGGAAGATGGGAGCCCAAAATACAGCTATGAAGGAAATTGGCGTGATATTTTTCAGAACTGGGAAGCTCTCAGTTTTTCCTATCCTGAATTTGTTGAAGGCATAATATGCAAATTTGTAAATGCTTCTACAATTGATGGTTACAACCCTTACCGAATTATGCGAAATGGCATAGATTGGGAATCTCCTGATCCAAATGATCCATGGTCGTATATTGGATATTGGGGTGATCATCAAATTATATATCTTCAAAAACTACTTGAGTTATCCAATAATTTTCATCCGGGTAAACTAGATGAATTTCTTACAATGGATATTTTTACATATGCCAATGTACCTTATCAAATTAAGTCGTACAAGGATATAGTTCAAAACCCTAAGGATACAGTCGTATTCAATTATGAACTAAACAAAAAAATTAAATCAGAAGTTCAGTACATAGGTGCAGATGCGAGATTACTTAAAAACAAAGCAGGAGATCAATTATACAAAGTAAATTTAACTGAAAAAATACTTGTAACGCTTCTGTCAAAAATGAGCAACTTTATACCCGAAGCAGGTATATGGCTCAACACCCAACGACCTGAATGGAACGATGCTAACAACGCACTTGTTGGCAATGGAACCTCAATGGTTACTCTTTATTATCTAAGAAGATTCTTAAAATTCTGGAATACTAAATTCGGTAATATCAATATAAGTAAAGTAGTGGTTTCTGAGGAATTGGCTACATTATTTGAAAGTATTTTCGGCATACTTAAAGACAATATTTCATTACTTGAAAAAAGATTTACAAATTCAGATCGTAGGTTAATTGCCAACTTACTTGGTGAGGCACATTCTAAGTTTAGGAATGAAATATATAATTTTTCATTTTCAGGAGAAAAGAGACAATTAAAGGTTAATGAAATAACTGATTTTACCAATATCTGCTTGAAATATATCGACCAGTCAATTAAAGTTAACAAACGCAGGGATGGTCTCTATCATGCATACAATCTCATCACACTCAAAAAAGATAATATATCCATACGTAATTTGTATGAAATGCTCGAGGGGCAGGTGGCAATTTTAAGTTCAGGTTATCTGTCAACAAAGGAGTGCTTGAATGTGCTTAATTCATTAAAAAACAGTAGCATATTCAGATCTGACCAATATAGTTATATGTTATATCCTGACAGACAGCTACCTCGGTTTATGGATAAAAACATCATTCCTGATAAGTTAGTAAAGAAATCTTCTCTATTTAAAAGACTACTGGAAAACGGTGAAACATCTATAATAAAAGTGGATAAAGAAGGCAAATATCATTTTAATGGAACCTTTAGGAACGCCGATAGCCTTGAAACAGCATTAAATAATCTCCGAATAGGAAGTTATAGTCATCTTATTGAAAAAGAAAGAGTATTGATATTGGATATTTACGAAAAGGTATTTGATCATCAGTCGTTTACAGGCAGATCAGGGACTTTCTACGGTTATGAAGGATTAGGGTCTATATACTGGCATATGGTTTCCAAGTTGTTACTTGCTACACAAGAATGTTACTTTACAGCAGTTAATGAGGGGGCAAACCCTGTTATAATTGGGCAATTAAAGGAGCATTATTATGAGATAAAAGCAGGTATCGGATTATATAAATCGCCCGATTTGTACGGAGGTTTCCCTACCGATGCCTATTCGCATACCCCATCAAATTCAGGTGTTAAACAACCAGGTTTAACAGGTCAGGTTAAAGAAGATATAATTAGCCGTATTGGCGAAATGGGAGTTATAATTAAAGAAGGAAAGATAGTATTTGATCCATCATTATTTAATGATGAAGAAATCCTTGATAAAAAACAACTATTTGAGTACTATTCAACATTAGGTGAAAATAACAATATAGAATTGAATGAAAATCAAATTGGTTTTACATTCTGCCAAGTGCCAATAACGTATAATTTTTCTGATACTCAAAAAATAACTATCACTTTTAATGATGGTTACGTTGATACGATTTTAGGTAATACTATTAGTGAAGAGTATAGTAATATGATTTTTAGCAGAAGTGGAGAAATAAAATCAGTTGAAGTAATTTTTAATGAAAAATAGATATGTCATATAACAGAAGTGAAAGAATATTAGAATTAATCGGGGTTAATGCATTACATAAAACACAGGTTGAATTAGTCGATCTTTTTCATAGTACACTAAAGCAACCCATGCATGGCTTATGTTTTAGTCCCTATGTAGATGGGCAGCAACCTGGTGATCAATTAAGCGAGGAGCAAATAAGAAGAAGAATTGAAATTATAAAACCACACACCAGTTGGATAAGATCATTTTCTTGTACCGAAGGAAACGAAATGATTCCGCGTATTGCTAAAGAATATGGATTAAAAACACTTGTTGGGGCTTGGTTAGGAAAAAATGAAAGTGTCAACAAACAAGAAATTGCCAATCTGATTCAACTTGCCAAAGGAGGATTTGTAGATGTTGCTGTTGTGGGTAATGAAGTTATGTATCGTGGTGATATGACCGAGGCGGAATTATTACTAAATATATATCATGTAAAGAATGAAATACCTAATATTCAGGTTGGTTATGTGGATGCCTACTATGAATTTGAAAATCACCCTAAAATTACCGAAGCTTGTGATGTTATTCTTGCAAACTGTTACCCTTTCTGGGAAGGATGTAGCATTGAATATTCTCTGCTTTATATGAAAGATCAGTATGGCAGGGCAATGAAAGCCGCAAAGGGCAAAAAGGTTATTATCACTGAAACAGGTTGGCCTAACATGGGAGAGAAATTTCACGGTGCCCAACCTTCTGTTAAAAATGCACTCATCCATTTTATAAATACACAGCAATGGTCAAAGGAAGACAATATTGACATTTTCTATTTCTCATCTTTCGATGAATCGTGGAAAATAGGTGACGAAGGTGATGTTGGTGCATTTTGGGGACTTTGGGACAAAAATGAAAAGTTAAAGTACCAATTAGATAAATAAAAATGAAAACCGCATTAATAGGAGAAATTAGTAAAAAAAGTATGTTGCTTATCATTGTTGCTTTAATGAGCATGATGTCATGCAATCAAAATATGAATACAAGTCAAAAATCTATGGTAGAAACTGATCAGCAAACAGAAGGAATATTACAAGCAGAAGAAGATTTATTGTTGGGTGTTTCAGAAGCCATTTGTTATTCAGGATTTAGGAGTGGCCAACATCCCGACAGGGGAGATGGTGCTTTAAATCCATCCTATGAAGAAACACTCGAAGATCTTAAAATTTTATCCGAGAAAGCAAATTTTAAATTAATTCGAATATATGATAGTGGTGAAAATTCCGAATTGGTTCTTAGGGTTATCAAAGAAAATAATATCCAAATAAAAGTGATGTTGGGTATTTGGTTACAAGCCGAATTAAGTAATCACCTGACTTGTAGTTGGTTAACAGAACCTATTCCTGATGATGAACTTCAACAAAACAAAAAGTTAAACTTAATTGAAATTGAAAAAGGAATACAATTAGCCAACAAATACCCTGATATTGTAATTGCTATAAATGTGGGTAATGAAGCATTGGTTGACTGGAACGATCATAAAGTGGCAACCGATACCATTATTTCATATGTTAAACTAGTTCAAAAATCCATTAAGCAACCTGTTACTGTGGCTGACAACTATAAGTGGTGGGCCGAACATGGAACTGAACTTGCCAATGCTGTTGATTTTATCTCAATCCACATTTACCCGATTTGGGAAGGGAAAGATATACATGAGGGCTTGTCTTATTCCATAGAAAACTTTATGGAAGTACAAAATGCATTACCTGATGTTAAAATTGTAATTACAGAGGCTGGCTGGCCATCGGTAGCATCAGAATTTCCAAATGCTGCTAGCGAAGAAAAACAACAGCAATATTATAATGAATTTATGTTGTGGTCAAAAGAAAATAATATTACAACTTTCATTTTTGAGGCTTTTGATGAGGATTGGAAAGGCAACCCTGGCAATATGACAGGGGCCGAAAAACACTGGGGTTTATTTACAGTTGATAGAAAACCAAAGAAAGTGATGCAGCATTTATATATGGAGAAGATATATTGATAGATGATAATTATCTAACAGTTCAATATTGATTATAGCGATAATTTATTTAACAAATAAAATTACTAATGGCAGCACATTATAAAACAGCACCGGAAGATATTGTTCCCTTTGGACAGAAAATGGCTTTTGGTGCCGGCAACTTAGTTAATAATTTATTGCCTGGTGCCCTGGGTATTTTTATGTTCTTTTTAGTAACAGCATTTGGAATGGATCCTTTTTTAGCAGGTTTGCTAGGGGGGCTTCCACGAATATTTGATGCTATTACAGATCCTATAATGGGCTATATATCAGATAATACCAAATCAAGATTTGGACGTAGAAGACCCTATATTTTTGTTGGAGCCATTTTAAGTGGAATCTTATTCGCCATCTTATGGCAATTAAATCCCGAGAACACAGTGATGTATAATTTTTGGTATTTCCTTATTTTGTCATTAGTGTATTTGTTAGGAAATACAATTTTTTCAGCACCTTTAATAGGTTTGGGTTATGAAATGACTTCTGATTATGATGAGCGCACCCGATTAATGGGGTTTTCGCAAATAGTTGGTCAAGTTGCCTGGATGCTGGTACCTTGGTTTTGGGTCATAATTGCATCACCGGATATACTACCATTAGGAGCAGAAGAGATTAGTAGAATTGCTGAACTTGGATTAAGTTCTGAAGAAACAAGCAAGTTAACCACTGAAGTATTGCAGGCAAATGGAGTGCGTAAGTTTTCTATAGTTGTTGGAGCCATTTGCATAACCTTGGGTATTCTACCTGCTTTATTTTGTAAAGGAATAACCCCAGGAAGTATGGAAAATCAGGCAAAAATCACATTCGGTAGCCTGTTTACTAATTTAAAGGATTTGTTTAGAGGAATTGTCCTGATGTTTAAAAACAAACCTTTTGTGAGACTTTGCGGAGCAACTTTTTTGGTGTTTAACGGGTTTCAAATGGTGGCATCCTTTAGTTATTTCATTATTGTTTTTTATATGTTTAATGGAGATTATGTTTTAACCGGTAATTGGCCTGCTTGGTTTTCTACAATAAGTGCTGTGATTACTGCATTTTTAGTGATACCAGTTATTACAAAGATGGCTACAAAATTGGGAAAACGACGGGCCTTTATTATCTCAACAGCTATCTCAATGGTGGGTTATGCTCTTAAATGGTGGGGATTTAGTCCCGAGAATCCATGGTTAATGTTTATTCCTCTTCCTCTAATGGCTTTTGGTATTGGTGGTTTGTTTACGCTAATGATGAGTATGACGGCAGATGTGTGTGATTTAGATGAATTAGATAATGGTATGCCTCGTAAGGAAGGAACCTTTGGAGCTATCTATTGGTGGATGGTAAAATTGGGTCAAGCCATCGCTTTAATTCTTGGTGGTGCAGTATTAAGCTGGGTAGGCTTCGAACCTAGTGCCGTTACACAAACAGCCGAAACAATGACGAACATAAGAATTGCTGATATCTCAATTCCTGTTCTAACAGCAGGTCTAGCTATTTGGGTTATGTGGAAATATAATCTTAGTGAGGAGAGAGTACATGAAATAAAGGATGTATTAGTAAAACGAAGAGGAGAATTAAAATCTTAAAAAAATATATAATGAAAATAGTAAGTTTTTCAATAAGCATTTTTCTCATGGTCATTTTTATGGGTTGCAATAACCAACAAAACAAGTTGGCTGTGGATGTTTATGAAACTTCGGCAGATGGCAACCAACTCAAAAAAATAACTGAATTTCCTTTTTCGGCTGATGCAATATCTGTTCAAATTTTACCCGAAAAAAAGTTTCAAACCATTACCGGGTTTGGTGGTTCGTTTACCGAAGCCTCGGCATACTTGCTTAACAAGCTAAGTAAGAAAAATCGTAATTTGATTTTGGAAGCATATTTTGGAGATGAAGGAGCCAGATATTCTCTAACACGAACACATATGAACTCTTGTGATTTCTCATTGAGTAATTATTCATATGCTCCCATTTCAGGTGATACAAAACTAGAAAGTTTTTCGATTGTTGAGGACAAGGATGATATCATTCCCATGATAAAGGATGCAATGGCCATATCAAAAGATGGATTTAAAATTATTGCTTCACCCTGGACTGCTCCTCCATGGATGAAGGATAATAACGATTGGCGTGGTGGCAAATTGTTGCCCGAATACTATGATAGTTGGGCATTGTTTTTTTCAAAATATATAAGCGCTTACAAACAAGAGGGGATTGACATTTGGGGTTTTACTGTAGAAAATGAACCTCTGGGAAATAACAACAACTGGGAAAGCATGCATTATAGTGCTGAAGAAATGGTTGATTTTGTGGTGAACCATCTTGGGCCAAAACTTGCTACAGA
>Ga0307989_1001370_pt1 | contig 13189 bp, 6 predicted proteins | sample EllFjometagen185_FD_203164 | JGI IMG/M metagenome (GOLD analysis project Ga0307989, IMG submission 203164) | Marine microbial communities from Ellis Fjord, Antarctic Ocean - #185 | ecosystem: Environmental > Aquatic > Marine > Unclassified | place: Southern Ocean | collected 2014-10-08
CATCATCAATTCATACAAATATTAAATAGTTTTCAAATTTTCATTAATCATCTGGATGTTGGATTAATTTTTCGAGATGAAAAAAATGGGTTTTTCTTTGCAAGCCCCAAACTGAAAGAGATTCTCGAACTGCCTGATGAGCCTTTTGATGACACTGATATCGATAAAATCCTGGGTAGAACCCCCAAAAACAGTGAAAAGGAAATACTTGAGATTAATTACCCCCATACGGCAGAAACATCAAAATGCCTCTTGTTTTCAAAAGCACCTGTTTTTGAAAACAAGACACCCAGGGGTTATATCAGTATAATAACAGATATAACCGAGCTCAGAAAATCCAGGGAAGCTCAAAAAGAAGCCGAGAAAAAGTCAAAAGAGTCTGCAAACTTGTTTAAAGGTCTGATTCACCATATGGAAGAGGGTTTAGTCATTACCGATGAAAACTTCAGCGTATTGTTTGTGAATCGTAAAGTTTTAGATATCACCGGCTACCAGGAGCAGGAACTGCTTGATATAGAGTTTGCCAATATTCTAACCGAAGAGAGTTTGGTTAGAGTCAGCCAACGAATACTGGAACGGGGACAGGGAGACGCTGCTTCAACAGAGCCCATCGACGTTGATATTATAAAAAAGGATGGCACCATCATCAATCTCGTTGTCTCTAATAAGTCCATCGCAGTTAATGAAAACACCATTCAAAATCTTGCCGTGCTTTCTGATGTTTCCTCCCTAAAAGAAACAGAACAAGCACTCAAAGAGTCAGACGAGCAAAGTAAAACAATTCTTGAAACAATTGATGAAGGTGTTATCATTGTTAATAAAAATTTTAAAGTTCAGTATTTCAACTCAAAATTTGGTGAGTGGATCGAAGAGAGCGGTAAAGAAAAATTAAAAAAGGGCAAGGAAAAAAACTTTTTTACTGAAGAGTCTTGGAAAACAATTCTTGAAATGATCGATGAAAATTCTTTGAAAGGAAAACCCTGTCGGTTTCTCATTCAAGCCTATTCCAAGGAAGGAGTTATTAAAGACATGCTGTTTTCTGGAAATTCAATCATGAAAGAGGGTAAATTTGAGAAAGGTATCGTCACTTTAACAGATATTTCCCCTTTAATCGAAGCAGAAAAAGCTTTAAAAGAGAGCGAAACCAAATACCGCCTACTCGTTGAAAATTCACCGGATATGATTGGAATTTTTAAAAAAGGGTTAATTACTTATATGAATAGTGCCGGCTTATCCATGTTAAAAGCCACACACTTAAAGCAGGTCATTGGCAAACCTATTTTAGACTTCATCGCTCCAGATAACCGGGACAAAATCCAGGCGAGCATTGACAAAATATTGCATAATAAAACCCCATCCGGTCTGAGTGAAGAAATAATTATGACGATCGACAACCACATAGTTGATGCTGACGTATCTGCCATTCCGTTTTTCGATCATGAGGAAATCTATATCCAGTTTACCGCTCGTGACATCTCAAAAAGGATCAAAGCTCAGCAGGAGCTAAAAGAGTATCAGGAAAGTTTAGAGGAAAAGATTGATGAGCGGACGATCGAGATGAAAAAAGCCAGGGATGAGGCCGAAGCAGCCAATCAAATGAAAAGTGAGTTTCTGGCAAATATCAGCCATGAGTTAAGAACCCCCATGCATGCGATACTTTCCTACTCCAAGTTCGGCTATAAAAAATTCGATATTCGATCAAAGGAAAAACTGATTGACTACTTCCATAATATTCACCTCAGTGGAAAAAGGCTGTTAAACCTGCTTAACGACTTGCTGGATCTCTCCAGACTGCAGGCTAATAAAATGTACTATGATAAATCAGAATGGATTATTCAATCTGTTTTTGATTATGTCAGAGAAGAGTTTTCTGTACTACTGGAGGAAAAAGGGCTGGAATTGAAGATCCAGGAAAGGGAACCCATCCCACTGGTTTTTGATATGCAGAAAGTCAGGCAGGTTATCTCTAACCTCATCGATAACGCCATTAAATATTCTCATCCCAATACACGAATAAAAGTGAGCTTTGACGATCTTACCGATCGAGTGATATTCAACGTTTCCAATATCGGTGTTCCCATTCCGGAAGACGAGAAAGAAGCGATTTTTGATCCTTTCATCCAAAGTAGTAAGACAAAAACAGGGGCGGGTGGAACCGGACTGGGACTATCTATCTGTAAAAATATTGTCGAAAATCATGAAGGGGAGATTTGGGCTGAACCAAATAAGGAAGGGGGATGTTTTAAGTTTTATTTACCGAAGAACCAGGCTGTTTCCCAAACCTGATCCCCTATCTTTCAATTTTCCTTAACTTTTAAACCGAGGATACCTATTCTTACATTTTTAGTAAATCGGGAACATGTACTTGCTACGTGTACCCTGATTTACGGCGACGCTGAATGGTTACAATCGGGGAATGGCATTCAAATGGTCCAAAATAGCTCCAAAGCTATCCAAAACAACCATATTTGGACCATCGCACAACGCAGTATCCGGAGTTTCATGAACTTCAAAGAAAAAACCATCCGCACCAACAGCAGCTGCTGCAGAAGCTAGATAAGGTGCATACTCCCGGTTCCCACCGCTTTTATCTCCCAGACCCCCTGGTTTCTGGGTAGAATGGGTAACATCCATCACCACCGGATAGCCCAGCTTTTTCATCTCAATAATATTACGAAAATCAACCACTAAATCACCATACCCGTGCAATGTTCCTCTTTCGGTAAGAATAATTTTATCATTGCCCGTTGTCTTCACCTTATCCGCGGGGAATTTCATGTCCCTGGCAGATAGAAACTGCGCTTTTTTAATATTGACAATTCGGTTCGTGTTTCCCGCAGCAATAAGCAAGTCTGTCTGCCGGCATAAAAATGCCGGGATTTGGATAATATCGGCGACTTCAGCAACAATGGCAGCCTGATGGGATTCATGGATATCGGTGACAATGGGCAAATCAAATTGTTGTTTGACCTTAGCCAGTATTTTTAATCCTTTTTCCATTCCCGGCCCCCGAAATGCATCCCGGGAAGTTCGGTTCGCCTTATCAAATGAGGCTTTGAAAAAGTATATCAAATCCCGCTTTTGGCAGATCTCTGCAATCTTTTCAGCCAAATTCATCACCATATCTTCATTTTCGATCACACAAGGTCCAGCCAGTATAAATGTTTTTTCTTGCAGTTTTGAATATAGATTATCCATGGTTCACTCCTGTTTGTTCAGCAATAATCTCTTTCAGTTTTCCCTGAGCATCAAGAATAATGTCAGCAAAATCCCTCAGAGCTCCGTCTCCGCCTTTACTCTCCAACACAAGGTCGACATGGCTTTTGATATAACTCCTGGCGTCATTGGGTGTGGCAGATAATCCACATTGGGTAATGACAGGCAGATCATTGATATCATCACCGATAAATGCAATTTGATTTGGTGAGAATTGATATATTTTTTTAAAGCGGTCAAATTCTTCAATTTTGGTGCTGATACCATGCGCCTGAAAATCCAGTTTCAATTCATCACATCGTTTCTTCACAACCGCAGAAGATCTGCCGGTAATCGCACCCACTTTAATTCCATATCTTTGAAGATACTTAATGATCATCCCATCTTTCACATTGAACCGCTTGATCTCGTTTCCGTTATTATCATAAATAATTCCACCATCGGTTAATACACCGTCCACATCAAACAGTACGGCTTTAATCTTTTTTGCTTTTTCAATGATTTCACTTTTCATTTTTACTCACTATTTGACGGACTTTTTCCAGATCTTCCACTGTATCAACACCAATAGATTCATAATTGGTCAACAGCATTTGAATTTTATACCCGTGCTCGAGTATTCTGAGCTGTTCCAACTGCTCTGTCTTTTCCAATGGCGTCGGAGACCAGGCGGAGACCTTTTTCAATAAATCCGTTGTATATCCATATATTCCAATATGTTTATAAAACTGATATTCATCTGGAATAATCAATTTATCTTTAAGGGTATCCCAATCATTTCTAGGGAAAGGAATGACTGATCGGGAAAAATAGAGTGCCATATTTTGCTCATCCACAGTAACCTTTACATTGCTGGGGTCGATTAAATCACTCATCTCAGAAATTCGGTGCATCGCACTGAGCACAGCGGCGTTTCCTTTTTTCAAACCGCTGGCCAAATCATCAATTAATTTTGGATCAACCAAGGGCTCATCTCCCTGTACATTGATGACGCCCTCACAATCAATGTGATCAATTGCCTCAGTAATCCTATCGGTACCGGATCGATGAGAAGAGGATGTCATAATGATACTATCGGTAAAGCCCGCACAAACATCAGCGATTTCTGTGTTGTCTGTCGCAATAAAAATACCGGACAGGTTTTTCGTTTTCACAACTTGATCATACACTCGCTGGATCATTGTTTTCCCGGATATATCCAGGAGAATTTTATTGGCTAACCGGGACGATTGTAATCGGGCGGGGATAACGGCTGCAACTCGCATAAGTCTGGATTAATATAAATTATTAAATAATATTAAATTCGAATTTTTCAGACTATTATTACAAAATTAAATCTTTCTGTGTGCGAGAAATCCGCATTATTCATATTTTAATATCAAAAACAATTTTTAAGAATTATGAATTGCCTTGACAAGCCGAGCAAGTAATAGAAATAACCTGCCCGGAATAGGGGGGATAAAAGAGAGAGGATCTTTCAGCTAAACATTTATCAAATGGCTAATATTTACCATAATCGTCATCATCCAGCATAATCATTTTATTCGAATTGCCTTTCTTTTGAGTTGTTCTCAAATTTTGAGGAATGGCAGGCCGTTTTTGTGCCGGAACGGGTGTAGGCGCTTCAAAATGTTTTTCCACTGCTCGATCTTCTTCTTGAAACGATTGAGTTGTCTGGGCACCAGCTTTCAGTTTGAATCTACTGATAAGTTGTTGCATTTGGGTTGCCTGGGCACTCAACTCCTGTGAAGCTGAAGCTGTTTCCTCAGACACAGACGAGTTTTCCTGGACGACGGAGTTAATTTGCGTTAAACCGGTATTAATTTCCTCAATCCCTTTTTGTTGTTCATCGGAACTCGACGCTATCTCTCCAACAACATCATTCGCTTTCGTAATACCTTTGAAAATATCATTGAGTATCACAGCTGTTTTTTGAGCCTTATCCACACCTTTTCCCACCTCTGAAACCGTATTTTCAATTAAGTCAGTGGTACTTTTCGCCGCTTCGGCACTGCGGGCAGCTAAATTACGAACCTCTTCGGCAACCACCGCAAAACCTTTACCATATTTACCGGCACGGGCAGCTTCAACAGCGGCATTGAGTGCCAACAGGTTTGTCTGAAAGGCTATCTCATCAATGGTTTTAATGATTTTAGAAATATCGGTACTTTTATTGTTAATCTCATCCATTGACAGTAACATCTCTTGCATCTGAGCGTTCCCTTTTTGCGAAACATCCATTGTTTCATTCGTGATACTTTGAGCCTGTAAGGCATTTTCATTATTCGCCTTGGCTTGAGAACTAACCTCATTCATGGTTGAAGCAATTTCTTCCAACGATGCCGCTTGTTCAGTGGTTCCACTCGCCATAGCCTGGGAAGAAGCAGTTAGTTCAGTCGCCCCGGAAAAAACCTGTTCACTGGAGTTCTTCACCTGTATCAAAGCCCCACTTAACATTTCTACTGATTGATTAATAGAATCATTTATCTGTTTTAGATCTCCAGTTTGTTGTTTGGTAATTTTTTCGGTTAGATTTCCCTTTGAAACTTCTCCCATCACCTGACTTAAACTACTGATGGCGGATTGCAAAGAATCCATCAATTTGTTGATAGCGTGTCCAATTTGCCCGGTCTCATCCTGCTGTTTGACTTCAACTCTTTTGGAAAAGTCACCCTGCTCTGCAATTTGTACTAATATTTCAGATGTTCTTTTTAGTGGTAGAGAAATTGAGCGACCAATCCACCATAACAACACAATGCCAATAATGATTAGAATGATTCCAATAATGATCTGTCGAGTCATGATCGCATTGGCGTTTTCTAGGATTTTGCTTTCCGGAATTTCTATCATAACCGCCCAGGATGTCTCAGTCATTCCGATATTAATGGGGACTAATACTCTTAATACGTCATCTTCAAAAACAATCATTTCTTCTTTTGATTTGATACTCTCAAGAATATTTTCCAGCTGGGAAGACTGTTTTTCATAGTTCTTCAGATGTTTTCCCACCAGATCTGATTTACCCGTGATTCCGGCAATAATCCCTTTATGACTCAATAGTAACATTTTACCGCTCTTCTCATATAGATCCAGATCATCTGCCAATTCCTGTAAAAAAGAAAGACCGATATCAATACCAGCAATCCCATAAAAAGTACCACCTTTTTTAATAGGCACAACCAGTGATGTTAATAGCGTATCCTTACCCTGAATTTTATATAAATAAGGATCAATGATCGCTTCTCTTAATTTTTCCTTTGGAATTAAATAGTAATCTCCGGCACGCCCACCTAATTCATTTTTGGTTCTATCTTCATAACCTGCCAGTGCTTCAACAATGATTTCATTACTTTCCCCATGAACCCAATAGGGTATGTATCGACCACTGTCATCATGTCCGGTCGTTTTCTTGAAGTCATCATCTTTTCCATCAAATGCGTTAGGTTCCCACGCCGTATACACACCCAAGAAATCTTTGTTTTCTTTAAGTACAGAAATCAACATCTTGTTCACCACATCCCGGGAAAGAATTATTTTACCCCGATTTTCTGGAATCACTGTTAATACTTGTGACAAGGTCCGGGCGGCATCCAATGCCGCTTCAATTTTAACCTGAATTGATGCGGCTTCCTGTGCAGCCTGCCCGGTTGCTTCTGATATGGCCAGCTTAATACCTTCCTCATTCAACTTTACAGCAGAGTAGGAGACCAATAACAGGACCGTTATTAAGAGTAAGATTCCCGTCATCAAGGTGATTTTTAATTGGATGGATTTGAGATTAAACATTTGCTTTCTCCTAATAATAAATGGATAAATTTATCTGACATTTTTAAAATCAACTTTTTATACAAATTTAAGGTCAAATCCTTATAATAATAAAATACCCTAATCAACACAGATGGTTACCTGGTCATAATATTCTAAATCAGGTCATATTGCCTACTCAGATTTGAATAGTACGTAAAAAGGTAAGCTCAATATAACAGAAATTAGTTAAGTATGGAAAGAAAATATTTGTTGATCTTTACAATAAATGAAAACAGCAATATTAAAGCAGCAAGTACTCAAGGTATTTAATCATCTGATGATATAGTGAGTTGAATTGATTTTACCAGGCTGTCTAGGGTATAAGGTTTAGGTATAAATCCTTTGCCACCTGTTTTTAAAAATCTATCGATTCTGGGGTCGTTGCTAAATCCGGAAGTCAAAAGTACCTTCACTTCGGGGTTCTGTTTCTTAAAATCCTGGAAAACATCGATTCCTGATACCTTAGGCATGGCCAAATCCAATAGCACAAGGGTGATATCCTGATGCATTTTTTTATACAATTCAATTGCCACATCACCATCTTCAGCTGTGACAACATCATAACCGCATTCAGTAAGGATATTCAATGCTGTTTCGCGCATGGTTGATTCATCATCCACCACAAGTATAAGTCCTTCGCCTTTAGGAAGTGTGGCCGGTTCCTTTTCTGCATCCAGGTCCAGTTTTGAATTCAGCGCCGGAAGATAAACGGCGAAAACAGTGCCGGTTCCTACTTTGGAATAGACATCAATAAAACCCTCATGTTGTTTGACAATACTTTGAACAACGGAAAGTCCAAGACCTGTTCCCATTTGTTCCTCTTTCGTTGTAAAAAACGGATCAAATATTTTCCTCAATAGATCCTTCTCAATCCCTATTCCAGTATCACTGACAGAAATATTCCAATAAAAACAATCTCTCTTCGCTTTAGGATATAGCTCTGTAAAGAATTTATCAGTTTTAACCGATTCAATTTTAACTGTCAGCACCCCTCCCTGGCGCTCTTCCGGCTTTTTCATTATCGTCATTGCATGACTGGCATTAATGCAGAGATTTAAAAATATCTGTTCAAGTTGGGTTGGATCTCCTGAAACAATAGTACGTTTTGAATGATCAATAGAGACAATTTTAATAGACTTGTCAAAAGAGGTATGGCAGATTTTTAATACATTTTGAATAGACTGGTTCAGGTTAACAGACATTTTCTTTAATTCAGAACGAGAGGCGACTGAAAGCAGCTTTTGTACCATATCTGTGGCTCGGATAGCACAATTGGACATGGTAGAAAAGTGCTTCTCCAGCATTTCCTCACTCAAAGGCTTTTTTTGGGATAGCTTGTGCTTTAATAATGAAACAGTTCCAACAACCCCACCCAATACATTATTGAAATCATGTGCAAGACCACCAGCCATTGTTCCAATAAGTTCCATTTTCTGGGCTTGTCTAAGTTCATTCTCAATGAGTTTACGCTGAGATATATCCAGCAATAATCCATCCAGGTGTTTTACCTCTCCTTTTTCATAATAGGCGTTGCCCTTGTCAAAAACCCAATGAATTGTACCATCGACATGTTTAATTCTATATTCAATCGCATATGATTCCCCTTCTGATATATTCAAAAGCACAGCGTCCTCAACCATTGTTCGGTCATCAGGGTGAATGATTGATTCAAGACAGTAGTCGCCGTTTTGAACAAAAGCAGTAGCTGGTTTGCCGGAAATGGTTAAAATAAAATCACTCATAAATGATAGGGTCCGTTCTGTATCTGGAGTACATCTATAAATCGCTACAGGGATTCTGTTGAGAAGTGTTTTATAATTTTTCTCGCTAGCGGCAAGATCAAGGTTTTTTTCGGTTAGCTGTATCGTTCTCTGCTGAATTTTCTCTTCAAGCTGGGAATTTGCTTCTTCGAGTTGCCGCCGCAGGTTTTTAATGGTTAAATGGGTTTCAATCCTGGCCAATACTTCCTCTACTTCAACAGGCTTGGCTATATAATCAACAGCTCCGATTTTGAATCCTTCCACTTTTTTAATAGTATCAATATGAGCACTCAAAAAAATCACCGGTATCTTGCTTGTTTCAGGATTAGCCTTTAGACGGCGGCAGGTTTCAAAACCATCCATTTCCGGCATGACAACATCCAATAAAATCAAATCCGGTTTGTCTTCAACTGCCGCTTTTAATCCCTGTTTCCCGTTTTGTGCAATACTAATCCGGTAGCCCTGGTTTCGGATAACTGTGCCAATCAACTGTATATTCTCAATCACATCATCAATAATTAAAATTCGTTCAGGAGATTTTTCAACACCATTATCCATTTTACTTGCTCCAATGACTCGTTTCATCTCTCAAACGCTTAATGAATATCAATCATCAACCGATTGGAGAAATTATAAACTGAACTGATTCTCTAGAAAATAAAATCACCTAAAATCAGTCTGATCTTTTCAATATCAAATGATACGGCAGCTTGCTGAAGATTCCTGCTGTATTCAATGAGTGGTTCACTATTAAATTTATTTCCAAGCAGTGCCATTTCGTCTGCGAATCTTTCAATTTTATCAATAGCCATATAATCGATTAAATCTTTGACCACTTTATGCCTTTTTTTTATGATGTTCTGTAATTCTGTTTGAGATGATAATTTTAAGCTTTTTTCCAATGGGATTCTTTCAGATATTCGATTCGGATTAATATCTATTTTTTTTTGCTGATATTCCTGTCTAATAAACTTCTTCATTTCCTGAATAAGGCTGGCTTTACTAATCGGTTTTCTTAAATAGGCGTCACAAAGTTGCGATATGGCATGTTCATCCTCTTTCATGGCCGATGCAGTTACGGCAATAACAGGAATAGATTTTAGATCACGATCCTTTTTAAGAAAAGCTGTGGCCTCATAACCATTCATCTCTGGCATTTTCATATCCATTAGGATCAGCTGGGGACGATGCTTTTCTGATAATTCAATTGCTTCACGACCGTTAACCGCAGTTATCAATTCCAGTTCCTTAAATTCTTCAAGAAAGCCGACTATGAGATCCCTATTATACTCAATATCATCAACAATGAGAATTATGCTGTTTTTGAATTGAAGTGATTTAAAATCCTCTTGTTGTGTGTTAATACCACTTAATATACTTTGGGATACCGTTTCCAATCCTTTTATTTTAACAGTGAATACACTCCCTTTTCCCAATTCACTGTGGACACCAATCTCACCCTCCATCATTTCAACCAAACCTTTTGATATGGCAAGTCCAAGACCTGTACCACCAAATTGAGAGGGTTTTTGATCCTTTTGCTGAATGAATGCATCAAATATTACCTGCTGTTGATCAACGGCGATTCCCATCCCTGTATCTTCCACCTGAATAGTTAAATCGACAAGATTACAATTTTCAGGATCAGCGAACTGAATTTGTGTCGATATTTTTATAAAGCCGTCAGTAGTAAACTTGATCGCATTTCCAATTAAATTCATCAAAACCTGCCTTAATCTTGTTTCATCAATCACAACAGCAGGTAACTCTTGTGTGATATCCGATCTGAATTCCAGACCTTTATTTTCTGCTTTTAAGCTGAACACCGTTTTTAATTCATAAAACAGTTTTGACAGTAAAACGGGGCGGTATTCAAGCTTTAATTTACCTGTTTCAACCCAGGAGAGATCCAGTATATCATTGATTAGATTTAAAAGAGATTTGCCGGCTGATGAGATAGAAGAAACATATTGTACAAGCTGGGGATCCAATACCTTGCTACTGATGATTTCAGTAAAACCTAAAATCGCATTCATGGGTGTGCGAATTTCATGGGACATATTAGTCAGGAATATGCTCTTGGCACGATTAGCTACCTGAGCATTTTTTTTCTCTTTTTCAAGTTTTTTATTGGCTTTAATTAAATCGGCTGTCTGTTCTTTAACCAGTTCTTCCAAATGGTCACGATACCTGGATAGCTCTACTTCTGCTTTTTTACGATCCGTAATATCGGTTGCAATCTCCAGTCGAACCATTCTGCCGTCTGTCCAGCGAATGGCCTGATCTCGACACTCATACCACTGATTATTAGTTATATTCAAGAATTCCCACCGATATATCCCGGTGGGAAGACCTTCCTTATCCATAAGTTTACTATTCGTACAGAATTCACAAATACCGGTTTGATCTTTTTGAAGGGATTTCCAGCAGGTTTTTCCGATAATATCACCAAAAAGATCTTCAACATATTTATTAACAAACAACAACTCATAAGTATTCATATCACACACATAAACAACCGCGTCCAGACTATCCATTACCATTTTAAAACGTTGGTGGGACGAATTTAGCTGAACTTCAGTTCGTTTATGGTCTTCAATTTCACTGGCAAGCTGATCTTTTTCCTCATTCAGTTTTCGGGTCAAACTTTTCAGTTCCTGTGCCATATCTGTCAAAGAAGATGATAATGTATCAATTTCCTTAAATTCAGATCGTGGTAGTTTGATGTTAAAGTTCCCTTTGGCAATTGAAGAGGAAGCATCAATTACTTGATCAATCGGTTCAGTCAATTTGCGGCTGAACCGGATAGCTAAAAATATCTGTAAAGTAATCAATAGAAGGGATACAACAGGAATTCCGTAGAGAACAAGGTTAATGGGTCGAAGTATTTCTGTTTCAGAGACCCGCATGACTATTGTCCAATTCCCCGTAGGAATCTTCCAGGCAAAATAATAATAGGTATTGTCATCGAAAGGATCTATCTTTTTCAACAGAGGTATTACCTCTTTATCTGCCTGATAAAAAATCTGTAAAATATCGGCATAGTCTGTGTCATTAATATGAAATGTCAGCATTTTTCTATCCAACTGGGTTTCATCCATCTGTTTATTGCTTTGTAAACGAATGGCCAGAGATTTTCTAAACGTATCCTCTGAGCCCAAGTCCAGATTAGATGAAATCACTTTCCCCTGCCGACTGATTAGAACAAGCTGAGATGTCTCATACGGCTTAAAACTTTTTAAGAAAGCCAGTAGATCTGTTAATGCGCGGTCGACGCCTGCTATCCCTAAAAACTTTCCATTTTTTTCAATGGGATATGTTTGCTCAACAATCATTTTACCTTCATAAAAATACGGCTCGGTGATCATTGCCTTACTGCCGGCAGATGAGTAATACTTCTCCTTACTACCCTGATAATATAGACTACTTTCCATATCAACCAGTGGTGTCATTTCAATTTCTTTCTGTCTGACAAACCAATAGGGAAGAAATCGTCCATTTGCATCCATCGCTGCCGCCTCCAATGGATGATTGATCAGATAAGCTTTATCATCTTGATCAGCATTGGGTTCATAACCGAAATAAGCACCCGTAAACCATGGATTTTGTTTTAATATATCATACGCATAATTGATCGATTCTTTTCTTCTTCCCCAAAGACCATTTACCTGAGCCAAAGCCATTGTCTTCGAAACTGTAATGGCTTCCAGATTAGCTTTTTCAACTTTCAGCGCCACTGATTGCGTATTATAAATAATCATCTTTTCGGCGTTACTGATTAATTTATTCGCCATGATGGTGTAAAATAATATGCCTAAGATAATTATAAAAACGACTGAACTGAAAACAAAAGATACAATCAGTCTGCCCCGAAATGTTTTTATGAACCGGTTAATCATCAGTATCATTTCATTTAGAAAACTGAGGGTTTTTTATCGACCAACGGTTAAAGAATTTTAGTGGACTGTTTCAAATTGTTATGATACTTCAGGGCCAATTTTTAATTTTTTTTTGTATTCATTTATTATCTTTGGATATACGGAATACCATCTTCTATTGTTACGCAGTCAGGATTGTGCTGTTAATTATATAATAGGACCATGCAGAATGCAATTGATTTCACCAATATCTCAAAGTTACAAATTGGAATTATATTTCATGTACAAAGCAGATGGATAGCCGATGGGACGAAGAATTATTGTCCAATATATAGCTGATTTTTTGAAGACCGTATTTGAAAGATTCTACCTATAACGGAATATGATCTACTTATTCATCATATACAGGTAAAATGAGGATTTAAAGCGGAGGAATAATATTTCATGAGACTCTGTCATCCCTTTTTTAAAAGGGAATGACAGTCGTCAGAAACTCGATGAATCAGAACATCATCGGGCTTGATCTTT
>Ga0307989_1001372_pt1 | contig 13173 bp, 20 predicted proteins | sample EllFjometagen185_FD_203164 | JGI IMG/M metagenome (GOLD analysis project Ga0307989, IMG submission 203164) | Marine microbial communities from Ellis Fjord, Antarctic Ocean - #185 | ecosystem: Environmental > Aquatic > Marine > Unclassified | place: Southern Ocean | collected 2014-10-08
TTAGTAGGAGCTACAACACAATGAAACTCAGGGTTAATCACAATTTTAGTAGCAATATCCATGCGTTCAATAAAAGGAGTAATTGCTCTTTTTGGAAAGTTCAAGTACCCTTTTTTATTGTACACATACAATAGTCTCAGCTGAACCTGTGAATACTCTGGTGGAAATAAATGTATGTAGTTGTTAACATACTCCTCGAATGAGCCGCCTTTTATTTCAACGTTCTCCATGTTAATAAAACATGATGCAATGTGCTTCATACGCTCTCCAAGTTGTGCGAAAGCGTCCGCTACTACTTTGTCAGGGCTAGCCCCTTTCCAAGTTGCAGCTAGTTGGCGTAATCTTACAGGGTTTATCTCAAACTCTGTGTGGTTGAAGCTGTTCCCTAAGTAATCTTTAAAGTAAAAACGAAGTACTTTGTCTCCAGACCCATCTTTTGCTGCTCCTTCAAACATGATGTTGGTTAAAGTTACATTTTCATTTACTCCTCCAATTAAACTGCTTGGTGCTCCGGTGTTGTTGTCTATTTGATACATATGCTTAATATAATAAAGTTAGTTATAAAATTCAAAAATAGTATATTTATGCCTCTATACCTAATATAATTATGTATATATTAGGTCTAGTGCAAATTTTTTTTACTTGGTGTTTTGGAGCTGATAAATATAGTTCCAGTCAAACTCAATTACTTGCCCTTTAAGGTGGTCGCAACGTGAGCCTGCTTCAACTTCATCCGTAGGCTTAAAAGAAACCATAAGTTTTCCTGTCTCATCATCCCTATAAGTGTATCCTATAGCATCAGCATCAGCCATTATAGTATTCTTTAACTTACCGGTAAGGTCAAGAGAGCTTGAAGAAAATTCTACACTCTCGTTACCAATGATGGTACGTTTACGATGTCCTACAATTATCAGGTGTGGAGATACATTCTGGAATGCTTTTACCCAGTTTGTAACTATCTCTCTTACAGCACTGTACCCACCACCATAAGGAATATCACCTATAGCAGCTACTTGTTGCTCAGCACATACTTGCTGTTCAGCCCATTCCGCAACTTTGTCAATTACGTCTATAGCTAAGTACCCGTATTTAGGGGCACCTTCTGCAGTAAGTGCTGTGTATAATTGGTGTAATTCAGCCAAGGAGTTTACTGAAACTTTTAACCCACTCAGGTATTTAGTTCCAAGCTCCGTGTCTATAATAAGGCATCCCGGAAGCTGTGTTAACAGCGTGGACTTGCCTATTTTAGTTGCTCCAAACATCACAAGAGTCTGGGGTGCCACCATTATAGGAGGCATAATTTGTGTTGGTAATTCCATAAATTAATAGTAGTTATAATTTGATTGTTTTTGTACGAATGGGAGTAAGGATCCATTTTTGAAATCCTGTGTAAACCTCTCCCAGATATTTGCAGGGCCTTCTCTGTTCTTTAGTAAATGAACTGCAACCATATCTTTTGAGAGGAAAGCGTCTGGCTCTCTACCATACACATCAATATTCAGTAACTCAGGACGGTGAATTACAAACACAAGGTCTGCGGCTTGGTACACCTGTTTTGAGCCATGAAAATCTGTTTTAGTAGGGAACTGAAAGCCAGGTTCACGTCTTCTGGGGTCTTCAATTTTATCGTTAAGCTGCGATACAAGGAAGTTCAAGCTATTAATCTTCTGACGAATCTCAATAAACTTTTTTCCTATATCGGACTCTAGCTGTACCTCAGATTTCTCATCGAGCATTTCGATAAGCAAGGTATGGTCAAGAGTAACAATAAGATTGTGGTTTGGAAAGCGATTCTGAAAACTGTAAATTGTTTCCTCCATAACGTACTTAGTACCAGGAGTGTTTACAAAAAATACAGTATCATTATCTTGCATTGTTCTAAGGTGCCTTTTAACTTCTTCGAATGCTTCGTCTTCAAGTTTATCTACATCTCCATATGAAATTAGTTCCTCATATGAGAACCTAGTAGATGCTACAAGCTCTCTCATTATTTCTGAGGCCATAGGCATTTCTAAGTTAAAATGTAGAAGTTTGAAAGGACGCTTTAAACCTCCATTTAATTGAGCATTCATAAAGTCTGCTCTTAGCATTTGGAGGAAGTAAGACTTCCCATGCCCAGAGGCTCCTCCTAATAGGACTAGCTGTCCAAATTCAAATCCACCATGAATCATTGCGTTTAAATTCGCAAATCTGGTGTGTAAGGTATCAAAAGAACCTTCGCGGTGTCTCATGATCTTACTCAATGCTGCATCCGCTGCATTGTTCATTGAGTATATTATAGGTAGTTTATTCGCCATGACTTGCAAGCATAAAGCGGTTTAACTCCCTATCTATTTCTACCCACATCTCCGCGCCAAACCATTTTTCGATACCCATATTCACTTGGTTATGTGATTTAGCATAAGTTAGGGCGCGCATTATCCTGCGGTGTCTGACAAGATTTTTATTCACCTTTTTGTTATACCGAGATTCAAAATCTTCCCTCGATGTAGCTTTTAACGGGACTTTTCGCCCATTTAACCACATAAAAGGAGGATAAGCTTCCCAGAATTGTACACCTGGGTCGGTATTTATAATAACAAAGATAGCTTTGTTCTCATCAGACATTGTGAAGGAGTCCACACCAGTCTCCTTATCAGAAGGGCTAGAAATTAGGAATCCCCTCTGTATAAGGTCTTGAACCTCTGAAACTTTAAATGGTAACCCCTTTTCTACATAAGTATATGCGTTTGGTAAATCATTCGAAGCTACTAGGTAACATAGTAGGTATTGGTTGGGCGTAATTTTATGCTCAATTAAAAAATTAACATATTCACGAGTTGACTCTATCATATTTTTCTTCGGTGTTTGGAGGAAACTCTTCCTCCTTAAGTTCTTCTATAATTTTACTAAGTGTCTGTTGGGGGACTAGTATTCCCAAAGCTGTAAACAGCTTCGTTTGTACTGTCTCCACCGGAGATATTTGCGAAACTGACCCCGTCAGGTACAGCTTCTTCAGATCTTTCTTCAAAGACTTCATAATCTATTTCTTCTAGGGTGTCAATCCAAACAACGTTAGGTATACTAGCTAGACGCTTTCGTGTCCACTTTTCATCCTGGGTGTCCTTTAGATAAAGGTTAACTATATGCGCCTGCTTTCCCTCTTTAAACCTTATCGAGCGTCCAATACGTTGGATAGCTTGACGAGCTGTAGAGTTACCAGAGCAAATTACTGCAAAGTCAATCCCCTCTACATTAAAACCTTCATCCAATGCACGAGCTGTACTGAGAATTTTCAGTTTAGTTCGTCTATCTTTAAAGCTTTTAAGCGTAGCAGTTCTTTCTTTCTTTTTTATTTTGGAATGGAACGGTGCACATTTATCCCCAATCATTATTGCTAACTGGTCAGCAAAATCAGTGGTTTCAGCGAATACTAACATGTTCGCTTTAGGAAATTTGTCGGAAATCTGTTTACCGTACCATAGTTTCATATGGTGCTCGTTAACAAACTTCTTCCTCTCATGCATAGCCCTGGAGAATTGAATAGCATTTACATGCACTTCTCTAGGCTCCCAATTATTCTCCAAAGCAACTTGATGTCTTACATTAGGGTCACTAAGACATGCCATAGCTTTTTTGAAATCGTGTCCGAACATACCAAAGTACCTCCCAAACTTTTTATTAACTCTCGTATACGCAGCTAGTTCTTCTGGAGGGAGCGTGATGCCTAAGGCAAATACGACATACTCGCTTACCCAACCATTCTTCCTAGCCTCCGCCATAGATACTGTGTCTATAAGAGGGCAAAAAGTCTTTAAAAGTTCGTGTTTTCCATCAGAGCGTGATAGTGTAGCGGTCAATCCTAAGATAAAATCATACTGAATAACCTTAAATACATTCTTGAATGTCTCAGCTGCATAACGATGTAACTCGTCTAGTACTAATAGATTCACTATTTTCAGATGTTTTATTGCAGTATTTATAACTAATACTTCAACATGTTTGATTTTTCTCTCTTTAATCTCTACTTCCCACTGCTCTTTAAGTACAATAGTCGGGACAACTACCAAAGTAGTTCTATCTGGATACCTAAGGTTCATGTCCTCAATAAGTAGCATAGCGACATTTGTTTTACCAAAGCCGGTTACCGCTTGTAGAGAGCCTTTTGCCCCATTAGCTTTCCATTTATCACCAATTTGGTGTTGCCTCGCTGTTCTTATAAGATCCAACATTACGGTGTGTAATTAGTTGTATCGTGCTCAGCACCAAGAAGAAGGACTTGGGATTTTATAAGCCTTCTGGCTACTATAGCAGTTCCACTAAATGGAGATGTTAAATACACTTTAAGACTTCCAGAGCCTTTAACTACTTTCTCTACAGTTCCAACAAAGATGCCGTTCGCCCTGGCCACTGCTACTGAGTCTCGTACTCTTATAGGTTTCCCTAAAATATCTAGTAAAGCATCCATATTAAAATCTAGCCTCCACTTCTAAGTCTTCTGGAGCTGTAATGGCTACAATAACTTCATCCGGAAGCTTAACAAGCTCTTCAGTTGTAATGCCGATGTCTTCGATTTTATGCTCAAGCTCTTCTGCAGCAGACTCTACTACATCAATAATAATTACATCATTTTCGGGAACTGTTGGGGCATCCTCGAAATCAGTTATTCCAGAGAACGTTACAATTTGGTCCTTACTCAATAAACCTGCGTTTACAAGTAGCTCTAATACAATATTATGAGCATCAACATGCGAAGAAACCAGACGATATGCAGGTACATTTTTTAACAACTCTGTTATCTGATTGTACGCATTCCATGCAGTCATAACACCGCCATCTCCCAACATTCGGAAGTTAGGGTCTTTATATAGATTCTTCTTTAGAGGGGTTATAGATAATGGCCCAAGTACATCTGAAAGTAACAGATTCCCGATAATTTGCCATAGGGCTTCTACAGGAATTATAGTAGACTTTAAGATTTCAGTCTGCTCTATAAGAGCCTCGAACCGAGTGTCTAGGTCAGTAAAAATTGTGTCTAACATCGGGTCAATCATGTCCAATACTTTACCAGTATGGATATGACTATCACCTGCGTACAGGTTTTCAGTAAACATTCCATTTGCACAAACAAGTATCAACGCACCAGAGCCTAGTTTAAGCCTTCTTGATTTGTCATACGAGTTGAGAAAAGATATGTTATGTACTATTCCTGAGTCTTCAAAGCCTTTAGGCTGTACAGCGAGCATCCCAGCTGCAACGCGGTCATTATTAGCTAATCTGTACCCAGCACCCATGTAGCGATAATTCTCTTTTTGGATACGGGATTTAATAGCATTAATAATAGTCGCATTAGGTACTGGAACATAGCTGTCAGTTGCTTCAGGAAGAGGTACAGCTATTAATTGGTCTTCTGATCTTTTATACTTAATCATTTAACTAAGATTTAATTTTAGTTGTGTTTTAGATTTACTTTCTACGTAGCTTTGGTACACTTTTTCGTCAACAAACTCAAAGTTCCCGTCTACAATCCCTCCGGAATTAAACTCCTGTTTAAACTCCCCTGGGGTGTATACTATTACATCTGGGTGCTCCATAATAGAGCCAACAAGGGGACTTCTCCCTTGCACATATGCAATTCTATCCATAGTTTTCTTATTTTACGCATCCTCCCAGATAGCGAGGATGGTCTTGTGTTTTTCTTTAATATCCGGGTATAGTCCATGCACCTTAAACTTCTTTAAGTGGTAGTGCCTCAGTGTTCTTTCCCTTTCCACAACTTTTTCTACTTCACTCTCTGTGAGAAAAGGGCAGTGGTCTTGTAGTACACGAAACATTAACATAACAACTTCTGATATTTCCCTGTTTCTAAGGGTACGGTCAGAAAACTTTTTCTCAGGTATAGCGTAATGTGCTAGGACTGAGCTCTTAAAAGAAGCTAGTTTTTGGTGAAATGTAGTAATAGTAGAAGCCTGCAGTTTATGTAAGGTTGCTAATGCACTCTGCAGTTCTACATCTACATCTTCCCCCAACAAAACTGGTGGGAGTTTAGTGTACAATAAGAACTCAAATACATCAGTATTTTTAGTAACCTTTTTTAACATTGTTCTAGGTTTAAAGTGTAGATCTTAATTTATACTTACGCATAAATTAGGTGGGGCTGTATCAAAAAGGAAGCTTCCTTGAGTTTTCGAATAGTCGAGAGGATGTCAGGAATTTCCGTTTTCTCATAGACATGTGTAAGTCTGGAGATCAAGATAGCTAATAGCTCTTTCTCAGTAACTCCTTCTTTAAACATTTCTATTTCGTCATCGTCATTTTTCCTAACTTCGCTGAATATTAATTCTTGCTCGTAACGAGAATGCTGTGCTAGTTCATACCTAAGCCCTGGTTGTAGTTCATTCATAATTTTATTATGTATATATGGGCAAATGTAATAAAATTAATTGATATACCTAATAAAATTAGCCTAAACTTATATGATTTTAATATATTTGGCAGCTATAGTACTTTTTACCCTCAATCCAATTTTACGTTTATGCTTGAATTCTAAGACATGTGGTACTTCTTCTTTGTACGGGAGCCATTTTGGGGGTGTAGGCTTTCCAAGCTCTACTTTAATAGAGCCTTTGTACTCAGTTATTTTTAGTTCCATAATTAATCCTCCAAGTTTATTTCGATTTCTATGTTACTATCTGCAGGGTGCTTAGTTATAATGTATCCCATACGATTAACCATATGTAACCCATTTGCTATAAATAAACCTTCGTCCCCATCAAGGATAGTCCATACTAGTAGTGGGTCAGCACCATAAACTGCTTCTACTTCGGCCCCATAGGTTTCAAGCATGTACCCATTAAAGGGTGCATTAGGGTCAAGATTGTTATTTAAGGGTTCGTACTTCTCTACCCACTCCTCAAATGACATAGTTATGTACGTAAGTGCAGTCCAGAAGCTTAAAGGAAGAGATATATTCTTCACTATAAGAGCTTCTTTAAAAAGAGGCGCAACCTGTTCAGGCTTCAGACCGGCTATGCCGCATCCGATTTCAGTAACAAGGAAAGTCATTTGAGGATGGTCTTTTGCAAAAGATATAAAATTATCTACAAACGGCTTTATGTCCTCTATTTTCATTGTTGTTTCCACGTCTTTATCTACTGTAGGAATGGCATATGTGTTACCTTGTAACCCTCCACTCCGTCCCATTATTGCTCCCCATTTCATAGCTGTTAAAGCAGCGCCCCCTCCGTGTAATCCGGAGAGGTTGCTACCAAAAACAAAAATTTCATGTGAGAGCTTTCTGATGTTGTCATCTGTAACTCTCATCCTGTTACAGGCTTATACTCAATGACTCTACTGGAACGTCCAACATTGCTGCTATCTCATCCATACAAACATCAACTTTTGGGAACTCCGTGGTCCACTCTGTTTTTGTGGCTGGAACAGAGTTAGCAAAAGATAACAATGTAGGCAGCTTGGTATGAAGTAGATGCTTTGACTTAACCAGCACACTGTCTCCGAAAGGAGTAGTAGCTCTTGGAGCTTCTCTTTCCACTTTTACTACTTTACCCTCCATACCAGTGGCCCAGCTTACACCTTTAGCAACTCTAAGGTATCTAGGCATAACTACTCTGTGCTGTACGTCAGCAGAAAATACAGGGTTCCAATCAGTTGTCCACGCGCCAGTTACAGCGTTTTTAGTCTCAACTGCAAAGCCTTTGGCCCATGCTTCCATTACTGCTTTGTGGGCCTTTAACCCTGTTCTTGTTAATTGACTCATAAATTTATATGTATTTAAAAATGAAAAAATTGATTTAACGTGATATTTACTTGTCTAAGCGAAAGCCCACAAATACTGGAAAGCGTAATAACCCTGCATCAGTCTCTTCAAAGTATCTGATTTCAGCAATTTGCCCAATGTATTTATCGCGATTAGTTAATAAATCCTGACGCTCTTTGTGGGATAAACGAGCACCAGTTTTTGTTCTCATACCTTTGTACTCAACCCACACAGTTCCGTGAGTAGGGTCAGCATCGTTGGGTGTAATGTCAACAATAGGAAGAGCAACATCAAAGAATAATTTATACTTTAATAAGTTACTACTTCTACCATTAACCTTATACCCAGCACTTCCCCAACGTACCATACATCCTTCATAACCTTCAGATACACACTGTTCGTGGTAAGCTTTAAGCATTGTAAGGTTGTTGAGTACTACTGTTGGTACTAGTTCAATATTTGGTCTCCCTTGGATGAGTCTCGCTGCTTCCCTATATCTTTCGAAAAAAGGTCTATCTGAAATCATATCATACACATGGTACACTACTTTCTCAGTTGCGCCTGGGCGGTACTTCTTAATCAGCTTCATATTCTCCTGAAAAGTCTTACCGTGCGCATACAGCTCCCCATCAATAAATTCGGATATACCGTCAAGTGCGTCCTTAATGTGGTCCAAGGTTTCAATAGGGAGATTCTTCCTAGATTTTAGGAGTTTCTCTTTACCCAAGCCACGCATACCATCAAGTTTGGGCTGCCCATAACAGGGAAATACAACTTTTTTAGACTCCTTAAAGAAATCCTTAGCCAATTGAGGAAGAATAATTAGGCTAGTTAGAGCTTCTTCAGATGTTTTAAAGTACCCCTCACGTAACTTTTTCTCTATTAAGGCTTCAGCCTGTAGTTCAGCTTGAGCTTCCGGGGAAGTTTCATTAGCTTTTCCTGTATTCTTGGCTACACATACTTTGGTGTGCACTGTTAATGCACCGTATACCAAACCAGCTTCTCGCTTGAGTGTACTACAATCTGTAGTCACCTTAAGAATCCTTAATTTACCTTTACTATCTAGTTTGTATAGATCCATCTTCTTGCTCTTTAAGTAGTGCTTGACCCAGCACTGCATAATTAATAATGTCCACTATTCTTGATTCAGGAGGCTCAGACCCTAAGTGGATTTTAGGATTCTTGATAAAGCTGTTAATAGCATCAACATGCTTATTCATATAAATGCCCCAAACTACTAGAGGCGAAACACCGAAGCGCTTAGCCATCTGTTTGAAGTTGGATAATACATCTTTATCCTCACCAGTGTAAGCTGGCCCTTTCTCCTTTGTTGTGGTATTACACGCTGAGAGTAACTCTATGCGTAATTTGTCAAATGTCTGTTGGTCCATATTTATTTATTTTTTCCATACTGGAGATATTTCAGCATCTACTTTCAGAAGCCCGTTAGTAACTGTGATCTTGGCTGCTTCATTCATAATGGCTGCTAATTCGCCTTTCCATGTCTCAGCATAATCTCTGTGCACTTCTGTATCTATCTGGTCATGTACCTGCATGATTAATGCTACAGGTAAGTTGTTCTCAGCTATATAGTTACGTACTTGTACTAGAGCATATTTGGTCATATCAGCGCCTGAACCCTGAATCCTGGTATTCTTTCCTCTACGCTCAATAGCATTAAGGAGTGAAAAATCTGTGCTTTGTCCAGCCCAACCATGGAAGAATCTTATCCTGTTGAACGGAGGCATAGTTCTTATTAAACCGTGTGCCTTAGCAAACTTTCCGTTAAATTCAAGGTAACCATGGATAGAAGGAAATGCTTGAAAGTAATTCCTAATCAAGCCTTCGGCCTCAGTTAAAGAAATTCGTAATCTTTCAGATAGGGTAGGAGCAGACATGCCATACGCTAAGCCAAAATTAATGGTCTTAACATTTTTACGCATCCTCTTATGGCCCTTACAATCACATTTCTCACGAGCTGTAACTGTCATAACCATATCACCTACTTCTCCTTCGATGTCTTCAAAATAAGCGCAATCATCTTCAGCAGCGTCATCCCATTCCTGTCCATATACCAATTCAGCACATACAGAATGTAAATCCTGTCCTTGCCCTAATGCTTCTAACCACACCGGATCTTGAGACTCAAAAGCTATTAATGCAAGCTCTTGAGATTTGTAATCCGCTGATACTATGACGTTCTCAGGACTAGATGGTATAAAGCAATTTCGATAGCGATTATCTGCAGGAATCTGTTGCATGTTAGGCCCAGCTGAAGATACACGTCCTGTAGCTAAGATACGCTTGAAAGAAGTGCGTATTTTACCATCAGGGTATAGGTGGTCTAGGAATGTTTCACCGTAAGTTCCAGTTCGTTTCACAAGACCTTTATACGTTAACAGAGCTTCAGTCAGTGGGTGTAAATACTTGGAAACTTCCTCTTCCTTTGTATTTGGTATTGCAGGGAATAACACCTGCAAAACCTTTAATACTTGAGTAGGGGAACTCCAGTTTATATCCACTTTTCTAACTTCTTCTTCGGGGATAAAGAAATCTAATTGGTAATTGGCCTTAAATTTAGAAAGCTCTGGTGTGAATAATATAGTATCATCCAACTTCTTACGCTGTTCTATAGATTTAAGAAGAGCATCTTTATAGAGCTCCATCCATGCATCTTTATCAAGTTTAATACCATTAAATTCTATATCCGCGAATGCTAAAGTTGAGCTGTTCTCAAGCAGTATTGTGTTAGTAAGTTCAAGAGTTTTTGCTCTTACTAACTGTTTACGCATGATCTCAACTAAATCTCCAGTATCATCACCGGCATACTCTATCTGACTTTCAGAAAAAATACTATCGGTTTTACCTATGAAACTCGTTTGGAGCGATTTATCTCTTCCCTTATTAAGGTAGAAATATGTAACAGCGCCAAGGGAGTAACTTTTTATAGCTTTACCATTAGTCAATACTTGCTCAGCAAGCATCGTGTCATATGTATTAAATAGGGTGATACCTATACTCCTGAGGAACTTATAATCGAAGGAGCTGTTATGCAATATCTTCAAGTACTCTTTAGATTCTAGGAATGGGCGAATAGGTTCTAAATCTGTATCAACTTTATTGATAACAAACTGAGTATCGGTATTACCGATAGCAGCTAAAAGAGTTCTATCCCCTATAAAGTCTAGTCCAGAGGTCTCTAAGTCGAGTCCGAAGGTTTTATCCTCCAATCCGGTGAGCCAAGCTACGAGGTCTTCCATCGTAGCTGGCTTTACAGCTTCAAAATTATTTACCTGAGTTGAAATATAGTATAACACCTGAATTATTTAATGTGTAAACATTTCTTCAACCTTGTAAGCGTTCGCTAAAAACTTATGCATCCCAGGCTCTTTCTCCTGGAGAGACACTAGCCCAACCTGACGTAACTCAGCTTCCGCATGTAGCTCTTTTATTTTAGCGTACATTGCTTCAGATGTGTCCGCATGGTTAAGACTTAACTCAATATGCTTCTTGTAGCGCCTTTCAGCAACTTCAAGAGATATTTGTAGATGCCTGTTAGCCATGTGACTTACTGAACTACTACTTCTTTGTACTTCTTTTTTGTTTTTTGACATCTTAGTTTAGTTTAAAATTTTAATTCAGCTGCAGGTAAAATTGGTGCTGCTGTATCGAATGCATTTCCATCTTCTTCTGGTGCTTCAACAGGAACTGTTGGAAGTACTATAGTAGGTGAAATTGGTGCTGCTTCCACTTCTAATACAGGAAGTGTAGGTGCTTGGGTAGCTACATGTAATATAGCTGGTGCTGGTGATGTTGTTGCAACATCAATAGGTACAATTTTAGGCTTAACAGCTTCAACTGGGCCAGCTGGTATCAAATATTTAGTAGGCTCAACAACTTCGCTTGGCTCAGTCTGCTCTACTTTAGCTGTGATAGGTTCAGTAATCTCAATCTTCTTTGGCTGCTCAGCTATTGCTATCTCTTCAGCTTTCACAAAGTTTGCATCAGCTTCAGCTTCAGCTACCAACTCGCGTTCAATCTGTGCTGGAGACTTGTAGAATCTGATTGGGTGATTAGCATTTTTGAATGCATGGACTGTCCACGCTTCGAACATAGGGGAATTTGTACTTCCGAATACTACAGCAGAGTATGAGTCTACCATCTTAGCAGCCTCTCCTTCACCTATTTTATAAGGAGCTACTGGTTGGGTTACTACCATTCCAGGGGTTCTTTCTCCTTTTTTCGCGTCAAACATGAAATGAGGTTTGTCGTTTAAATAGGATTCTTTGTAACGGTTGACTGCACAGCGCTTAGGATCAGTTCTTACTTGAACTATCTCTCCTGAACTTTCGTCAGCCACCATCATTTTACTAGGGTTTGAAAACTCAACGGACTTGTATATTCTTCCGTTTTTGTCTCCCCTTTCCTCAGATACTGAGGTTACTTTAATTAGATTTGTTTCTTGCATTTTTTAAGCGTTTAATTATTAGTGAATACTTTTCTTACTCTACTCCTTGTTGTTTTCTTCGGGTTGTACGTGACTATCAATTTTGGTGTTACTTCCAATGTACGTGAGTGGCTTGTTTTTAGTCTGGCCTTTACCTTTTTAAGGTTCTTAATGGCTTGTAAGCGGTTATCTCGACTAGACACAGCTAACTGTGCTTGAGCCTCATGTGCTAATATGTTAGTTTTCATACGCTAAACCTTTTTTTAGTGAACTCCTTTAGTTTTACAATAGCCGGATGTTGTTGTGTAGATTCCTCCGGCTCGATTAGTTTAGTAGCTTTATGTGCTACTTGTGGTACTGGTGCTAGTTCCAAAGGCTTGTATAATGGAACTTCTCTTACTGGTGGCTTCATAATTAAATTAGTTATAAGGTGGCAAATATACTGTTAATACTATTTAAACCTAATTAAATAATGTTTATTATTTAATTGTGTCTTTAAAAAGGATGGCACCAACTATTAAAGCCACACATATTCCTATTGCTAGAAAGGTTAAAATTGTGTTTAAAGGGCTGTATATCAGGAACACTACCCAAGTTAGGCAGTACCCTAGTATAATACCCCATACACATACTACTACTTTTTGATTCATAATCTTTATTATTTTAGAGGGTTATACATTATATAATTAGGTTAAAGGGTATTTAATTTGTACTTTTGTTTCCTTTTGCCTAATTAAATAACATTATATATGAAAAGAATTTTATTATTAGTAATGCTAATTTTTAGCATTACAGCCTTAACGGTTAAGTCGAATTATAGTTTTACCCTTATAAGCCACTAAAAATGCCCACTTATAAATGTAATAATAAAACATGCTCCTCATTCGGGGAGCATGCTTTCATTTCGAAGACTAAGTTAGTGTCTAGGGACGGTGTATTTGTAGATATAAAAGCTAGTTGTCCAGAGTGC
>Ga0307989_1001373_pt1 | contig 13170 bp, 8 predicted proteins | sample EllFjometagen185_FD_203164 | JGI IMG/M metagenome (GOLD analysis project Ga0307989, IMG submission 203164) | Marine microbial communities from Ellis Fjord, Antarctic Ocean - #185 | ecosystem: Environmental > Aquatic > Marine > Unclassified | place: Southern Ocean | collected 2014-10-08
AAACCAAATCGTACTAATTTTGACTGGCTTTCTAAAGATGAAAAAGAAGTGGATAAATATGTTGATGATCCATATTGTGGTTTTATTTCTTCAGTCGGTCTTTTTAAGAGCTTTCTGAGTGGACTTTCATCTATCTATAAAGAAAATTTAATTTCAGCAATTCCTAATGATTTACCGATTTTTATTTTTGCAGGAGGAAAGGACCCTGTGGGCAATTTTGGCAAAGGACCGTTAGCTTTAGGAGAAAGATTAAAAAGCTCAGGGCTTTTAAAAATAAACACCAAAATATACGAAAACGCACGGCATGAATGTATAAATGAATTAAATAATGATGAAGTGCTAGAAAATGTTATTGAATTTTGTGGTTCATAAATATATGAAATTTGTATGATGTTTAAAATTCACAATTAAGAGAAGCTTTATCAAATAGAATAAGAATGGAAATTATTTATGTATATAGTTGATACTCATTGCGATACACTACATGGAATGCTGATAAAAAATGAAGCGTTTAGTAAAAATACACTTCAAATTGATTATGAAAAATTAAGAAATAGTAGTTCAGAGGGATTCCTGCAATTTTTCGCAGTATTTGAATCACCCTCAAATCCCATGTCAAAACAAAAAACCGATGTTAAAGCAATGATTGAATCGTTCCATCAAATAACAGCTGAATATAAGATGCATAAGGTTTTAAAGAAAGATGATCTCGAAAAAAAGGGTATAAAATCACTTTTATCGCTTGAAGGCTTATACTTTATGGAAGGTAATGTAGATATGCTTGACGACCTCTACCAAGAAGGTGTCAGGTGCATGTCTCTGACATGGAATCCTGATAATGAATTCAGCGGAGGAGTTGCTGGGAAATCTAATTCAGGACTTTCTAAAAAAGGATATGAGCTGGTAGAAAAAGCAATGAAAATGGGTATACTTCTTGATGTTTCTCATATAACAGATAAAGGATTTTGGGACATAAAAAATCTGGCTTATAAATATGAAAAACCTTTTGTAGCAACTCACTCAAATGTAAGAAAGCTTTGCAGTCATAAACGGAATCTAAATGATAAAATGATTAATGCGCTTTCGCAATCCGGAGGTGTAGCTGGTATAAATATGTTTTCCTGTTTTTTAAATGATAACTGTAAAGCCGGACTTGTTGATGTTATTAAACATATAGAATATATTTGTGCTTTAACGGGGCCTCAACATGTAGGATTTGGTTGCGATTTTGATGGTATAGACAAAGAAAGATCTGCATTATCAGGACCAGAAGCGCTGAGAGATGTTCTTGAGAGTCTTCTACAACTTAATTATTCTGAGCAAGATGTTATGAATATTGCCGGTGATAACTTTTTAAGAGTGCTTGGAGAAGTGCTTGAATAATCTGTATATGGTAAAATATCTTCGAGGTGTGTTATGAATTATGGTTTTGTCAGAGTGGCAGGAGTATCTCTTCCTGTAGAAGTAGCCGACTGCGGTATTAATAGTAGACATATTACAGATGCAATACGGCATTATGACAATGAAGTACAGTTTCTGGTTTTCCCAGAACTATGTATTACGGGTTATACTTGTGCAGATTTGTTTTTTCAAAAAACTCTTCAGAAAAATGCTGTTTCTTCTTTAGTTGAAATTTTGAAAGGTACAAAATACACCAGCGTTATTGCTATGGTTGGAATGCCGATTGTTTTTAATGGAAAGCTCTTTAACTGCGCTGTCGTTATTCAATCAGGAAAAGTTTTGGGTGTTGTCCCAAAATCTTATATCCCAAATTATTCAGAGTATTATGAAAAAAGATGGTTTGCCTCAGGAAAAGGACTTTCTACTGAAATTGAATTAGCCGGAATGATAGTGCCGTTTGGAACAGACTTAATTTTTACTGCAGGAGAAACTCAGGAATGTTCATTTGCTATTGAGATATGTGAGGATTTATGGGCAGCATCTCCTCCGAGTACATCGTATTGTCAAGCGGGTGCACATCTGATATTCAACTTGTCAGCAAGTAACGATATAGTCGGAAAATGTGAGTATAGAAAGAAGTTAATTGAACAACAGTCAGCTCGATGTATATGCGGATATATTTATGTTTCTGCGTCTTCCGGTGAATCTACAACAGATCTTGTTTACGGAGGGCATGCCCTTATTGCTCAAAATGGAAAAATTCTTACCGAAAGCGAACGTTTTAGCTTTGAAGGACAATCTGTTATTGCAGAAATTGATACCGGACTAATAAGCCATGACAGAAGTAAAAATAATGTTTTTAATGGAATTGGAACTTTTGGGGATTTTAGAAATGTTCCTTATATTCTTAATGATATAGAAATTAAGAAACTTCACAGAAAAGTTGATCCTCATCCATTTGTTCCAAGTGATGAAAACCGAAGAGAAATGAGATGCAGGGAAATTTTTGAAATTCAATCAACCGGGTTGGCAAAGCGTATGCTTCATACAGGTATTCACAGGTCCGTTATTGGTATATCAGGTGGTCTTGACTCAACATTAGCATTGTTGGTTGCAGTAAAAGCATGCGCTAAACTGGGTCTGGATAATAGCACTGTCACCGGTGTAACAATGCCTGGATTCGGAACAACAAGACGTACTTATGGAAATGCAGTGAAATTAATAGAAGCGTTAGGAGCTAATTTTAAAGAAATAGACATAACAGAATCTTGCAGACATCATTTTAAAAGCATTGGTCATGATGAGAATGTTCATGACTTAACATTTGAAAACGTTCAAGCTCGTGAGCGAACAAGAATATTGTTTGATATAGCAGGTAAAGAACGAGGACTTGTTATTGGTACCGGGGATCTTAGTGAACTTGCTCTTGGCTGGGCTACATATAACGGAGACCATATGTCAATGTATGGGGTAAACTGCTCTGTGCCAAAAACCCTGGTTCGTTATCTTATAGATTATGCTGCGGAATTTGAGAACAATGAAACCACAGCTGCTATATTAAGAGATATTATGGATACTCCTGTATCACCTGAATTACTTCCACCAAAAAATGGTGAGATATCTCAAATAACTGAAGAAATTGTAGGCCCATATGAATTACATGATTTCTTCTTGTACAATATGATTCGCTGCGGATATGAACCTGTGAAAATAAGATTTTTAGCAGAAATAGCTTTTGAGGGAAAATATGATAACGAAGAGATAACAAAATGGCTTAAGATATTTATTAAAAGATTTTTTACACAGCAATTTAAACGATCGTGTATACCTGATGGGCCAAAAGTAGGAAGTGTCAGTCTCTCGCCAAGAGGAGATTGGAGAATGCCTTCGGATTCAGGATATTCAGAATGGTTGAAAGATTTATAAAAGGAAAAATAAATGAAAGTACTTGATTATAACGCAGGTAAAAATTACTCTGACTATCTAGTGAAATGTGGGATTGAATCATTAGCTGATATTGATAATAGGATGATTAATATCAGTGATTTAAAATCATGGGAAAAAGAAAGAAAAAATCTTATTACATCATATAAAGATGCATATCCTGCTTATATGTTTCAAGAAAGACCACCAGTTAAATCAGAATTAGTATCTAAGTATGAATATAAAAATTATAGAATTGAAAATCATATCTTTGAATCATATCCGGGCTGGTATGTAAATGCTTCGGTTTATCTTCCTAAAGAAGAAGGTGTATATCCGGGAGTTGTTTGTGCCACAGGACATAGTTCGAAAAAATTCCCTAACTATACTGGTTCTGCACAGCTTATTGCCCAAAGTGGATATATAGCAGTCTCATTTGATCCACCCGGAATGCAGGGCGAACATCATCCGGGAGATGAAGATGGCAATAATCATTTTGAAGATGGAGTAAGAGGGTATTTGTCAGGGTTTTGGTCTCAGACATTTTTTGTTCTAGATGCAATTCGTTGCATGGATTTTCTAGAAACAAGAGATGATGTTAATCAGACCTGTGGATTTGCAATGACTGGAATATCCGGAGGAGGAACTACTACATTTCACACAAATATTTTAGATAATCGACTGACATGCATAGCACCTGTTTGTTGTATTTCTGATGAAGTTGGATTAACTTTAGTTGACCGATATACATTTTGCTGCGAGGGAAAGGGATATGCTCATTGGAAAAACGGTATAAAATACAGCACAATGCTGGCACTTTCTTCACCTGTTCCTATGTTATTGTGCAGTGGAAAAAATGACGAAGTTTTTGATTATCGCCTCGCAGAAAATACTATGGAGATTACAAAGAAAATATATTCCTTATATGGAAGTGATGAAGCAGAAATTTACGTAGATCCTGATTCAGGTCATGCTTATTCTGTTCCAATGATTAATGAGGTCGCAGGCTTTTTTGACAGACATTTAAAAGGCATTATAAGATCGAAAGATTTTTATCATTATACAAAAGATAATATTGAATATCCGTTACCCGAGCAATTATTATGCGGCGCTATAGATAAATCATCAATGTATACAGCAAATCTTGATATGTTTAAAAATGCATCAAAAAGAAAACTACCAGATCCGGATACTCTGGCATCATATCTTGACATAGATAAAAATATATTGCCTCAAAAAACTCTAAAAGTATTTGAGTCCGGGTTGATTTGGGTTCATACCATGGCAGGTATTAAATTTTCTATTAATGAGAATACTGAAGTGCCCGGACTTCTTTTGAAGCGTGATGAACATAGTTCAGATGAAATTATTCTATATGCAGATAATAAAGATAAATGGATTAATATGGAAAATGATGGGTTCCTTTCACAAAGAGCTGCATTTTTAAAAAGAGAAATTCAGGAAATAGAAAGTACAATACTTAGTGTTGATATTACTGGTATTGGTGAATTGAGTATGGAAGCAGGATATTACGATTTAGCAAGTTGGAGTAGATCTGACAGACTGTTCAGTTATCTTGCAATTGTACTAGGATCAAGCATAACAGCTCAGAGAACAATGGAAATTTTATCAATTCTAAATTATTTAAAACAATCTGGTGAATATAAAACTATAAAATGTGCGGGAAAGGGGATTGCCTCTATACCAGTTCTTTTTGCATCATATATTTTTGGGAATTGTGATAAAGTAATTCTAGAAAATTTACCTGTCAGTTATGAATCTATGGCACGTCATGTGCCTAATGAATTTATGCCTGTATCTGTTATATTTAATTCGCCTGATAATTTTGAAATTTACGAAATAGTTAATTCGATGAAAAATGTAACTTTAGTAAATCCGGTTTTTGCAGACATGAGTGTTCTTACAGGCAGACAGACGTCAGAATACTATCAAAACAATGTTAAAGTTTTATTTAATAATAAAGGATTACAGGCAAAAATGTTATAGATTTTATTTGCAGGAAAAATAATATCAGGAGGACTTATGGCTAAAATAACTCCAATTAGGTTTGAAGAGGGAAAGTTGATTTTATTAGATCAACGATTATTACCAAATACTACAGAATATATTTATATTGATAAAGTTAAGAATGTTCATGATGCAATAAAAAATATGGTTGTAAGAGGTGCGCCGGCAATTGGTGTAACTGCAGCCTATGGTATGGTTATTTCAGCAAATGAATGCCAAAGTGATTGTTGTGAAGATATTCTTAAAAAAATGAAAATAGACGGTGATTTATTAAAACAAGCACGTCCTACAGCAGTTAATCTAGAGTGGGCAGTTGATTTGATGAATATTAAAGCAGCCGCAATTAAGAAAAAGGATCCAATTCTTTTTAAGTGGGATTTACTAGCAGAAGCAACTAAAATTCATCAAAGAGATGTTATTGCCAATAGGGCAATCGGTGAATACGCACTTTCTATTTTAAAAGATAAGACAAATATACTTACACACTGTAATGCCGGAATTCTTGCTACTACTGAATATGGAACTGCTACTTCAGTTTTTTATATAGGAAAAGAGAAGGGTATTGATTTTCATGTTTTTGCCGATGAAACCCGTCCGCGTTTACAGGGATCCAGACTCACTGCATATGAACTTATGGAAAATGGAGTTGATGTGACGGTAATAAGCGATAGTGCAGCTGCATATCTTATGAGTAAAGGGGAAATTGATGCTGTAATTACAGGTGCAGATAGAATTGCTGCTAATGGTGACACTGCCAATAAGATAGGAACATTGTCTGTTTCGGTTAATGCAAAGTATTTCGATATTCCAATGTACATAGCAGCACCACTTTCGACAATTGATTTAACATTAATGTCGGGGAACTTAATTCCTATCGAAGAACGAGGGGCTGAGGAAGTAGTAAATCGTTTTGGTATTCAAACTGCTCCGGTTGGAGTAAAGGTACGAAATCCTGCATTTGATATTACACCAGCTTCAAATATATCAGCAATAATTACAGAAAAAGGAATAGTATATCCGCCATATAGAGAAGGAATTATGAAGCTATTTAGAAACCAACCATAAAACTACTTTATCGTACATTTCATCAGGTGTTGTAACTCCTTTGGAAAGACCTTCCATTGGGCATAAGCCTGTATTGTCCCTGTTATTTATTGCTGGGACTTCATTTTCAAAATCAAATGTGATTGAATTATTTGAGAGGATTATTTTTGCGGGAGTGCTGATAACTATTGTGTTAACATGATTTATACCTGCTTTAATACATAGAAGGGCAGCGGCCTTACCAATTACTTTATCCGCTAGATAATAAATGTCTTTTTCCTCAAAAGAATGTATAAATTCAATTAAAGGTGTTACACCTCGCTTATTTGATGTGAAAATCACATCTTTCGTATCAGAAATTACACAAGTTAAATTTTCAGATACTAATTTATGTTTTATCTTGGTGATAATATTATTTTTATTCATAGAGAGATATTACCACAGAAAATTACACTTATTCACATGTAAAAAAAAATATGATAGAATATAATTTGATGTGACCGATGATATTTTAGAATCGTATTGAAGGTATAGGAAATGAATTTTGTATGATTCAATATAATAAAATTGATTTTATAAGTAATAAAACATACAGTTCACTAATGATAGGGGCATAATATGTTAAAAAGTCTAATATGGAAAAATAAGCAAATCGAACCGGTAATAAAACTGGAAATTGCAAAAGTTCTTACAGAAGACCTTAATCTAAAAAAAATCTTGTCGCTAATGTCAAAAGAACCATTGATTAAAGTAACACCAGATATCTTTCTCAATTCAATTACATCAGATGCTGAAAATATACTATTCAGACAATTTATTTTGAAAGATTTTTTAAAGCGTAATGATATATTACCAATACTAGAGGAATTAATAGTTGCCCTTGATGAAATGCAAAAACTTCACAAAATATTAAAGCCGGAGCTTTTGGTTCCGAAGTTAATGCTAAGGTTAAGAAAACTGGAACTATATTTAAGCATAATGGAAAAGCTTGAATATATTTTTAATGTTGAAAATTCAATCGAAACATCTGAAGAATTTTCAGAAATCGGAGAGGAAATTAAGAATATCAACAATGATACCGGGTTGTCTGCATTATCTGAAGATATAAAAAAAATAAAAACGATAAGCCATAAGTTTAAAAGCATTGATATTGGAATTAATATTGATCTCCAACATGAAGCCCGTGAAGCAATTATTATAAATATAAATGATTTTAAGTACAAAAAAAGTAATCTAATAGACAAAATCCGTTGTGGTGATAGTAATAAAATTCAAAAATTATCCATTGCATCTGAAATTGATATTAGAAATGCAGGTCAGAAATTATCTTTTGAATATGAACTTTATAAAGAAATTGAAACGTTATTAAGAGAAGATTTGAATAAAATTGAAACAATTTTATCCAAATACAGTAATTTAGTCACTAGTGGAATATTAGCATATAGAGATGAAATATTTCTTTATTATGGTGCAATAAGACTTTATGGATTTATGTGCAGTCGGCAATACAAATCGTATTTTCCTAAAATTACATCAGATAATATTGAATTAAAGGGGGTTTATAGTCTGGTAATGGCTTTTGAAAGTATTGCAGCTGAAGATGAAAATAAATTTGTAGTTGTAGATAACAATATAGATATGAGTATTCCTGAGAAAACTATTTTGATAACAGGGGCAAATGATGGAGGCAAAACGGTGATGCTGGAATCTCTTGGTGCAGTGCAGTTACTTTTCCAAAATGGAATTATGGTGCCCGCATCCCATGCAGAATTACCTGTTTATAATAAAATATTATCACATTTCCCAAAAGATGAGGATTTAAGTATTGGTGCAGGGCGACTTGGAGAAGAAGCCGGACGTGTAAGTGAAATATTGAAAGAAGCAAATGATTCAGTTCTGGTTCTTTTTAATGAACCATATATTACTACCAGTCCTACCGAAGGTCTGGATATTCTTGTTCTTTCAATTAAAAGATTTCTTGAAAAAGGTGCTGTAATATTTTTAGTCACACACTATTTAGATTTCCTATCTGAAATTAATGAGACTGAAAAGATTGCAAGTTATGTTATGGAAATAATCGGAGAGTTGAGAACATATAAAGCAATAAGACATGAACCCATGTCCGAAAGCCATGCGCTTGATGTAGCCAAGGCATATGGGGTTGATGCAGAGGGAATTATTAAATTAATACGTTCAAGAAAAGATAATTCTGATTCGGAGGTCACAGTATGAGACTTTTATATAGAAATAGCAATTTAATAAATACCGGTAATGAAAAGTTAAATATGATAAATGAGATATTGAGTCGTGACCTTGATATTTTAAAACTCTCAAAAAGTATAAGTTTAAATGTGAGGGTATTTTTAAAACCAGAAAAACTTTTAAGTTTAATGACAGATGATATTGATAATATTTTATATAGACAGCAGTTAAGCAAAGATATTTATGAAAATGAAATACTTTACAATGAATTAATTAGAATTTATCAGAAATTAACAGGTTTACAGGAAATATCCAAAGATATGACTCAGGCTTCAAAGAAAGAAATCACAAACTATATTAAGGTTATTAAGTGGCTTGAATTATTTTGTGAGATAGTAAGTGATTTTATTGGGTTATTTGAAAAATGTGCTGATATAATTTCTGCAGAATCACTTAAGAAACTTAAAATGAATATTGAAGAGATTTATAGTTCAGAGGAATTCATAATTATAAATAAAAATATTAAGCTCCTCAGCAAAGATGTTCACAAGCTAAACAGTATAAAATTGGGGGTAAATTTTAATGAATACTTTGAACCGATTTCAGTAAATTGTCTGGAAATTAATAATTTTTATTACTACCCAAAGAAGATGGCTGATATTGTTAGAAATGAGAAAAAAATTCGTGGAATAGGAAAATTAAAATATCATCCTGCAGGCAAAATGAAACAGGGAGATATACGTTACGATGAGATGAGAGCACAGACTGTTGTTATTGATACAACAAAAATGCAGCGATTTTTATCGTGTGAAATTAATATTGGCTATATAAAAGCAATTGATAGTTTTATAAAATCTTTAAATTTTAACAACCGTGGTATTATTAAAAAATTCATTTTAGAAAAGACTGAGAGTATAGTTGAACTAATAGATGATCTTGGATTTTTTCTAGGTGGTATTAAGATGATTAAACAGTTAAATGAAAAGGGAATGCCTGTTTGTCTTCCTGAAATTGTAGAAAAAGAAAGAAAAATTTATGAGGTTGAGAATTTATATAATTGCTACCTTCCGTTTATTCTTAATAATCCTTCTGAAAATATCGTTTCTAATGATATAGTTTTAAATGATTCGTCCGGATTTTCCATACTAAATGGACCCAACAAAGGTGGGAAAACTACTTTAATTCAAGGAATGTGTCTAAGTATTATTTTATTTCAATTGGGACTATATGCACCTTGCAGTAAAGCAATTATTTCACCGGCCGACATGATTTTGACTCATTATCAAAAAGAAGAAACTGGTGATAAAACAGGGAGACTAGCAATTGAAGCTGAATCTATAAAAATGATTTTTAGCAATGCAACAAAAAACAGTATGATTATACTTAACGAACCATATGTTTCGACTAGTCCCGCAGAAGGGATGTATCTTATATTAAGTACTTTAAAAGCGGTTCGTGAACTGGGATGCAGAGGAATGTTAGTAACTCATTATCATAAACTAAATGATAAAGTAGAAGAGGAAAACACAAGTGCTAAAGATAAAATAAGTTTTCTAAATATGGGGATTGATTCATCTGTAGGCAATACGCGCAGGACATATGAGTTAAAAAAAGGCAGGGGAGAAGTGAAAAGTTTTGCAATGGATATACTTCGTGAGTATGCACCTGAGCTTCTTGATTAATTAGATTGCTAAAAACTCAAAATTCATATTAAAATTCGCAAAAACCCACATAGGTTTTTGCTAAAATACAAAATGTTAACAAAACTTAGTCAAGTTGTATGCAAAAATTCGTTGTGATATAATGTGTCCCGCACCAAATGGTGCTTGTATTTTGAAAATTTGTAGAGTGGCGCAGTATTCTAGTAGGTACCGCCTCTACCGAGGACGGGCTTAAAAATCCGTTAAAGAGCATATCGATGAAGTTCCTTGGGTTGGCTTGATACGCCCAGTTTTGGGTTGATCCCGGGAGTTAAGGTTTAGGGGCACCCTACAATGGCATGCAGGGAGCGACCCCTTTTCCGTGGAGATTCCCGCAACGTTAATGTGGCACCAGATGGTAAATGCAGGCTTGCGGGAAGAAACCCTGTTCCGGAGCAATTCGGTTCAGTGTAGCTTGCCTTGAGCGGATGCAGCGGATTCCGGACAGATTCACATGCAGTTGCAAATGCACTGTGGATCATTGCTGGATGAAATTGTATTCTGCAAAAGAGGATAGGTATTGGCAAAGGCCCCGAGGAAATCTCCTAGACTGTTTCTCTATGGAAATGCTATAAGCATTGCAGTGTGGACTAAGTGGTAATCAGGCATCGTCTATGGTAACATGGCGACTGCTGTTTTAATGGGGAACCACCGTTCCGGTGACGGACGGCAACTGCTGGGGAAATCCAGCCTGACCTAAAGCCGCAAAATTTACTTTTAGCATTGCCACTTTATATTTTGAAAAATATATTACTTGAAAAATTTATTTTAAGAGGGAATAATATTGGAAGAATCCCAAAAACAAAATCCGAAAAAAAGAAACGGTACAACAAAAAAGACGCGAAACGCAGGATGGATAATAGGTGTTACTTTGGCATCTTTTGTTTTATCAGGCGGGCTTTTATTTGCATCAGCAAGCGCTCTAGAGGGTGTCAGCTTCTATATTGCAATTATTATTGTTCTTATTATTGTATTAATTGGAATAATTTTTGATACCATCGGAATTTCAGTAGCTGCTGCTAAAGCTTCAGTTTTTCATTCAATGGCAGCCAAAAAACTATATGGTGCTAAACAAGCCATTTGGCTGGTAAATCATTCTGATAAAGTTGCAAATATCTGCAATGATGTAGTCGGTGATATTTGTGGTGTAATAAGTGGAGCAGCCAGTACTCTTATCATTATTTCTTTATTGGGGAACCTGCAGAATGATCCTAAGTCATGGCCAAGTTTAATAGTTAGTGGAGCAGTTGCAGCACTAACTGTAGGTGGTAAGGCAATCGGAAAAACTATTGCAGTCAAAAATGGTAATAATATAGTTTATAAAGTTGGTGTAGTCCTGAGGGTATTCAGTGGGAAAAGGAATTCCGGTGACTGAAATGAACAGAAAAATTCTTAATACTATAAATACACCTGATGATATAAAAAAAATCGACAAAGTACATCTTGAGGCTCTATCTGAAGAGTTGAGGGAAATGCTTCTTTCTAATGTGTCAAATAATGGGGGACATCTTGCTTCAAATTTGGGGGTTGTTGAACTTACAATAGCGTTACTCCGGGTATTTGACATGAAATCAGATAGAATTGTGTGGGATGTTGGACACCAATCATATACATATAAAATTCTTACAGGACGCAGAGATACTTTCGAGAGTATTAGAAAAAAAGGCGGACTGTCTGGTTTCCCCAAAAGAACAGAAAGTGAATACGATTTTTTTGACACTGGTCACAGCAGTACCTCAATATCTGCTGCACTTGGACTGGCTAGAGCATCAAGAATTAAAAATATTGATAACTATTCTATTGCAGTAGTTGGAGATGGTGCACTTACCGGGGGAATGGCATTTGAAGCATTAAATGATGCCGGAGTTTCCGGAGAAAATATTATTGTTCTCTTAAATGATAATGAGATGTCTATTACAAAAAACGTAGGTGGATTTGCTGAATATTTTTCGAGAATGCGTTCAAGTCGAATATATTCTGATACTAATAGTTCTGTAAAAAAAGGTGTTGAGAAAATTCCATTAATTGGGAAACTAATTTCAAGGATGATACATAAGTTAAAAAGCTCATTAAAATATTTGTTCTCTCAAAATATGCTGTTTGAAGAAATGGGTTTCCACTACCTGGGGCCAGTTGATGGTCATGATATTAAAAAAATGGAAAAAATCCTAATTGATGCAAAAAAAATCAAAGGGCCTGTTCTGGTCCATGCTGTTACGGTAAAGGGAAAAGGTTATAAAAAAGCAGAAGAAGAACCTGTAATTTACCATGGTGTAGGAAAATTTGATAAAGAAAATGGTCTTGAAGAAAAAAGCAGTGATAATTTTTCGAATTATCTTGGGAAAAGCCTATTAGATTTTGCTTCAAAAGACGATGAAATTACAGTTGTATGTCCGGCAGTTACTCTTGGTTGTGGACTTTTGGAGTTTTCGAATAAATTCCCTGAAAGATTTTTCGATGTTGGTATAGCTGAACAACATGCAGTAACACTTGCTGCAGGAATTGCATGCGGAGGTCTTAAACCTGTTGTCGCAGGATATTCTACTTTTATGCAAAGGGCATATGACCAAATTTTGCATGATGTTTGCCTCATGAATCTTCATGTTGTTTTTACTTTTGATAGAGCAGGTATAGTTGGTTATGATGGAGCTACACATCAGGGTGTATATGATCTTGGCTATTTATCGAATATGCCAAATATAAAAATATTTGCACCTTCTGATAAAGAAAAACTAAAATCTTATCTGCAGCACTCTTTGAATAATGAAAAAGGACCAGTTATAATACGTTATTCAAAGGGCAATATTGATATTCCAAAAAATAATTTTGATTTAAATCCTGAAAAGGCAAAACTTATAAAAACCGGAGATGA
>Ga0307989_1001374_pt1 | contig 13153 bp, 13 predicted proteins | sample EllFjometagen185_FD_203164 | JGI IMG/M metagenome (GOLD analysis project Ga0307989, IMG submission 203164) | Marine microbial communities from Ellis Fjord, Antarctic Ocean - #185 | ecosystem: Environmental > Aquatic > Marine > Unclassified | place: Southern Ocean | collected 2014-10-08
ATCGATAAGCTGCGCGACCGATCTCCCGGCCGTCCATTATTACTTTTAGTGAGAGGGACAGGTCTACTATCGCCCTGAGCTCCTGCATGTCCCTAAACGCCGGGCCGATTGACATTTTCGCATCTCTGAGTTGATCGGAGAAGTTTTTCGGGATAACCATCTCACCCGCGTGCGCCTGAATGACCATATCCCGGGGTAAGTCCATACTTCCGACTGCATAGGAGGGGAGCGGCGTAGACTGAATGGCAGATATAAGCTCCGCGTACATTGCGCTTACCTGGCTTTTTTTATCCTTATTAAACCAGCCAAGGTCAGATATGGCCTTCTGCTCTGCTATTTTTGCCTGCGCGACGGCTATTTCTTTGTCAATAACCGCTCGATCATAATCTATTTTAGCTTTCGCTTTCGCGTAATCCTCATCGGCCTGCAATTGTTCAGCTTTATAATTGTCAATAATGGCCTGTTTTGCTATAGCCGTCTCAAGCGCTTTCTGTTCCTCGGCGTCTCCGCTGCTTATTGCCGCGGCTAGCCCCTCATCCAAAAGCTGCCTCTTGGTCTTGTCCGCGAGTCCTGCGGCCTCTAGCTCCGCCTGTAAATCGGCGTCTCTTCTTTCAGTTCTCGCGTTATATTCAGCGTCAAGAGACGCCATTTTATTATCAAGGATCTGCTTGTCAGCATCCCGGGAAATATCAATCAAACTGTTCTGAAACGCTTCTGCTCTCTGCTCTGCATCGGCAAAAAAGCTGATGATATCCCCGACAAGAGATATTACCATCCCCGCCCCGGCGACCGCAGCATTGCCAGAAGATACTCCGATCTGGGTTATGACTCCCCCTATCTGGGATATGGTGTCAGCGCTGAATGATTCGACCCCGTTTGATATTGTGTCAATTACTGATTCCATAATGCCGAATATCTCGTCATCCATGCCTTCAAAAATGGCCATAATTCCGTCTAGGGCATCCTGAACAAAAGTCGAGCCTTCGGCAACCCCGTCGGCCACTGCGACGGCTACGGCTTCCCCTGCGGCCTCTGCGGCGGGGACAGCGGTCTCCTTGGCGGTGACGATTATATCTTCGAATACCTCTTCGACCACGGAGACGGTTCCGTTTTTCGCGTCCTCGAGGCCGGCCTCGAATCCGAGCATGGTATTCTCGCCGATCTCGGAGAAAACTTTCGAGGGTGACTCGACTCCTAGGAGCTTTTTCACAGCACCCACTATGCCGTCAAATACGTCAGTGACTTTTTTCTTTACTGCTGCAGCGGTCTCGGTTATCCCCTTCACGAACCCGTTGAGGACCTCCAGGCCGATACCTTTCGCAGAATTGAAAATGTCAGTGGCGCTGTCTGTTATCGTGGTGACAACGTCAGAGATAAATCCGGCTATACTGTCAACAATCCCTTTTATACTCCCCGATATGCTGCCTGCTACTTCCTTTATTTTGTCCCAGGCGCTCTGCAGAGCGATGACGATATCGTCCCAGTTTTTTATTACGATCACGATCGCCGCCGTAAGCAGTCCGAGTGCGGTGATTATTATCCCGATCGGGTTCAAGTTCATTAATACGTTGAACGCTGCAGTCGCGATATTTACGAGCAGCATCGCCCCTTGAGCGGCGAGGAGTGCGGTCTTATAAATCACAAAAGCGGCGCCGATAGTCCCGAGCCCCGCGACCAGCGCCACGGTCCAGGTGTCCCCGTTTTCCCAGAAATCGAGTATAAGCGTTTGCATTTCCGCGAGCATCCCGACCACCCAGGCCTTGAGCTCGATCCAGATTTCCTTCATCCCGTCCCATATCTGGGTGAGGATGTTCCGCCCCTCTGCCAGAAATTCGGGTCCGTGCTCGACTATAGTCGTGATTATCTCAGCGAGCAGCGAAGCAATACTGGCAAGGATCGCCGGGATCGCTTGCACCATTCCTGCGACTATGTTGAGGATTATCTCCTCACCTGAGCCCAGGAGATCCGGCGCGTTTGTCATAAACCAGATAACGAGTTTGTTGATAATGTCCCCGGCTGCAGCGAGCAGCTCCGGAATATCATCCACTATCCCCTTGATTATCTTCCCCAGGATCTCGGTCCCGGCAGCCACAAAAGTGAAAGCGTTGTCGAGTAACCAGGTAAGAAACCCGCCGATAACTTCGCCGCCTCTCTTTATCAGGTCCGGACCTTTCTCGATCATACCGTCAATTATGCTGCCGACTAAATCTATCCCGCTTTGCAATACCTCCGGGAGTTTGCTCTGAATAGTTCCGATAACAAAGCCGACGAGGTAGCCCGCAGCGAAGAGTATATCCGGTATGCGAGTAATGAACCCATTTATGAGGGAGCCGACGAGCTGGGCGCCTATTTTGAGCAGCATAGGAGCAACTTCGACGACAGTGTCGATGAGGTCGCCCATCATAGTCGATATAACCCCGGCGAACTCTTCGGCGGCGCCTTCTGTCCCCTGGAGCAATCCCAGCACGGAGGTAAACAGCGCGTCAATAGATGGGGCGAATCTCTGGGCGAAATCAAGTTTCATGACTGCAAGGTTCGCGCGTATTTTATTGATTGAGGAAGCGGTCCCCGACTCCATAGTCTCGAATGCTTCCTGAGCGGCTCCGGCGGAGTTCGCGTTCGCGTCCAGGTCATCAGCGAATTTCTGGGCCCCATCTCCTGCGAGAATGAGCGCAGCGCCTCCGGCCTCAATTGAGCCGAATAAATCATTGACCCCGACACCAAGATCCTCGGACCGCTGGAGCATGAGCTCCATGGCGCCCTGCATGTCTCCGCCGCCTGCGATAAATTCCCGGAATCCCTGGTCCGCTATGGCCCGAAATTCTGTATCTGCTTTCGATCCCGCTTTCGCGATCTCGTTTAATAGTCCTTTTATGCCAGTCATTACCTCTGGAGTCGATCCCTTTCCCATGATTGATGTCATAGTCGAGACCGCTGCGGATACTTCGCCGAATTTCACGCCGACCGAAGCAGCAACGGGAACGATTTTTCCCAGCCCGACTGCGAGCTCTGGGACCGAAGTCACACCTTTCTTGACTGCAGTAAATAGTTTATTGCTGGCGTCCTCTGCGTCGATCACGTCCTCGCCGTATGCGTTGACAATCGTTGAGAGTACTCCGACCGAGTCCTGGAGCTCTGCCACACCACCCCGGGCGAGCTTCTGAGCATCCCGGAGGAAGTCGAACACGTTCCCAGGTGGGACACCTGCCGATAATGCCTGATAGAGTGCGGGAATGACCTCCTCGGGAAGTACTCCCATCTCTTTTGCGAAATCCTTCGCCTGGCCTTTCATTTCGTCCATGGCGGCCTGAGAGATCCCCGGTAATAGGGTAAAAACTTCGTTGAATTGATCCTCGAAGGCTATCAGGTCCTTACTTGCCGAGACAGAAAACGCCCCGACTGCAGCAGTGATCGCAGCGAATGCCACGACTCCGGATTTCGCGATGCTGGCGAACCCGGTCGAGAATTTCCTTTTTATTGTTTTGAGCTGCCCGTCCAGTTTCGAGCTGTCTATACTGGAGTCTATGCGTACACTACCGTCGGACACTACAATCTACCCCCAGGCGCCGAATATGGCCGCCGCGCTGTCGTTCATTCTCTCCTCTTCCTCAGTCTCGCCACCGAGTAGGAATTTTCTCTTGAGCTTCTGCATTCGCTCGAGCTCTTCGCCATTATGTTTTGTCGGTTTCGGCAGTTTTTGACCTCTTATACGCATGACATCCGAGAGCCGTGTACTCTCCGGGATATTATTGAGGAGGGTCAAAAAGTCCCACCAGTGCATATTTTCAAAGCGTAAATCGATTCCGTAAGCCTGCCGAAAGCCTGCGAAAATCCTTTCGGAATCGACCAGAATGTCAAACACTCTGTCCTCTTCTTTTTCCACTCGTTCCTTTTCCACTCGTTCCGCTTCGCTCTCTTCATCCGCAGCGCCTCTGGAGATATACCAGGCTATAAATTCAAATACGTCCTGTCCGTATCTGCTGAGCACTTCCAGCGCCTTATCGGGACCCTCTCCCTCTACTTTGAAGAAAAGGGACGTCGCAAGATAACCCTTTTCGGTGTCATCTAGTCCGGAATCTCTACACAGACGGAAGTATTCAAGGACTACCCGGTAACTGGTAGCTATCGGGTAGTCATTAAAATTATCCGGCGGGGTATCAATTAGCGGGTTGAACATTTAAGAAACTTTTCCCCGGGTAGTAAAGCCGCGTTTTTCATACTTGCCGCCCTCTGCCACTATCTCCGCGAGTCCTATCATTAAGTCATACATATTGTGGAGATCATGGTCCATTGCTTCCCACAGTCGAGGCCAGTCATCATTCAGCAATAGGTTGACGGCTGTCTCTGCGGCTCCGATGAGCTCGTCGAGATCCGGCACCTTGCCTGCCTTTTCATCGGCCATAAACTTTGCCTGTACTGTGCTCAGGTCGTTGATCTTTTCCTGGGCCTTTCGAATGAAATCGGCATTTGATACATTTATCGAGTACACTTTTTCTGCCACTTCAAAATCGATATTACGTTTCTTAAATTCCATTTTCCGCATAGTTTCACTCCTTATGCTTAGACCTAAGCGCCTATGCGCCTATATCACCACTTGCGAGAACTTGTTCCAAGAAGAGAACGACTCGGCCGTTCGCATCAAGTTCGTACATATCAAGATACTGCCCTACTGCCGCCGGGATATTATCTGCAGAGGTGTAGGCCAGAACGTCCAGAGGATATTCGCCTGCTTTCGGTGCAGTAATTGCAGCGCCGGAGAGTTTGTATGCCAGGGTATTACTCGCGCCCGGCGTCGCTGTGAACTTGGTCGTCGCTGCTACAGAGCCGGCTGCTACGGTAGCCGTTAAGGCGGGCGCAGTGGTAGCCGGGGCCTGGGTAGGTTTGCCGTTCAAGTGGATTTCGAAAGATATCGCCGATTTCGCTGCAGCGTCCCCGCCACCTCCGACGATACTCATTATGGTACAGGCTCCAGATTTTACATTTCCGAAAGGATCTGTAATACGGAAGTTTGACCGTCTCGCGCTTCCGAGTGAAAGCTGTTTGCTCATGATATAGTTTTGAGCTGCATCATCAATCTGTCTGTGGCCGCTATAGGAAACTACCAGCTGGGCGCCGATAACATCGGATTCGCCGAACCCTTCCCCGTCGAGGTAAGGGGTCTGGTCAGACTGTTCGTTCGGATCTTGTCCGAAGTTCGAGAGACCAGAGGCTAATCGCGAATAGGTCGCGGTTGTATCAGGTGTGATGTCAATCTCATGTAACCATTCAAAATTTAAGGGGAATCTCATAGTTTCGTTCCTCCGTTATGAAATTACATAGCTAAAGGTGAATGAGACCGTATAAACGTACTCATGTTTGTCTGTTTCCCCTTCAAAAAAGGGGTTGGTTGTAACCTCTATCGATACGGCAGTGACGCCGGTTATCGCGGATAATGTGACCAGATCCAGAGCCGCGACAATCGCGTCTAGCTGGTTGTTGGCAGTCAACCTGGTCTTTGACTTGGCATAATAGGAAAAATTGAAGTCTCCGGCCCTTGAGCCGTCCATGTAACGAGTCTCAACGGGTCCCGGGTCCTGTCTGGACATGATCGCCTCGGGGACAGCCTTCGGCAGCGCGTCGATATAAATCGGGGTAGCATACAGCGTGATTTTTTGTGCTAATCTGGCGTTAATTTCAGACATTAAATTCATGTTGTGCTATTTTCCTCCACTGCTTTTTTCTTCTGGCCTTCGCCCGCTCGAACCATTTCCCCGCAGCGTTTGGGTTCGAATCCTTACTAAAATTATATTGCGGATTATAGTACAGTTTCCGGGCGTATTTTGAATCCCAGATTACCTTCCCACTTCCCGGAATAGTTCCTCGGACGCCGGAGCTTTCAAGGTTCCCGGTATCCTTTGGAATATAAAAATTACTATCTTTAAGGACCTGTGTATCGAGAGCCGCTTGCACTCTGGACATTCTGGTCAATATTCTCTTTTTAACTCTGTTCGTATCAAAGCTGAGCCTTACGCCGCTGCTCATGTCAAATACACTTCATAATGGTGAACGTGCGACGGCTTATCGGTCAATTTCTCAACTTGGCGGATCGTGAGCTCCACTGAATCGAATACGATCCGGTCATTCTTTGTGAAGCCCTGGCCGGTCGGTCTGCTGTTCGTCGTGTCAAACATGAGGAGAAACTTATCCTCGCTCTGTTCTCCCAGATCCGCGTTTCTCTGCTTTTTAATCGCCTCAACCCTCACCCGCGTGAGCGCGACGTCTGTCCCAAAAGTGGCGACACCATTCTCGTCAAAAGAGGCTACCGGCCGGTAGGTGGCCGTATCCGGCAGCATTCTAATTGATATCGGGCGCATTATATTAGATTCTCGTCATCGTCGTCGTATCCGTCACGTTTTAACACGATGACCCCGCGATAGGCGAATCCTGTCTGCTCAAAATACTGGAGGGATCTCGCACAGAGCAGCTCATCAGTTCCCGACGGGGTGGCCTTTCCGGATCCACTTACTGAAAACTTGCCGAGCTTCTCCGACTTATTCCCCGGAGTCTCATTGTATACGTCCCCATTGTTCACGTACCACTCGACCTGCGCCGCTGTGGCCTTATATATGAGATTCTTAACAAATACCTCGTAGTCCGTAATATCGGTTATCTGCCAGCCAGATTTAGCGTTTATGTCATCAGAGGCGCGAATGATCAACTTCTGCAGCAGATCGTCGTCATCCGGGTCGGTCCCGAAATAAATGTCTTTATAATAATCCAGGTCGATGAAACCGATCGACTGCGAGACCGTCGGATCTGCGAGTAGCTCTGTCCAGGTTAATTCATCGTATACACCACTCATTATTCTACCACATGCCCTTGAGCTACGCCCGCAAATTTTGTAAATGATACGTCGAGTAAATCATCCGGATAAGGGCGGACGTTCTGGAACGCCCCCAGGGAAAAAGTAGAGAGTAGCAGCAACACTGCGAATATAAGAAAAAGAATTTTTTTCATGGGTCTATACTCCCGAGATTAACTCAATCAATTCGTCCTGACCTAGTTTCGAATATCCTTCAAGGCCGTCGGCTTTGCATCTCGCCTTGAGCTCTTTTATGGACATTTCCATCAGATCCTTTTCGTCAGCTTCCGGAAGCGCTGCAGTGTTTATCACTTTGTACCCCCCGACTGCTTTCGGATCCTCGGCCACTTCACCGTCGAACACGTAGCCCTCTGCCATCAGTATGTCGACCCCTTCCCGTGTGGACCTGATACGGGAGGCTGTTCCCATTGTTAATCTATATAACTTTTTTGCCATTGTTTTGTCCTTTAAAAAGTAATACTGGGAGCCATACGGCCCCCATTAAGAAAGTAAAGTTTTTTTTTAGGTGATATCACCGGAGGCCAGAGTCACTTCTTTGAGTAATACAATCCTGAGATTTGCATCAAGTTCAACCATAGTGAGTACCTGCCCTGCTGTTACCGCGATATCCGCTGCGGACGTATATCCGCTCACATACCCAGTAAATCCAGTAATTAAGTCGTTAAACTTAGCCCCTGGAGTAGCTGCGCCGAGGATATACCCGAGAGTGTTTCCCGTAGTTACCACTGTTGCGGTAAACTTAGTTGTACCACTTGCAGATCCGCCGGCCACTGTTGCGGTCATTGCCGGAGCTGCTATTGCTGTGTAGGAAAGGAAAACGCCCGCCAGTTTATTATCAAAAATCCAGAGATCATGATATTTTCTATAAAAAATTGACCAGCCGTCTATGGTCTGGTTGTCTTTCGGTTCGATGACTTTTGTCGCGTCCTGTTTAACGATCGCAATTAACGAGCGCTTAGCTGCTATGATCCAGTTGATATTTGCAGCGGTCGCAGTTGCGGCGAATCCGTCAGTCGCGCTTAGTGTGTAAGCGGTTTTAAAGCGGGCAGTAGGAATCCTGAGAATAGGTATTCCGTCGAGTCCTCTGACTTTAGATTGTACTTGACCATTAGCGAAGTTCACAACGTCGAGTTTTTTCTCAATCTTGTCAGCCTGGTCCAGAATGGCGGCGACAGGTGTCCTCATCATGACGACGAGCTGTTCCTTTTCACCGATAATGTCCTGTATTGAGGCGATATCGTCCGAGAGTTCCTCGAATATAGTCGCAGCAAGTGGCGTATAAGATCCAGTTTTAGCGGCGTTATTCGCGTATGTGAATATTACAGAATATCGATAGGCGTCAATTTCTGGCGCGACCTCGGTCCGCTGAAACTCTGCCATAACCGTGCCTGCAGTGGCCACGAAATTGGATTCGTCAACGTCCTGAGAGTCAAGATTGAATTTCTGCGCCCTATCTTCTCTAAATGTAAAGGTTTCCCATGTGAGAGTTACTGCGCCCGATGTCGGGTACCCAGTCGCTCGATTATAATCTCCGAGTCCAATTAAGGACATTTTAGATACACGGACGGTTTTCCCGCCGTTATAGCGTACCTGTGAGGCGTTCGCTTCCATCCATCCAGAGGTAAGCTCCTGGAGCATTTGCTCGTCGAGAGCTGCCTGGAATATCGAAGCATAGGCGATGCTATTTGCTGCCATTTTGATTTTTCTCCCTGAGCGCTTTCTTTCACTCACGCCCATAATTTTAGTTAAATTGATTTAACCTTGATTATAGTCTCAAGTGCGACTGGCCCAGGTTCTTGGGTGGGTGAACTGGTAAACCCTTACGAGAGGTTACGCTTTTAAGAATAGCCCCGCGCAGGGATAGTGTCAATACTATTTTTCTGGAGGCAGACCCATTGACTCACGGAGGTCATTCGTGGCCTTCTGCGTGGCGTTGAGTTTTTGCTTTTTGGTGCCAGATCCGAACTTTTTATTTTTTGATTTCTTCTTGCTGTCGTCATCGTCCTCGGTTTCGTCGTCCTCGTCCTCATCGCCTTTTTTCTTTTTCTTCTTTCCGGTGAGGTCGAGAATGTCCGCGAAATCCTCGATAACTGAGTCGACACGGTCCTCCAGGGTTTCGTCGTCGTCATAGGTCTCGGCCAGTTTGACGATCTTCGAGGCCACTTTTCCCGGAACCCCGTGTTCCTCCATCGCGTATGATTTCGCCTCGGCCCGGTCGGCTTTCAGCTCAGAGGCGCTTATGCGATCGTTGGTTTCTTTGTCCTTCTCCGCCAGCTTCTCGGCGTCAGTTTTCTCGCCATTGCCCTTTTTCTTTTTATCGGCGAAATCCTTTTCCATGTCAGCTGCAGAGGTAAATCCCATTTTACGGGCGAACTTGTTCAGCTCCCGGCCTTTCTTCTTTGCCAGAGCGTCATTGAATTGCTTCTGCGTGAGGGTCGGCTTCTCTTCGTCTTTCTTTTTCTTTTTATCTCCGGTTTCTTCCTCTTCTTCCTCATCTTCGCCGGGTTCCTCTTCTTCCTCTTCTTCCTCTTCGCCGTCACCTTCGTCAGATTTCGCGAGATAAATGCCATTGATTAATTTTCTTCTGTGCATGAAAAAGCTCCTTATACGTTATAGATTAATTCGCGGCCGGATCGTCTGGTCCTGCCGGTATCTTTCAAGAATGATCGAAGTGCAGCGCGCCTATCGTTGAGCGTTCGCCTCGCCTGAGCAGCGGCGGTGTCGTCCCCGAGATTTTCGAACACGGAAACCTCGCGCTTACTCTGGCGGATACTGCGCTCATAGAGTCGCTGTTTTTGACTGTTAGCATAACTCGCCTCAACAGTCTTTTTATTGTACCCTTTATACCTGGGAGTGGAAAGTCCCTCAAAAAAGGGATACATATTATGGCGGCAGTTGATCCCGAACAGCCCGTCCGGCTCACCTTTACTCGTGGAATCCAGGGCGGGGTATTTTTGATGCGTCCCGCTCATGCTGTAGATTTTCCCCTGATAGGGTTCGCATTTCTCCCGCGCGTCAATGTGGCTGCTGACTTCCTGCAGGTCGACCTCATAGGAAACCGCTCGCTCTAGCTGCATATTCGTCGTGACCGCGCGTATATTGGATCTCATGACAAGATTGACATACGCCTCAGTCGAGAGCCTGTTCCCTGCAGAATTAACTATCGAGGGAATGCCTGACTTCGACCAGGTCCGGACCGTTTGCGCGAGTGCCTGCTGCGGAGTACTAACTCCAGAGAGAACTTGAAAAGTCGTTTGATTGATCGTGTTCTGGTAAATGGCGGATTGACCCGCGAGGAGTGTCTGGTTTGTTAAGTTGATCTGAGTGACGGCATTTTTCTGCCAGGTTGACACCATAGCTCTCAGCGCCGGGTCCGCATTCGCCGGGAGCGCGTCGAGAAGGCTCGCCCCGGCCTTTTTGGCTGCGAGGTAGTCCGGTTCGACAGCTGCCACGGCGTTGAAGCCGGCCTGCTCGATCTCGTCCAATACTGCCTTTACCGACATTTGCGCTCGGGAGGCTATTATCTCGGCATTTCTACGAGTGAGGGCTCCGAGTTCGTTGAGTTTTTCAAGCTGCCATTCTCTGGAGCCGGTGTTTCCTCCGCTGAGTGCGCGAGCGATGTTATCAAGGATGAGTTGTTCGGTTTCGTTATATATCTCAACCGTTCCCAGAACTTTTGCCATATTGACACCTTTGTCGGCATTGCGCCGATCTTTTTCGCATATCTAATCTTCCAGCGCTTCGGCTGTTTCTCATACATGGTTTGACACTTGGCCCAGAGCTTATGCGCTGAGATCTGCTCAAGTTCCATGTCGGACATCATCGGCTCGTTGAAAAATCGACACTGAGACCGATACACGACGCAGATCGTCTTATGATTCGGCAGCCCCCCTTTCGGTTTCGCGTGCTTTTTTGATTGTAATACCGATTTTTTTCTTTTCGAACTCATGCTCTCCCCTTCACTATACGAAATCTATAGTTCCCATAGTCGCCTTTTCGGCTCTTATCTCTTCAACGCGCGCCTTTGCGGCCGCATCGTCCAATCCATCAAGGGCCATTATAGCCTGGGCCGTGGTCGCAAGTCCAGCAGCGACTTTGCTGACCCAGTACGCCGTTTTACTGTTACGATCCTCGATCACCCCGTCAGCGAACTTGACTGTCACGTCAGTAGTGGAGCCTCCCTCGATCTCTTGTATCGAATGGATGAGCTGCTCTATCCCTGCAGCAATATTATTTTGATATGCTTGTTTAGTTTTGAAAGTTTTCGAATTGTCGCTGATAACCTCTGTCGCGGTCTTTACCTGGGCCCCGTCGAATGTCAAATACCCTGGAGAGTAGCCGACCTGCAGCGAGAGGATATCGAGGAGCACTTGAATTGCCTCTTTGATCTCAGTGATCCTGAGCTCGACGCTGTTGTCGATAATCTTCGCGTCCTCTTTTCCGTCGGTGCTGAACGCCTGATATACTTCGTCGTGTGGATCAAAATATCTTTTCGGGACCGTTGAGTCCGTGGAGAATACGACCTTGACCGCATTCGCGGGAATGATTATTCGCTTTTTACCGAGCACTATTTCGGAGTTGAGTCCATCAAAAGCCATGTCGAGTGCTTGAATGGTGTCGATAGCGTTCGCGAACATCGATATCCCCATAGGTGAGCTCATGTCGATATTGTTTGCAGTCGGGGGGACGATATACACGAACGGAGGGTCCTCGACCTCGAGATAATTTATCGGATCAATTTCCGGAAAGACGAGGGTCATGTCCGCCTCAGTATAGTGGCCGTTTTTGACTTCATAAAGTTTGGATTCGATCACGTACCCGTTGAAAATGCCCTCTACCTCTTCGCCGTCGTCGTCGAGCTCCACTATCGGAACATCAGATCCTCGTTTGTGGGTTTCTACCCTCACATAGCTTTTACTTTTAACCGTCCGATAGTCCAGGAACGCTGCCTCATACACGCGGACGTTGTCCCATGATAACGGGATAAAACAATCCGCTGTTACGAAATCAAGGCCGAGCTCGTCACCATCTCCGTGGATCTTCACCGCGAACCCGCCGAGCGCTGCCCCGTATTCGGTGTACTTGGCCATGTTCTCATTGAATTTATTGTCGTCCAGGATCTTTTGACTCCCGTCATCGGTCGTGATCACTGGGTCCTCTGACCATATCAGGGTCGAGATCTCAGAGCAGACAATCTTCGCGGGGTTCATAGTCAACCGCCGCCGGGTGTTGTACGTCCTCGCGATAGATACAAAGTGATAATCTAACCAGGGCGCCTTCGCCCGGTAAATGTCGAACCACTCCGATATATTCGTGTCGCGCCCTGCTACTTCGGCCGGGACATCACTCCCTATTAATTTTTTCCACATATCCATTACCCACCTCCACATATTACACCTCTCAAGCGATTAATTCATTGAGTCTACGCTCGACCGCATATTCCGAAGCGTCAAGCGGATCGATTTTCGTCGTTCCATTGTCGAGCCGCTCATCCTTTCCGGGAGTTTTCGCCCAGACAGCCGTTTCGAATGCTTCGACTGTGTTGCTACACGATCTCAGTATATGCGCCCGGCCAGTACTAAACAATACGTCAAATAGTCGTATACGATCAATAATCGGGATCTTTTTCGAGTTCCCGATATTTACTATGTTCATCTCCCGCATGCTTTTAATGATTAATTGTTCTGCAGAGTCGACGTATGCCTCGGCTATGGTATACCCTCTCGCACGTACACGGTCCACGAATGCGCGGAAATTCCGCAGCACCGCTTCGACGCTTAAATTCTCCGAATCGTAGAACTCGTCAAGGATAACTACGCATAATCTATTTTTCTTATTACGGTAATAGCCGACAGCATTGAAACACGTCGCCGACTTATTCCCGCCGATATCGACACCTATCTCGACGAATTGGATCTTCCAATCTTCTGGGATCTCCTCGATGACGTTGCCCTCTTCGCCTTTACTGTTGTTTTTGAATGAGACATATATCGCGCCCTCTGCCCGGACCCGCAGCCCGAGTATATATCGCTTGTAAAAGACTCCGGTATATTGTGCCCTCAGCTCCGCTTTCCTGTCCTCTGAGAGCGCGGGGTTGTCGTCAAGGGTACAATGGAACCAACGGAAGCCCGGGAGCTTCTCTGCGAGGTATTTGTCAATATAGTCGGTATAGATAAAATGGTTCGGCACGTCGGGGTTGAGGGTCCAGAAATTCCGCCTCTGTCCGTCCGCAGCCGCGATCGATCTGTTAAGCGCTGCAGCGATAAACTCAGGATCGTGGAGGTTGACCTC